>JAAUYH010050678.1_pt1 | contig 11161 bp, 8 predicted proteins | sample 7278061 | NCBI WGS metagenome assembly JAAUYH01 (sample SAMN14350203, study PRJNA611818) | marine sediment metagenome | isolation source: surface marine sediment (0.6m) | place: French Polynesia: Moorea | collected 2018-08 | reverse complement strand
TCATCAAACTTTTTACACCATCTATCAAAGCAGGGAGGCATAGCGGAGGGAGTTGTTTCTCTCATGATGGCGATCGCTATCTAGGATAATGTTCAAGTTATTTAGCAAAAGCATTATACCTTATTCTGACTATCAAAATTGTTTAAGTCCCGCTAATACTTATGGCTTTTACTATAAAAACCATAAATGGCTGTATTCCATGCTTCGCAGGACTTATAACTCTCGAAGTTTTACATAAGCTAAAACCTTCGCCACAAAAGAGATTCAGCTATTTCAAATCTTATTTCACAACAGGTCTAGTATTTCAGATTAACTCTGTTTTTCACTATTCTTAGTTAACTTAGTATTTTACCGAAAGCGCATATCTACGTATATATGCGGACATTATTTGAATAACGATCACACGATCGCCTAAGATAGCTATATTACCAGAGTTGAACTATTAAACCCATGACAACTGCACCTTTTGGTTCTTGGAAATCACCTATTACATCCGATCTGATTATCTCTCAGACGATCGGCTTAGGAGGAGTTATTGCTGATGGAGAGGATATTTACTGGTTAGAGATACGACCAACGGAAAAAGGACGAAATGTTCTGGTAAAGTATAATCCTGATGGTAAATCACCCGATCTTACCCCTCCAGCTTTTAATGTTCGATCGCGGGTTCATGAATATGGTGGTGGGGCATATCTGATTACCGCAGGTACAATTTATTTTTCCAATTTTACCGATGGCAGAATTTATCAACAAACAGCAGCAAGCCAGCCTCAACCTATAACTCCAGAAGGAAAAAGACGCTACACAGATATAATTATCGACCGCCATCAAAATCGCCTAATCTGCGTTTGTGAAGACCATTCTGACCCAGATCGAGAATCAGAAAATACTATTGTCACTATAGATTTAACTACAGGTGTAATAGCCAATCTTATATCTGGTGAAGATTTTTATTCTTCCCCTTGTCTTAGCCCTGATGGTAGTCATCTGGCTTGGTTAAGTTGGCATCATCCCTATATGCCTTGGGATAGTACTTATTTATGGCTAGCTGAAGTTAATGAGGATGGTTCATTAGGAGAAGCGAAGTTAGTAGCTGGTGGAAAAAATGAATCTATCTGCGAACCTAAATGGTCATCGGATGGAAAATTGTATTTTTCTAGTGATAGAAACGACTGGTGGAATATCTATCGCCGTAATGAAGATGAAACAATAGAATCCCTTTACGAGATGCAAGCAGAGTTTGCTTATCCTCACTGGATATTCGGTTTATCTACTTATGCTTTTCTCTCTCCAGACCAGATTATTTGTACTTATTCTCAAAATGGTAGTTGGTATTTAAGTACTATAGATACTCGGACAAAAGAGTTTGCCAAGATAGAGACTTCCTACACCAATATTTCTTCTGTACAAGCTACTAACAATGGTCAAGCTTTATTTATTGCCGGATCTCCTACTGAACCCACTGCTGTAATCAAATTAGATTTAGTTACTAAAGAAAAAGAAATACTCAAAGAGTCAGGAAAGTTAAACCTTGATTCTAGTTATCTATCTGTCCCAGAAGCTATCTCTTTTACCACAGAAAATGGTTTAACTGCTTATGCCTGGTATTATCCACCTCAAAATAAAGATTTTTCGGCACCAGAAGGAGAATTACCGCCTCTTTTAGTCAAAAGCCATGGAGGTCCTACCGCAGCAGCGTCTGTTAGTCTCAGTTTAAGGATTCAATATTGGACTAGTCGAGGTTTTGGCTATTTAGATGTCAACTATGGCGGTAGCATTGGTTATGGTCGTCAATACCGTCAGCGATTAGAAAAAAATTGGGGTATTGTCGATGTAGATGATTGCGTTAATGCAGCTAAATATTTAGTACAACAAGGAAGAGTTGATGGAGATAGATTAGTTATTTCTGGTGGTAGTGCAGGAGGTTATACTACTTTGGCTGCCCTTACTTTTCGCGATACTTTTAAAGCGGGAGCAAGTTATTACGGTGTCAGCGATCTAGAAATTTTAGCCAGAGATACTCATAAGTTTGAATCTCGTTATCTAGATGGTTTGATTGGTGTTTATCCAGACGAAAAAGATATTTATGAAGCGCGATCGCCTATCCATTTTACCGAACAACTGTCTTGTCCTGTTATCTTTTTCCAAGGAGGAGAAGATAAAGTAGTTCCACCTAATCAAGCAGAGATGATGTTTACTGCCATTAGAAAGAAAGGATTACCTGTGGCATATGTCTTGTTTGAAAATGAAGGACATGGTTTCCGTCAAGGAGAGAATATCAAAAAAGCCTTGGATAGTGAATTTTATTTTTACTCCCGTGTCTTTAATTTTAAACCAGCCGATCCAATTGAGGCGATCGAAATTATTAACTTATAGTTAGTTTGTAATTAATTGAAGTAAAGAAAAAACATATACTTTTTACATCTTGACTATAAAGTTTAGATAAAATTCAACCCTCTTTATCGATTTGTTTTAGCATAAAAAATAAAGCTATGGTTGAAAAATGCAAATGAATAACCAAGGCAAGATAATTGCTGGTTTAATAATAGCTTTGAGCGTACTTGGACTAAACACACTTATTCAGCAGAATCAAACTCTAGCAAGGGACGAGCCTACTGTACCTATCGACGATGGAGCGCGTCATTTAAGTGGATTGGAATTCAAGGACTTTACTCATTGGGATTTTGCCATCGAAGAAGGAAATCAGCAACAGACAGACTATCAAATGCGCGTTTACGAACCAGATGTTCGGATAGTTGGACGGCAAGATCATGAGTGGAGTAATACAGGAGAACAACCAAATTACTCGGTGTTGATAGATGTTTATGATTTTACCGAAGAGAAAAAAGAATAGATAAACAATTGACAATTGACAATTGATAATTTGGGATTTTTAGTTGTCCATTGTCCGTTGTTGAAAAGATTAAAACATTTTGTGCTATTGAGCAATTATTAATTTTGACATCTTCTTCTCCTCGGTTCTTTTCCTGAACAGCTAAAACACAATAAAATCACTGCTAACTAGTTTTAGACAGCTATCTAAAGCAGCAATTTTCGCTTGTCCAGCACTACTAACCAGAATATCGTTACTATAACTACTTAAATTGTTTGCAGCAGAATTTTTCTCTCTCTTGGTTGTAGTTTTCTGATATCCACAAGATGGCAAAAAACCTAAAACCCTTTTCCTTTCTCGATTCCTATCTCTATATCTTTTCCAGATCTGAAACATTTTATAACACTCTATCAAATTCAACTAGGATTTTTTTTCTACTTACCTATTTAGTCTAAAGGAAATAGTTTATGCAATTTTGTTACATATTGTAAGGAAAAAATGATTACATAGAGCAATTTGTGACAAGTCAATCAGATAAATTAACTATTTCTGTTACATTTTTTCCTGCTGAGTGGGACTGTTGCCATTTAGCAACTATATTCAAGTCTCCTGAAAGGAATTGAGCTTTACAACCACGGCGTTGAATCTTGCCACTAGAAGTTTTAGGAATGCTACCAGTTTTGAGTAAAGCGATCGCATAAGCCTCTACTTCATGGACTTGCCCTACGGATTGACAAATAACTTCAACAATTTCTTCTATATTTAACTTTCTAAGGTAACTACGCTCTACTTCTTGTACTATTACTAATCTTTCTGTTGTATCTACATCGAGAGAAAAAGCTGCACCACAATTAGGACGTAAAGCGGGATGAGAATCTTGCACAGTCTTTTCTACGTGTTGAGGATAACAATATCTTCCCCAAAAAATCATCACTTCTTTGAGCCTACCTGTGATGTATAACTCTCCATCTTCAATAAAGCCTAAATCTCCTGTGCGTAGGAAAGGACCTTCTTTAGTATCTGCTAGATAAGCATTAAAAGTATTCTCTGTCTCTTCTGGTTGTTGCCAATAGCCTTTACCTACTCCCGATCCCGATACCCAAATTTCTCCTACTCCATCGCTGCTACATTGAGTTAGAGACTGAGGATCGACTATAATTGCTTTCTGGTCTAACCAAGTACGACCACAACCTACAATTGCTTTAGCATCTTTTTGTTCTGGTTTAGCTGCAACTACTCGATTTTGTTCTAAGGCATTACCATCAACATATTTAATTACAGGAGGGTCATCTCTCAAACCACCAGAAATCAAGAGGGTTGTTTCTGCCATACCATAACAAGGATAAAATGCCTCGCGACGAAAACCACAAGGTTTAAAAATATGGCTAAAGCGATCGATGGTTTCTGCCCTGACAGTTTCTGCACCAGAAAACGCTACAGACCAACTACTTAAATCTAAACCAGCTAGATTTTCTGGAGTTGCCTTAAGACATAAAAGATCGTAAGCAAAATTAGGCCCCCCGCTAGAAGTAGCTTGGTAGTGAGAAATAGCTTTTAGCCACTCGAAGGGTTTTTGTGCCAAGGAAACAGGAGACATTAAAATACTGGGAGTACCTAAATATAAAGGCTGCAAGACATTCCCAATTAAGCCCATATCATGAAACATAGGCAACCAGCCAACAACTATAGTTTCCTCCGTATGCTGAAATCCCTGGCGGATCATCTCTTCGTTGGCGATAAGATTGCCATGAGTTACCATTACCCCTTTAGATATTCCTGTTGAACCAGAAGTATATTGTAAAAAAGCCAGAGTATCTCTCTCAATTTTGGTAGCTTGCCAATTTGTAGATAAATCAGAGGGAAGAGTATCTGTAGCTAAGAAAATAAAATCTTTAGTTTGAGTTGCTAGTTCTCGATTAATAGCAATTCCTGTATTAATTGTCTTTAAAAATTCTGCTGTAGTTATAACTACTTTTGCTCCCGATGCAGTAGCTCTTTCTAGTAGTTTGGCTACTTCTTTTCCGTGACGAGGGGGATTAGTTGTAACAGCAATAATACCAGCATAGAGACAACCAAAAAAACTAGAAATAAACTCTAAACCAGCATGATAAGGATAAACTAATAATGCTCTAGAACCTGGTTGTAATAAGGATTGTAATTCCGCAGCGATCGCTTTAGCTTGTCGATCTAATTCGCTATAGGTTAAGCTACCAGACTCTGTTTGACCGTCTTGAAGAAATCGATAAGCAATATTATTGGGTTTTTCTAAGGCTTTATTTTGTAAAATTTCTACTAAGCTAGAGTATTCAGTCATTAGATTTTATACAAACACTTTATACAAAACAATAAAAAGGCAAAGCAAGGAACTTATTTTACCTAAAACTATTCAAAAACAATAGCAATCTCTTAAAAATATTTAATTAAGTCTGTCACTTTCTGTTTAAAATTATGTTGCTCTCTAATTTAGTTCCTTTTAACATAAATAAAGTTTTATTCCGCTTCTTGACTACTGGTATCCTAGCAGCAACGGGACTCTTTGGTATCTTAGTTATAGAAGTATCTTTTCCGTTTTCTCGCATATCTTCTGTTGCTCATGCTCAAGACTATACACAAAACGAAGTCACTAGCTATGCTAAAGCTGGTTATGAAGTAGAGTTATTGCGACAAAGAGTATACAAAGAGATTAAATCAATGCTCAACCAGGCTCCTCCTGATATTGTTTGCAACCGACCAGAAACTTTTGAGAATCTACCAGATAATGTTAGGGATACTGTCTCACAATATTGTGATGATTCGGAAAGAATTGTTCAGCGTCATAACTTAAGCATCGATCGATTTAATCAATTAAAGAGTTTTTACGATCGAGGAGGAGAGTTTTATCAGCAAGTACAGAATGTTTTGAAAGAGTTTTAGTTTTCTTTATTCTTGATAATTATTTATCAGTCAATAACTAATAGTTACTAGTGACTGTTTATTTATGACGATGAGGTATCAATATTTTACTCCATCAAAAGTTTTTAGATTTAGACAAAAAGCCTATTATTTAAACTCTTCTTCTTCAATAATAGTTAACTCTTTTGGTTCACATTGTTGAATTTCTACCTTAATTCCTATGGCATTTTCTCCCTTCAAATCTTCAAGGTATCCAGATTGTGATAGTTTAGCTTCTGCCAAACTATCAAAAGGGCCAAAAAAATAAATACATTTAGGAACTTCTGTACTTATTTTGATCCACCAAGGCATGTTTTGGCTAGGCATTCTTACCCAGGGGAGTATTTTTTTTAGTAAATCCATAAGATTACTGCGAATAGATATAAAGCAAAAATAAAAATAATTTTGGCGAATCCAGGAAAAAGTATTATTAAAACATGACTTAATAATCAGTAGATAATTATAATGTACTCTAGCTTCTAAAAATAGCTGTTTAAATTGATTATTTTTTAATAAGAAAGTTTTTTATTTAAAGCTAGATACTTGGTGAAACAAAAAAAACAATTGAACTGGCTCTACAGATTGGGGATTCTGGGAGTAATCTGGTTGATAGGGGGAATCAGCGATCGCTTTTGGTTGGCTCTCGATCGTTCTGTCCCTGCTTGGGATCAGGCTGATTATCTTAATGGTGTTTTAAACTACTGGAACGCTTTACAACAACCAGAATGGTTTAATCCTGATTGGTGGCGTAATTTTTGGCTACTTTCTAATAAAATTCCTCCACTACATTACATTTTTACTACCCCTGTGCTTAATTTATTTGGCACAACGGCAGATGCAGCTATGATGGTAATGATACTATACAGTGCCATACTGCTTACATCTGTCTATGGTTTGGGAGCAATTCTGTTTAATCCTACTATGGGTATATGGGCAGCAGGGATATGTCAGTTATTACCAGGGTTATATTACTATCGCCTAGAATTTCTCCTCGATTATCCTTTAACGGCGATGGTGACGGCTAGTTTTGGGTTGCTTACGCTTTGGAATTTAGATCGTCTTCGGAATTTAGGAGTTCAGGAGTTCAGGAGTTCAGGAGTTCAGAAGTCAGGAGTTAATTGGTTTGGAGTAATTACAAATCGTTATCATTTTCGGGGTTGGATTTTTAGCCTATTATTTGGGTTTAGTTTGGGTTTGGCTTTAATGCTAAAGCAAACTGCTTTATTCTTTTTATTCCTGCCCATTTTGTGGGTGTTGGGTAGTTCTTTGAAACATCGCCAATGGTTATATTTGACTCAGCTAATTAGCTCTTTGGCGATCGCTATTCTAATTTGTTTTCCTTGGTATCGTACTAATTGGTTATTAATATTGACTTCGGGGAAGCGAGCCACTATTGATTCTGCCATAGCAGAAGGAGATCCAGCCCTTAATACTCTTCATGCTTGGACTTACTATAGTAGTGTTTTGCCTTATTTACTCTCTTGGTGTTTACTCCTTGTTCCTCTGGTTGGCTTAATTTTGTTTGCCCTATTTAGAAACAAAAAAAAACGCCCTCTCTCCCCATCTCCCGATCCCCCCATCTCTTCTAAATTTAAATGGACTTGGTTAGGGATTTTCTTATTAGGTGGATATCTGCTCTCTTCTCTCAATATTAATAAAGATGCTCGTTATATCTTGCCTTTATTACCAGTTTTGTCTTTAATCTTGGCTTTGGGTTTATTCTCTTGGCATAGTTATCGACAAAAATATATCCGTTGGGGAACGATTATTTTAGCTGTGGTATTGATGTGGTTAAATATTTTTCCCTTAGGAGGAGATTGGTTAACTGCCAAACTTAGTCCTCGTGTGCAAAACTATCCTTACACAGGAAAACCTTTTCCTCATCGAGATGTAGTCGCAGAAATTATTAATACTTCTCCCTACCTACGTTCAACACTAGGAGTATTACCTTCTACCCCAGAAATAAATCAACACAATTTCTCTTTCTATGGAGGACAGTATAACTTTCAAGTAGCTGGTCGTCAGGTAGGAGTAAGACAAGAAGAAGTAGAACAAGATGCTCGATCGCTCGATTGGTTTATAACTAAAACAGGAGATCAAGGTTCAATTCCCGAAGCACAAAAAGCGATCGTTAAATTGGTAGAAGAGGGAGGAGATTTTGCACTCCACAAAAGTTGGCAACTCCCAGATAATACCGATCTCAGACTATATCATCGTCTTGAGCCTCTGGTAGAAGTAAAATCGAGCCAACAAAGCCTACCTAACGTATCGCTACAAAATATTATCGTCCCTCAAGTAGCCCCTCCAGGTATTCCTATTCCTGTTACCTATCAATGGACTGGTAGTTGGTCAAAATTGCGATCGAGTTTAATTTTACTCACCTGGCAGCAAGTAAATAAACAAACTAAAGTAACACCCAAATCTCATGTAAATAATACTTCATCCCTGTGGTTACACGATCACAGTATTGGGATGGGTTCATTAGATTTTCATCAAAAGGAGATATCTAATACTGGGTTGGAAGTAATTGAAAGAACAGCGATGCTACCGCCAGCTAATACTCTCTCCGGTAAATATCGGCTTTCTGCCCAATATCTCGATCGCATTTCAGGAGAAACTTATCCTCTAGATATACCAAATGTAGAAATAACTATCGATCCTAATGCCAAACCTGTACCTGCACCAGAATTGGATTTAGTGACTCAACTACGAACCATTGCTCCCAATATAGGTCAAGGAATTACAGGTTTAGACCCTATTTTTATTCAAACTGCTCGCATTAACCAATACGATGCCAAACAAGACTACTTAACCCAAGCAGAACTTGCTTTATCTTATCGTCTCCAACAAAATGATATTAGTCAGCAACAAAAACTAGATTGGTCATATGCAGTAGGTTTAGCTCAAGTATTACAGCAAGACGTAGAAGGTGCGATCGCCACTTTCCAAAAGGTTATTCAATTAGATAGTAACAATCCTTTTAATTATGCTTATCTGGCTTTTGTCTATCTTTATGATTGGCAACCTAAATCAGCAGAAAAAGCTTTAAATCAAGCGATCGCTCTTAAGCCTGATAATGAAGAAATTCAAATTCTCAGTGGTGTTGCTGCTTTAATGCAAGGCAATCTGATTAAAGCTTGGCAAGTGATTTTTCCTCTTTTAGAGTAATCTGTTTGTTGAGTACTCCCCCTGCTAAAGCAACGCTTCGCTGGGGGATTCTAAGCGGAGGTCTTTGGACGGGCTAGAAGCCACATCCTCCGACATCTGATTAACTGACCAAAGGCGATACCTTTGGGGACGATTAAAGTCAGTGAAAGGGTCGCCCCTCCCACTGCTCTCCAGAACGGGACGTGAAAATTTCTCTTCATACCGCTCCTCCACTTTTTGGCTGCATACCGTAGCGTAGTAATTGCACCATCCTCTAATCATGGGATTGAGTTTCGATATAAGGGCAGCTTGAGACTGTCCTTTATTGTGGTCAATTACTTTGGCTATTTTTTTATAGTGTTGTTTTTGAGCTTCTTTGCTTGGGGTAATAATGGTTTTGTGACCTAACTTTTTACCATGTGCGTTTTTACCACAGGTGTGTTTACCTGTTTGGTGTTGCCTAACGTTAAATCCGAGAAAATCAAAACCTGGTTTTTCCCGTTTATAGTGGTTAAGCGTGTGTGCAATTCTGGTTTTGCTAGGTTTAAGTTCCAATCCTATGTCATTTAACCACTGAGTTATAGCCTCTACGAACCTGTTTAAGGTGTTGATGTCTTCGTGGAAGATTAAGAAGTCATCTGCGTAACGAATTAAGCTAACGGATTTTTGTTTATTTTGCCATCCTAACTGACGACCTCGATTATTTTTTATATCGAGTTTGGTCGCTAGTTGCTTGATATCGTATTCCATCCCATGAAGTGCGATATTAGCTAATAATGGGCTAATAGTGCCACCTTGCGGTGTTCCCTGTGATGTGGGTTTTAACTCAAGTCCATCCATAACACCAGCTTTCAGCCAAGCTCGGATTTGTCTCCGTAGGGTTGGATAGGTATTCAGTTTTTTTAAGAGTTGGTTGTGGTTTATGTTATCAAAGCATTTACTGATATCCGCATCTAGTACGAATTTTGGTTTCGACCTAATGGTAAGAAATATTGCTTCAATAGCATCGTGACATGAGCGTCCTGGGCGAAACCCGTAGCTGTTTGGCTCGAAATGAGCTTCCCATTCTGGTTCAAGTGCCAGTTTTACGAGTCCCTGCAAAGCGCGGTCATGCATTGTCGGTATTCCTAATGGTCGCTTCTCCTCCTTCCCAGGTTTAGGAATCCATACTCTCCTAGTGGGGGCGACTTTTGAACCCAGTATTAGTTTATTTACCAGAGAGATGCGCTGTTTTGGGGTCAGGGATTTTACCCCGTCCACTCCTGCTGTATTCCGTCCCTGGTTATCCTGGGTGACTCGACGAACCGCTAAACACTTAGCTGCCCAAGATTTGATCAGAAGTTTTTGGAGTCTGCGAACTAATTTGACATCACCACGGCGTGACGCTTTGAAAATCCTCTTTTGCAACTTATAGACATTCTTCTCCAACTTACGCCAGGGTATGTCTTTCCATTTATACATCGGTTGAACCGTGTTCATAACTTATGTATTGCTACTTGTAGCTTTTCAATCCGTATTACCGTGAGTCCGTCAGCTTATCTTTACCGTTACAGTAAAGCGTTTGCTTCTGACTCAATCTTTCCTCCTTGTTACCTACAATAAAATTGCAGATATTGCGTCTTAGCTGACTACTCAACACATCGACCTTGGTTGAGAGTAACAGGAAAGTTACTTCGTTCCTCATAATCATTGGTTAACTCTTTTAGAATGAGACACTCCGCCAAGTTTTTGGGTGGTACTGATAGATAATTGACTATATTTCTATCACCCTTGTGTCATATGAATATGACCTTTTGACCTTTTGGTTCTCCCAGTGTGTCAGCCTTATTGCACTGGTTGGCGTTGACGACGGTTTTTTACATCTCTTTGCTTTCGCTATTCATGAGAGTTTTACTGACGGGATACCACATTAGGCTCGTAGTATCTTTCCGCTTTTATTCCCGCTCTTCAGGGATTGAGGGCTAGTCGCTACCCTGGGGAATATGTTTTCAGCCCAGTACTGGGGCGGTAAGGCTTGTGATTTCTAGGGTACTTTCACTCACTTACATGATTATGAAGTTGTCATCTATTGAGGATTAGAAGTGCGAACTCAACCACAAAGGTTACTCAATAGAAGCTCTCTATCCCCCTATAAATAGGTTGTCGGGTAAGATTGGACTGTCACCAGCCCGCACTCCCCTAAGAACCGCACTTGTCAGTTTCCCAACATACGGCTCAAGCCATACTTCAAGCCTTGAACTTGGTTTTACT
>JAAUYH010042199.1_pt1 | contig 11162 bp, 9 predicted proteins | sample 7278061 | NCBI WGS metagenome assembly JAAUYH01 (sample SAMN14350203, study PRJNA611818) | marine sediment metagenome | isolation source: surface marine sediment (0.6m) | place: French Polynesia: Moorea | collected 2018-08 | reverse complement strand
GTGAACGTATGCTCGTAGCCGATGGTGCAGCCCGGCACCCACCATTTGTCCATGTAGGGATGCTCGAAATTGGTGACGTGGATACTCTGCCAGCCGGTCAGATGGTCCTCGATCTTCTTGCCCGTATCCGGATCGGCATAGCGGAAGAAGTCGAGCAGGTGCGGGTTTTCGAGATTGAACTGCACCGCGCCATTCTCGCCGTTGAGTTCCATCGAGCTGTAGTTCTTGCGGCCGCGCGCGTAGCGCGTGCTTTCGAAGGTTCCCATCGAGCCATTGGCGAAGCGCGCCAGGAACATGCAGGCATCGTCGATGTCGACCTTCTCGACCTTGCCGCTCTCCACATGTTGCCGTTCCTTGATGAAGGTCTCGGTCGACGCGACGACCCGGCTGATCGGTCCGTTGATCCACTCCGCGGTGTCGATCGAATGCGCCAGCAGATCGCCGGTGACCCCGGAGCCGGCCACCCTTGAGTCCAGCCGCCACAAGGCCCGGCCACCCTGCGGCACGCCCTGGTCGATCGTGTAGTCCTGATTGTAGACGGCGCGATAGTGGAACGGCCGGCCGACCCGGCCTTCGTCGACGATCTGCTTGAACAGGGCGATGGCCGGGACGCGGCGGTAGTTGAACCAGATCAGGTTGGCGACACCGGCCTTCTCGGTCGCCGCCACCATCGACTCGCCCTCGGCCGCGTTCATGGCCAGCGGCTTCTCGCAGACCACCATCTTGCCGGCCTCCGCCGCGGCGACGACGACGTCGTGGTGCATATGGTTCGGGACGCAGACATCGACGAGGTCGATATCGTCCCGCGCGACCAGCTGCCGCCAGTCGGTCTCAGCGGACTCGAACCCCCAACGGGCGGCGAACTCTTCCAGTTTCCCGCGGTTCTCGGCCCGTCCGTAGCAGCCTTTGAGAACCGGCTGGTGCTCGAGGTCGAAGAAATGCCCGACCTGCGAGTAGGCATTGGCGTGCGCACGGCCCATGAAGCCGCATCCCAACAGGGCAACGTTGAGTGCCTTCGGCATGTCTGCATCCTCCCCCTAGGCCCGGCGGACGCCAGGCATCACTGTTCTTCTTGGGTCACGCCTACTCGCGCCAGCCGTGAGCCTCGCGGACCTTGATCATGGCTGCCAGAACGTTGTTCCAGGTATCCTGATTCAGCATCGTGCTGTTGGGGAACATGCAGCCATCCCAGCACAGATGCGGGATGCCCTTGGTGAGCGCCCCATGCTCGTCGCGCAGCCAATAACCGGCATCGCGGGTGATATCGAGTCTGCCATTGGGATCGTCGACCGGACAGTGCCGGCCGGTCGCGTCGTGGCTGCCCGAGCCCTTCACCGTGCCATCGTTCTGGGCGATGTGCAGGTCCCGCGTCCACGGTCGCAGCGCGGCCGTCATGGTCTTGAAGCCCTCGGCCAGCGCGGCTTCATCCTGCCAGTCGAAGTCGGCGGGCAGAATACGGTCCTCGGGCGCGTTGTAGCCGAGCAGGTACAGCAGCGTGTGCGCCATGTCGGCCTGGAACCCGAGCACGTCCGGCCGATCCACCGCCTCCAGCAGCCGAACCATCTCCTTCCAGCTGTGCATACCGCCCCAGCAGATCTCGCCTTCGGCCACCAGGGTCTCGCCATGGTCGGCGGCGATGTTGCACGCTTCGCCGAAGACCTCGGCAATGCGCTTGGTCATGCCGGCCGGGTCGGCGGCCCATTGCTCCACACTGCCGGAGGAATCGATCCGGACGCCGCCGTATGGCCGCACGCCATGGGCGCGGATCTTCTGCGCGATGCCGCAGGCCTTGCGCACCTGTTCGAGGAACCGCTGCCGTTCCTCCGCCGAGCCCATGGCCGAGCCGCCGCCGGTCGGCGGCCACACCGGCGCGACGACGGTACCGATCTCCAGATTGAGGCCGCGCGCCTTGTCGACCAGGGCTTCGATCTCCGCGTCGCCGCTGTCGATGTCGAAATGCGGCGAGGCGAGAAACAGGTCGAAGCCTTCGAACTTGATCCCGTCCACGTCCGCCTTTGCCGTCAGGTCGAGCATCGTGTCGAGATCGATGAACGGCTCTTCTGCGTCGGGCCCCTTGCCGACGACGCCCGGCCAGGTCGCGTTGTGCAGCTTTGGCCGGTTGTTTCCTGATGAATCCGCCATGTTTCCTCCCCGGTCGTCGGACTGCACCGGCGGTTGCGACCCGCCCTAAAGGAACGGCCAAGAGACTTGCCGAGTCCGAAGGCCAACTGGTTGACGCCCGATTGTGCCAGAGTTAAGTGCGCTCCGGACAGTCCATGCATTGACGCGCATCAAGTTGCACGGCAGCGCGGGCTGTTTGGGCAGGGGTCCAGTTCTGAATCCATTGCTGTGGGTCAATGCCGGCACCAGGGAATCTGTGCACTGTTGTGTGGAGACGCGCGGGCTTTCGACCGCAGAGGTGGGAGCCCGAACGCAAGCTGCCAACAGAGGGGTGTCGAGAGTGTGTACTTGGACGAAGAGGAATGGTGTCTGGACCGCATGCCAACTGAGCGAAAAGGGCGGGCTGATGGCATGCGGCCCCACCTGCGTGGCAATGGCGATTGCCTGGGTGACAGGTGAAAGAAAGAACCTTGATGTCGTGACCGCGGTCCAGAAGCGGACGAGATGGGACTACAAGAAACCCTTCTCGGAGATGAGGACCTTCAAGGATCAGGTCAATCTGCCGACCAGCTTGATCGGGTCGGAACGCGGCACATGGCGAGCCGGAATACGGAATATGCTGAGGAATTCACTACTGAGTTCGCAAGCCGTTACGCCAACTGGAATCTTCTACGAACTGACAAGTACGCAACTCAGGAACGCTCTCAAGACTGCGACGCCAAAGACGCCGGTGATCGTCCTCCTGAAGGAGCCGGCACACTACGTGATCTGTCGAACCAAGAAGCTCCTGAACAAGTACGAGATCGTTGATCCAGCGACCGGGCTCAGGCACACCGCCGGACGGGTCAAGGGCAATCATCTGGTCTTCGCCGACTATGATTCCGCTGTCGAATCTGCCGTCCTGGTAACAGGCAAGATGAAGGCAGAGCGCCGCAGGCTGCCCGGGATCGGCATCATCCCAAAGGGCTTTCAGACCGTGAATTGATGCACTGGAGGCCCATTCCTCTGGTCGTGGCCACGCGGCAAGTAGCCAGTGGCCACCCATTCCCTCCGGCAGCATGGGGGTTCGGGTGGAAAGAGCCGATGACGGTGCATCCATGTCTGCATTTGCGCAGATCGAGGTCGTGATCCGCGCCACCCAACACCGGTGAACACACATCAAATGGGATCGTTATAGAGTGTGCGGTTTACGGTCAGTCCCATGTTGTTTACTTCGAGACGAATGGTTCTGATGACATGCTGGCCCGGTATCAATTCAGAAACGACGTACACTTCACTGCATCCGCCCACATTCACCAGACCTGCAGTCGTGAACGAGCGGATTTCTGTCCAGCCGTTGACTTCCGCGCAATAGCCAATATTGCCCATCCAGTCTTCACTCCGTACGCCGCCTGGACGGGGGACGTGGGCACACAAGAAACCGCCCTGAGCTCTTCTGAAAATCTTGTAACCACATCCGCTGAAGTTTCCACTTGCGACCAGCGGGCGAAGAACGTCAAGCGGAGCCACGGTCGACCAGTCATCGTCGAAGAACAAATAGCAACCGTTGCTGGTAATTGCATGTTCAGCGGCGGCGCATGAAAACCGGTTGTTTACAACCGAAGCAACCATATGCACATATTTGTATCTTACTTCATTTGGTATTGAGATTGTTTTTGAGCTGGTGATATTGTTATTTGGAGGTTTGGCTCCAACGCCAGTAATTGCTCCGTTTTGCAAAGGCTGCACGAACGGCATCTTTGTTCCCCCCTTTATTTCAAAACGGAAGCACGGTTACTGTCTATTCTAGGTATTGGGCAGTAGTCTGGCAAATTGTATTCCGCAGCAACAATAAATTGTTTCACGGTTGACGCGTTTTCGCGTTTTCGCATCTGACCCTGGCTCGATCAAGACAAGCAACGGAACGAAATCGCCGGCAATGTCGGCGTCCGGCGGTGATCTTGGAGTCGACGATGACCCGGCGGGATCGCCGGGGATTTGGTCATCTCGTGTGCATTTGTGCCTCAAGTCCGTCAGGACGTCTTGCCGGACTGCGGCTTCCGCTACCCGCGCAAGAGACCGCCTGGCCTTGCCAGAGGAGCCTGCTCACGCTCCTCGATGCGCAGCAGGGCGTTCCATTTGGCGGTGCGCTCGCCGCGGGTGATGGACCCAACCTTGATCTGCGGCGCGCCCCAGCCGATGGCCAGGTCGACAATGGTGGTGTCCTCGGTCTCGCCGGACCGGGCGGAAACGATGCCGTCCAGGCCCCGCGCCTCGGCGGCCCGCCAGGCCGCCAGCGTCTCGGACAGGGTGCCGCGCTGGTTCGGCTTCAGGAGCACGGCGTTCGCGGCCCGGCTTTCGGCGGCCCGGACCACGCGGTCGGCATCGGTGACCAGGAGATCATCGCCGACGATCTGCAGCTGGTCGCCGCCGGCCGCCATCAGCCGGACGAACCCGTCGAAGTCGTCCTCGGCCAGCGGGTCCTCCAGCGAGCGGATGGGAAAGCGGTCGCACCAGCTGAGCAGCATTTCGATCATGCCGTCGCTGTCGAGATCCCGGTCATCGAGCGCCAGGCGGTAGCGACCGTCACGCCCGAACTCCGACGCCGCGACGTCGAGCGCGATGACGACCTCCTCGCCCGGCCTGCGGCCGGCCCGCTCGATCGAGCGGAGCAGCATCTCCAGCGCCTCCTCATTGCCGGCGAAGTCCGGCCAGTGGCCGCCCTCGTCGGCCACTCCGAAGCGGCGTCGGGTCTCGTCCATCAACGTCCCGGCCGCGCGGTAGATGTCCGCCGTCCAGTCGAAGGCCTCGACCAGGGAGCCGGCTCCCGGACAGACGACCATCAGGTCCTGGATGTCGATGCGCCGGCCCGCATGGGCGCCGCCGCCGAAGATCTGGATTTCGGGCAGCGGCAGGGAGATCGGCCGGTCTCCGGCCAAATGGCGATAGAGCGGCACGCCATGCGCCGCCGCTGCGGCATGGGCGACGGCCATGGACACGGCAATGCAGGCGTTGCCGCCGAGGGCCGACTTGTTCGCGGTGCCGTCGGCGGCGCGGATGCGGCGATCGACCTCTTCTTGATCGGCGGCGTCGCAGCCATCGAGCGCCGCCGCGATCGGACCGGAAACGCTTGCTACGGCCCGGCGCACATCGTAGCCGCCCTGCACGGCTCCGCCGTCGCGCAGGTCGACCGCCTCGCCGGTCCCGGTGGACGCCCCGGCCGGCGCGATGGCGCGACCCGTCGCGCCTCCGCGCAGTCGGAGCTCGGCTGCCACCGTCGGTCGCCCGCGCGAATCCCAAACACGGCGGCCGTGCACCGCCTCGATTGTCGTCATGGACTGACCTCCGCGGCCCAGGAGTTCCGGATTTCGGTCAAACGGCCGACCGGGTGACGCAGCAATGCGCCCGCGACCCGGCGGACCCGGTCCCGATCGACCTCCTCCGTCAGGTATTCGACCGGCGATTTGCCGTCCACCCGGGCCAGAAACAGGCCCGGCAGCAAGGTCGCGGCGCGATGCTCCAGCGTCTCGGCCGGTTCCCAGGAAACCCCGGCCAGATAGGCCTCGGCCAGCCGGTCGAAGCAGGCGAGAAAGCGGCCAGCCGAATCGGGCACCCAAAGGCACTTGAGCAGCAGATGGTTCAGGCAGAACGCGATGTCGAAGGCGGGATCTCCATACCAGGCGCATTCCGCATCCAGGAACACCGGCCCGCCGGGGCCGCACAGGATGTTCTTCGGGCTGACATCGCCGTGCACCAGGGCCAGTCGGGTCGCCGCGGTCCGCTCGGCGAGCCCGGTGAGCGCGTCCGCGTGGGCGGGCACGGCCCGCGCGGTGGCCAGCAGATAGGGTTCCAGCCGGATGTCGTGGAAGATGGCGTCGGTCGGAAAGGCCTCGGCCACATCGGGCCGGTGCGCGGTCGCCGCGTGGATCCGCGCCAGCACGCCACCGACTCGTCCGGCGAAATCGGGATCCGCCCGACCGTCCCGAAGCTCGGATTTCCACAACGGGTAGCGGTCGGCCGGGAGGTAGTCCATGGCCAGCAGGCCGGCATCGGCGTCCTGGTACAGCAGCCGGGGCGCCGAGCCCGGCGCCGCGCGTTCGGCCCATTCCATCCAGCGCGCCTCGTAGAGATTGCGCTCCACCGGCGCCCGCCAATCGGCAGCCACCCGCAGCTTCGGCAGCGCACGTTTCACGCAGATCCGTATGGAACCGGCATCGACGCGCCAGATGTCCGACGACACCCCGCCAACGAGCCTGTGATACGCGGCATCCTCCGGGTGATCCACCAGGCCGGACCGGCGCACCGCTTCCACGATCTCCGGGTCGGGGGTGCCAGGGCCCATCGCGGCCACCTAGCCTTGCCTGCGCGGCCGGCCATCCTTGCGGTGGCCGGACAGAGCAGTGACCACGCCGTGCAGGGAGCGCACCTCCTGCTCGGTCGGATGGGCGCGTTGGAACAGGTTGCGCAGCGCCCGGACCATGGTCGGCCGCTTCTCCGCGACCTTGAAGAACTCGGCGCGGTCGAGCTCCTGTTCCAGATGCTCGAAGAAGTTCTGCAGCTCGGCCTTGGTGGCCGGCGGGGCACCGCGGTCCATCCCGGCCGGCGCCTCGGCCGGGCCCGACTGGTACCATTCATTGCCCACCAGCAGGACCGCCTGGGCCAGGTTCAACGAGGCGAAGGACGGGTTGAGCGGCACCGTGACGACCGTGTCGCTGAGGACGATGTCGTCATTGTCCAGCCCGGCCCGTTCGCCGCCGAACAGGATGCCGACCGGTTCGCCGCGGCCGAGGGCGGCGCGCATCGCGCCCGCCGCCTGGCGCGGCGTCATCACCGGCTTGACCATGTCCCGGGGCCGGGCCGTGGTGGCGTAGACCTGGGAGAGCGCCGCAATGGCGTCCTCGGTCCGCTCGAACACGCGGGCCGCCTCCAGGACGGCGTCGGCTCCCGACGCGGCCGGCGCCGCCTTCGGGTTCGGCCAACCGTCACGCGGTCGAACCAGCCTCAGGTCGGTCAGGCCGCAATTCAGCATCGCGCGGGCGACGGTGCCGATGTTCTCGGCAAGCTGGGGCGCCACCAGCACGATGGCCGGCCCGCCCTCGGCGCCAGCCAATCCCCGTTTTGTGCGGTCGGTGCCCGCCATCAATGCCTTCGCTCCCCTGCCCGGCCCGAACCACCGTGTATGGCACGAACCGGGCGGGGAATGAAGGCGGCCGGCGTCAGTGGCTGTGCTGCATGCCGGCATCCATGGCGCCGGCGGCCCGCACCTGGACGTCGACAACGATGTCTCCGGCCCTCTCGAAGGTCAGTGTGACCGGGAAGCTGCTGCCCTCCTCCAGCGGATGCGTCAGCCCCATGAGCATCACGTGGAAGCCGCCGGGCTTCAGCTCGGCCATGCCGCCGGCCGGCACCTCGACCCCGTCCTCGGCGTGGCGCATGCGCATCACGCCGTCCTGCATGACCGTCAAATGCACCTCAACCCGGGCCGCCATATCGGACGCCGCGGCGATCAGGCGATCTGATTGGCGGCCGGCGTTGTGGATCACCATGAAGGCGCCTCCGGCGCCCCCCGGGGAGGCCCGCGACCACGGCGCCTCCACGACGAGGTCGCCGACCTGGTAGCTGTCGGCCGACATTGAGCCATGGCCATGCTGGCCGCCTTCGGCAGCAAGGATGAGCGGTCCGACACCTTGGCCGTCCAGGTCGTGCGGATTCGGGACAGGTGCCGAGGCCTGCGCCGAGGCGGCGAAAGAAAGCAGGGCGCCCGCGGTAAGGGCTGCCACAAGTGTACGATTCATCTCGTAGGACTCCAGTCAGAGGGTCTCGTGCGCATGGCCGCGCATGACGGCGCGGCTGCAATCGGGCTCTCTAGCTGGCGTGCGGCGGGGCCCGCGGCTGGAAGCGGGTGAGAGGAAGCGGCGCCTTGGCCTGCTCGATCGATGCGGGCGCGGATCGGTCGTCGGCCAATCGATGCGGAACCGTCGCCACCTCGGGCAGCACGGCAGCCGTGGCGCCAAGGCATCCGGGACAGTGGTCCAGGCTGCCAAGGCCCGGCGCATGCGGCGCCTCGGACTCGGCCGGTCCCAGATCCATCTCGACATACCGGACACCATCGGGCGAACAGATCGCCGCGAGCACGATGTGGGTGCCCGACGGCCCCGCGATCGCCTGCGCCAACGGCATCATTGTGTTGATGACGAGCGCGACCATGAGCGTCAGCGAAACCAGTCGCCGACGGCGGAGCGGGGCCAGGATCTGAGTGCGGTGTCGAGTCATCGATTGGGAGCCAAGACAGCGAAGCCGGGCTGCAGAGTCAACCGATCATAGGGACAATCGATTAACGACCGGCTCAAGGGTGTCCGGCGGCCCTATGCCTGCTGCACGCCGCTGCGATAGAGCTTGTAGGTCATGCTGTCCCCGAGCGCGTTGAACGAGGCGTCGATGATGTTGGTCGACACACCGACCGTCGCCCAGCGGTCGTCGTCGCCATTGGCGCTTTCGATCAACACCCGCGGCATGGCGCCGGAGGCATCGTTGGCGTGCAGGATGCGCACCCGATAGTCGACCAGGTGCATGTCCTTCAGCACCGGATAGGTCGGCTCCAGCGCCTTTCGCAGCGCGATGTCGATGGCGTTCACCGGGCCGTTGCCCTCGGCGACGGTGTGCCGCACGTCGTTGCCGACCCGCACCTTGACCGAGGCCTCGGACTCCGTGACCAGCTTGCCGCGCGCGTTGTAGCGACGCTCGTCGGTCACCGAGAAGCGCAGCAGTTCGAAATAGTCCGGCACCTGCCCCAGCATGCGCCGGGCCAACAGCTCGAAGCTGGCCTCGGCCGCGTCATAGGCATAGCCCTCGTAATCCCGCTGCTTGACCAGCGTCACCAGCTTGCCGACCTGCGGGTCGCTGGGGTCGAACTCCATGCCGAGTTCGGTCAGCCGGGCCAGGATATTGGCGCGGCCGGACTGATCGGAGACGACGATGTGCCGGCGGTTGCCGACCAGCGTCGGCTCGATGTGCTCGTAGGTGCGCGGATCCTTCTGCACCGCCGAAGCGTGCAGCCCGCCCTTATGGGCGAAGGCGCTTTCGCCGACATAGGGCGCGTTGCGGCTGGGCGGCCGGTTCAGAAGCTCGTCGAACCAGCGGCTGAGATGGGTGAGCTGGGTCAGACCCTCGTCGGAGACCCCGGTGTCGTAGCCCATCTTCAGTGCCAGGCTGGGGATGACGGACACCAGATTGGCGTTGCCGCAGCGTTCGCCGAGCCCGTTGATGGTGCCCTGGACATGGCGGACACCGGCGCGGACCGCCGCCAGGGTGTTGGCCACCGCGTTCTCGGTGTCGTTGTGGGCGTGGATGCCGAGACGGTCGCCCGGAATGTGTTCCACGACCTCCGAGGCGATCCGTTCCACCTCGTCCGGCAACGCCCCGCCATTGGTGTCGCACAGGACGACCCAGCGGGCGCCGGCCTCGTAGGCGGCCTTGGCGCAGGCCAGGGCATAGTCCGGATTGGCCCTGTAGCCGTCGAAGAAATGCTCGCAGTCGAACAGCGCCTCGCTGCCGCGCTCGACGATGGCGGCGATGCTGTCGGCGATCGATTTCAGGTTCTCCTCCGGCGTCACACCGAGCGCGACATCGACATGGAAGTCCCAGGTCTTGCCGACCAGGCACACCGCCGGCGTGCCGGCGTTCAGCACCGCGCTGAGGCCCGGATCATTGGCGACGCTGCGCCCCGACCGCCGGGTCATGCCAAAGGCGGTGAAGGTGGCGGTCTTCAGCTTCGGAGGCTCGCCGAAGAAGCCGTCATCGGTCGGATTGGCCCCCGGCCATCCGCCCTCGATGTAGTCGATGCCGATCTTGTCCAGCTCGCGCGCGATCGCCCGCTTGTCGGCGATCGTGAAGTCGACACCCTGGGTCTGCGCGCCGTCGCGCAGCGTGGTGTCGAACAGATAGACGCGGTTGCTGTCGGTCATTGCCTGCGATCCCGGGGCCGTCTTGGCCGCCATTATGCTTCCCGGCGCCACGTGGTGCCGTCGGCGCCATCCTCAAGGATCACACCCTTGCCCGCAAGCTCCGCGCGGATGCGGTCGGCCTCGGCGAAGTCGCGGCCGGCGCGGGCCGCCTGCCGGCGGGCGATCAGATCCTCGATCTGGGCGGGAGCAAGACCGTCCTCCGCTCCGGCTGCCGATTGGAACCAGGCTTCGGGGTTTCCCTGTACAAGGCCGAGCAGGGCGCCACCCGCCAGCATCTGGCCCTTGAGCATCGCCTGCTCGGCACGGTCGGTCGACTTGTTCAGCCGGGACGCCAGCTCGTGCAGATGCGACAGGGCAAGCGGCGTGTTCATGTCGTCTTGCAGCGCCGTCAGCAGCTCTGCGGACGGACCATCCGGGGCGGCCGGCTCGACATCACCAACCGTCCGCAGCGCGCCATAGAGCCGGTCGAGCTGGGCCTTCGCCTGGCGCAGCGCTTCCCGGCTGAAATCCAGCGGCTGGCGATACTGGCCGGCCAGCAGGGACAGGCGGATCGCCTCCCCCGGCGCCTCGCTCAGCAGATCGTGCACGGTGTGGTAGTTGCCGAGCGACTTCGACATCTTCTCGCCATCGACGGTCAGATAACCGTTGTGGATCCAGAACCTGGCCATCCGCTCGGTGCCGTCGGCGCAGCGGCTCTGGGCGATCTCGTTCTCGTGGTGCGGGAAGATCAGGTCCTGGCCGCCGCCATGGATGTCGAACACCTCGCCCAGATAGCGCTTGGACATGGCCGAGCATTCGATGTGCCAGCCGGGTCGGCCCCGGCCCCAGGGGCTGTCCCAGCCGGGCTGCTCGTCACTTGACGGTTTCCACAGCACGAAATCGGCCGGGTCACGCTTGTTGGCGGCGACGTCCACCCGGGCGCCGGCGATCAGCTCGTCGCGGCTGTGCCGGGACAACCGGCCATAGTCCGGCATCGAGGGGACGTGGAACAGCACCTCGCCGTTGGCGGCATAGGCATGTTCCTTCTCGATCAGCCGCTCGATCATCTCGATCATCTCGGCGATATGCTCGGTGGCGCGCGGCTCCAGGTCCGGGTCG
>JAAUYH010137020.1_pt1 | contig 11165 bp, 12 predicted proteins | sample 7278061 | NCBI WGS metagenome assembly JAAUYH01 (sample SAMN14350203, study PRJNA611818) | marine sediment metagenome | isolation source: surface marine sediment (0.6m) | place: French Polynesia: Moorea | collected 2018-08 | reverse complement strand
TTACCCTGCAATTCTAGCTGTGCTAGATAATCTTCAGCCAATTTCAACCATCTGCTCGCTTTTCTTCGATTCGTTGATCGATTCTGCGCAGTGAAAATCTTAGGAAACGTAGTCAAAGCGTGTGATGAGAGCTTGTAAAAATTCGACTCTTGCATCTCAGCAGTCATCCACTTCATGACTTTTTTTCGGTCAGACAAAGTGTTCACAACTTGAACAAATCTTGTCGAAGGATTAGGGCTATCCATTTCAACTTAGGAATCTATCGCACTACATTCTGTGTAACTCGTGATTGTGTTCAAGTCGAGTCATTGATACTCGGCTGATTGGTCATCGTGCCTGCATCGATCAACAGTGCTCCCTTTTTTATTTTATGTAAGTTGCTGTCAAATGATGACCTTGTCGGATATATAAAGTAGATACATTACGATCGGGGTTAAGCCGTGACAAACTTTTACGAAACTTCAAAAGTATTTTTGAAAACTTTCCAAGCCAGTATTCGTTCCATAACACGCACCCTGCTGTTACCCTCTCGATACTCTCTCGCAAAATCGAGCACTGAATCGACTATTTACGGTAGTTACTGTTTTGTTTTATGAGGATCTCCGACAAAGGCAATCCTAAGGTTGTATCCCATAGAAATTGATGCAAATCCCTATCTTGTTTACTGGGAAAAGCCTCCGTACGACCATTTGGAGGGCAATTAGATTGACTAAATAATTGAATTCGCACGATGATAAGAATTGTGCATCGACTTCAACAGCGAAAAATTAAACCCACAAATAATGTACCACAAATCATCTGTCCCCGAACTCCTTCACGTTAGCGGTAATTGGAGAAACAGTTCCAGTGGAACATACTGTAGTATACTTGATGAGACGATCGGAGGAACAGAGTGAGATAGAGACATAGTAGGCGTACCAATTTGAGGAGCATGTCCTGAGAGCCTGATGGGCGGCGCAGGAGAAGCGGGGACCAGAAGAGACACAGGTGCGGCTCCAGCCGCGGTAGGATTCTCGAGCTGCAATTGATATAATGCATGGATTAGTTGACGAATTGCTTTGTACTGGGTCATAGAGTTATGCTGAAACGGATCCTGCGAGAGAACTGGCAGCGTAGATTGTAACGGACTAGAGAAAATTGATAAAAACTTTGACGGGAATCAGATCTTTAATATGTTTAACATGGCTTTTAAATTAGACTAATTTAAACCTAACGAACTCTCGCTTGAAAGGCATTCCTGCACAATGTCAGTGAAAAGTTAACCACCACGAATTCGGACAGCAAGACTGGATGCGGTAATTTCATGCCGCGAACTTTTATCTCTGAACCAGATAATGATGGTTGTAAAATCGAGTCCTACAACGATAAAAAAAACCCTAGTAAACATGCCAAGCCGTTGATACGAAAAAACGCTCTATTTGAATGCATGATCTATGACAAAATGACACTACATCTCTTGCTAATAACCTACGATTTTTAGGGACTTTTTAGCTATTCAAGTTAGTGATCAGAGTGTGATGGTTCGAGTTTTACCTAGAATTGATGAATTATTGTTAACCTAGGTGGTTTGGAAACTAGTTTAAAAGTTCAGGGACTCCTCTGCATCGCTCTTTCGGCAGGCACAACCAAAGTGAACATCTCCAGCTTTAATAAACACTGCGGTGTCTAAAATCTTTCAAGCTAAGTACCTCAGAGTTGTCCTACCATTCATCTTCCACCCATCAACAGTTAGTCCTTGAGTTATTGTCCACAATCAGCACCATCGTAGATAGCTTACAGTGGTTTAAAAGACAGAGTTGGAGTGTTAAATGTCTGAGATTTAACATTGCGGTAGAAAAAACAGGTGCAAGAATGAATGACGAATTGAAACTCTGAAGTGCTAGCGAAGTAGTGCGGGCTGATGATGCCTCAGCTTGCTCACTTGAACTGCTAGCAGAAGACGTTGCTCCAACATTTCCGAATGACTTTGCGTTATAAAAGCGATAGAAGATTCACGTTCAGTGTTGAATTCATAACCAGGATGTATAATTCATGCGATCTTGCGAAATAAACAAGAATTCGGAGGCGGGTGAGCAGTTTTATCGAATTCATGATGCTTTAGCGCTTCGCAGGTCATACGAAATAGGCTAGTATGTAGAATAGAAGCCCTGTTAAACAGTTTTGCAGCTGTACTCTGCCTTGGAAGATCAGAGAGATACATGTTGTGATCAACTCCATTGCTGCCGTTGTTGCAGAAATGGTTGAACATGACAGAAATGCGCAAGATAATACGATATTGGTCGGGGTTCGGCGGCATTTCCTGATACCAGGCTCGGATCAGACCGCCTTGACCTTCAGTAATATCCATGGTGTTCATAGATGGCTGCGAATCTTATTCGCGAATGTGGTAGGCCAACCTTAAGGACGGTAGATGGAAGATGGAGGAGGCAGGTTGAGTGAATTGAAGAGATTAGTGGTAGAAGGATAAATGATAATGTTCTTTGTAATGCTCGTGCCTCGGAGTAGGGTAAAGGTAATTTTTGTTTACGCTATCACTTACAACAATCAACGGTAGGCTAATAGCTATAATGGGTAGGTCCGAATTGAGATAGATAATCGTGTGATCACTGTCTTCAAACGAAGGACTAGAAGGCACACGGACCAGAGATGGGTAAGATCAAAGATGAATAGGAGAACAAAAGTATGAAAAACTCAATTGGACTGCTTGGGCGTTTCCAACAATGAATTAGATTGAAAATTGAGGAATTTGGCAATCCGCACTTGAAAACCTTTGTTTTTAGTTCTATTTAGTATTTTGTGCTTTATTTATCAGCGATCTCAACAAATATTCGAGATTACAGCAAAGGGAAAATAGGTGATCGAAGTTTCCAAGATGCTATGAAAAAAGTGTAGTATCAATGTACGGCATGTCATACGCAGTGCATTAGTGAATTGCAAAGCAGCAGCAATATTTTATTCAAAAAAAGTTGTACAGAAGGGAGTACAGGTATGGGTGCAGCCTTCTCCAACCAGGGCACCGCTGTACACTGAAGAGACGAGGGGCAGAAATTTTAGATTTTTGACAATTGAAAACCAGTAAAAGAGTTTCTTTTCGAACTGGGCTATAACAGCCAAACCCTTTCAAAACTTTACCTTATATTGATTGGCAAAAAAATATCAGCCTACAATTCCAGAATACATTCACGCGTAGTATGGAATAAATGCAATAAAATACTGAAAAAGTAATTACTAGTTCTATGACCGTGAGACAAAGAATTTACGAAAATTTCAGGTGTGGACATATTATTTTTATTTTACCACTACTTTGAAGTATTTACTTAGAGGTCACTTTTCTTCTGAACCAACTCGCACGAATCAGGTTCATTTTGACAGTATACATCAAAATTTTCATCAAACTTGCACGTAAAGAAGCTTTAATTGAGTTCAGTACGAGCAGGTCGGGCTGGGAAAATTTATTTCGTTTATGATCAACCGCCGCACTTTTCTATGCCATTGATGGTTATAGGGAGTGTCAAACCTTACACTAAGTTAGTGTTGAAGCAGTGTGCTACCAGCACAGTTTTTAATGAACCTGTGCGAACAAACAATTATTGAAGAGCCAAAACTACAACAGATACTGGTTCACTTTTCAAACGGTTTTCCGCGAAGATTGCTGATTCTGCGAGGGCATGATCCTATTCTAGATCTTTGTTCATACGTACAGCGTTCGGCTTGAATGTGGAGAGCAATTACTGACTGTTCGGCTATGATTCGATTCCCATTGTCCGTTTCGCAATCTTGAAGCAGTTCCAATGAACTTCCAGGTAGAGGTCTTAAAAGGGTACAAATCAAAATTCGAACAAATACGGTACCCACATTGAAGGCCTCGATAAAGACAGGAAAAAGTGCTAATGTATTCTCCGGTTATTGTAAATTCTCTTTTTGAGCGGAAATGCATCAGGACTTCAACCGTTTGCGTAGCCCATCGTGACATTGAGCACAGATCCGTTGATGTTTGCGTGCGAGGTTAGCATTTCATTTGTGACGCCTCTCATCCAAAGACTAACATTTTCAACTTTCGTCGAATATAAAAATGCCGATAATTGTCTTACTCGCCGGTACGATGAGCAGTGTTGGAGAAGATTAGAAAGAACGCACTGACTTCAGTGCGTGATTCCCTTCCAGTTTACTTCCCTTATCCCTCTCCGAACTACTTAATCTAGGCTTATATACTACTATAACAGGCATGAACTGGCATCAGGATACCATCACATTGAATTGTAATGTACGAGTGGAAGTTGTTCACAACAATAATGCTTGACCTGAGAATACTTCATCTGAATTGAAATGAAGGGACAAAAACCGCTGTCGTAACGAGGTCAAAGTAAGGCCAGTAACATTAGTGAGTCAACGTTGCGCGGCAAGTTCTGCGTAAATTTAGATGGGAGGTCTGTCAGCTGCACAACGACAATTTTGTCTTTTTGTGCAGAGGTGCAGTATGTTGACAACGTGCATCAAATGATACGTGAATCCGTCGCCATAATGTGCCACGTAAAGAAACCAAGTAATTTTCTGAGCACCAGATTCAATCAATGTACGCTTATCTGCTCAGAATCGAGTCAAATTCGAGAGGGCCCGAAAGCCATCGTGGCTATGACTCCACCAGGACTCACCCTCGATGTTCGGTTGTCAATAATCGGCCCTATTTTGCAGTGGTGGTCTTTCAAAAGTATTACTCTGCGCTCATCTATATACTCCGACTCCCACAGCACCATTTTGTCAGAATCTCGATATATCTGTCTATTCGCATGTAACTCGGGAACAACCAGACCGGACTCTACAACAATCATGTCAAACGTTGCCGACATAACCGAGTTATATATTATGTGCCTCCTCTGAGTGTAGTTCCCGACATCGAATAGCCGATATCGCCGCACCTAGCAGAGCAACAACCTGTTGCCCAGTAAGACGATGTGAGCCAACAAAAAATGTGATAGTGAAACGTGCCGCAGAAAACCGCAGGCGCATGGAGACGATCCTCGTGAAAATGTGCTTGAGCAGAATCACACGCAAGAAAAGTGAAGCAGTAACCAGGACGTTGTCTATGAATTCGACGCTGTTGTGCGTACTTTTAGATTCGAGAATGGTGTAAATTGTATTTTTGAGGCGTTTGAATATTTTAATGGTTGATGTACCTGAGCTGAAACTGATGAATCGCAATTAAATACAGCAGGTTCGGAAAAAATAACGAATGACTTCTATACTGAATTGGGTGATGCAGTGCATGGAGCGGTCGTTACAAATAATTGCTGCACGCTACGGTACCACAATGTGGTTAACCCGGATTTTTCGCCGCTACGCTTGAACGTCGCGATTATTTCTTCCGCTCTCGTGTCACGATAATGATGTAAATCGTTGATCTCCCATTCATGAAGTAATAGTTGTCCGAGTACGCACACAATCAGAAAATTTTTACTAATTTCAATTCGAACATCACAATATCTCGCATTATCTCATTAATAAGCTCTCAATGAAAGAGCCGTAGACGCTGCAATATCGATTTGCTGCACAAAACATCACGTTTCTAGGCACAATGTGAGTGCAAGGTAAAGTGCAGCACTGGCACAACTAGAACTCAATGCCCATGAAACAGCAATTTTGGAAGAGCTAGGCAATATCAAATGCTCTGTTGCTTTGTTGAAGATTGTCAGGACAGCCCTGTTATTCAACTAGTGTCTCATTCTTTTATAGTTTTCCTTCATGGCTGCCTTCATCGTGAATGTTGACGACTTCACCTGGGGAACCGGCCAGAATTCGATCTCCATGATCTCTTCGGTGCGCTTGAGAAGCTGCAAGGCACCTCCAGGTGGAGACCTCAGAAAAGTGCAGATAACGATGTGAACTAGAACGATACCTGCAGTAAATGCAACAATAAGAAAGGCCGGAACCAAAGTGCCGATGTATGCTCCAACCAGTATTTTGCTCTTTTTGAGAGGAAATGCTCTACGAATCGAGCCGCCCTTGTACCCCGGCAATTCATAGAGCTGGGAACCGGAACTGTTTGGGCTCAAAGTCAATATCCCTTGCAAAAGCCCGCCGACCCAAAGCCCGGTATTTTGATCTTCCGTGGGAAATAACGAATGCACAAAAAGCTTGACCTGTGAAGCATTAACTTGGAAGGCTACTTAGTTTCCTGACTGCGCTGGTAACAAGGTCAGAGTTAGGCCGGTGACATTGCGAAGTAAGTCAAAATTGCGTAGTAATTTCCGAGTGAGTGTACTTGCATTGTCGGACAACCCGACTACTGCAATTTCATCGTTGTGCAGAGGTATGTAGACGGTGTGCTCCGATTGAAACATGAATTTTTCGCCGTAAAGTTCAAATTCAATCGAACCTTTAATTTTCTCGGGATTAGAGACCTTCAACATCATCTTGGCCAGTGGAAATCGCACAGAACTTGATGGAGCCCAGAAACCATCTTGACAATTGCTCCACGAAGATTCAGACTTGACATTGGGTCCATCAAGAACAGGCGCAACACAACAAGGATGGTCTCTGGGAAGGATGATTCGACCCTTTTGTAAATACTCCGACTCCCATCCAGGTGTGTAGATATATATTGCTACTGCAATATACTGCAATATATCGATATTTGCTAGCTACTGCTTTCTGCCACTTTATTGCAGTTGTTATTGCGGGCAGTACATTTATTGCAATCGTTATGAAACATAGAAACCCTATGTAGTCGTTCTAGTAACTTCATCATTGTCACGTACGAGAACAGAGTCACCTCTAACACTGTCCTGTCTTAGTGTTTCACTCTCATCTTTTGAGACAACGGTGTGAACGTATTCGTCCTGTACGATAATTGTTCGCTTTTTTACAACTCTGTACTCTCCTGCGTCATTTTCTTTGCTTGAGGATCCTGTAAGAGCGTTGACAGACAGGACAAGAGTTGCGATTTCTTGTTTTTCTTGATTCTTACCGGAACCTTTAATGCGTTTCTGGGCAGTTTTTTGCACGAGACGTTTATAACGCTTACATTCTGTCTCTCTTTCTCTCTATTTCCCGATTAGTTGTTCTCTTGCCATCAACATAGATAACCTTTTGTCGTGATGACCGTTTTTGCTGAGCAGCTTTTGTCATCGACAAACCGTTTTGCGAAGAATTTTGGTCGAACTTTGAATCAACTCGTTTGCAAACAACACTTTCTTTTTGTTCAACTTGGTTTAACAATAGTTTCTTCTCGGATTTTGGTAAAAAACTTTTGAACACTCGAGGTCTCTCATCACCGGGATCCATTAGATGCCGCTTGCTTTCAAAATCGGGGTCTTTTAAAATTTTCAAAAAGCCGTTTAAAAGTACCGTATATCGCCTGGTCGTATACCCCCCTCTACAGAGTGCGATGCTGCACACGTGCACTGCACTACACTGATTCAAAATTCACACCACCGTAATATAGTCATTGGCATGATACGTTGTTTTCGTATGACATCACAAAAATGATATGTACAAGGAGTCGCTTGTACTCGGATACAGAGAACTTCGAAACTCTGTGAAGTTGAAAACCTGCAATTGATGGTTTTCAAATTTCCTTTCAAGTGAAGAGAGTATTCTGCCCATTAAACGCTTGGCAATCTGACGAACACGTGTACCTGAAAAATCTAGAGAGAGATAGAATATTAATGGAAATTTCACTATTCTCAATAGGATCGAGTACTTTGGAAAGAGTCCAGTCCAGAAATTGCTACAAATTAGATTACAATTGCAGTGTATCAATCTGATTCCGAATCTAATTCACTGAACCTAAGTCATTGTCCAATATGATTCCTATCAAACCTCATCTTCTCCCCAAAACTTGCAGGTGTCGTCTTGTAAGGACGGGTATACGACCAGGCGATATACGGTATATGATTGCAACACTACGTCTTATTGTTGTCTGTCTGATGTCTGTCTAAAAATGATGAACAAAATTTTGAATTCTGTTGCATCGTCTTTTTTCGTTTTCCGGCAGTTGATTTTATGCAACTGACTATAATTCACGATAGGTAATGAATGCTTGTTCTGCTGATAGGCCATAGAATTTACAACTACACGTAATGAACTATTTTACTATTCACAGATCGAAAAAATTGCTGACAACGTATTGTATTATTATTATTATCGTGATAGCTTATGTAATTGACAACAACTCATATTGAATTTACTTGTGTAATGCAGATGCAAGAGCGATGGACTGATGTCGATCTGAAAGAAAATTTAAGTCTTAGCTATTGCCCAAAGTGAATCGGAACAAATTATCGCAATACAATGTATTCGAATCGCAAACCGACAAAAAAACAAATCGTGACTTCTCTGATGCGGTTTGTGGGTCGCCAGGGTGTAAAGGTTCGCTATACGTTTTCCGGAACCATCGTAACTAAGCAGTTCCTCAAGTATGAGTGCCCTCGGCCTGGATGTACGAGAGGAACAAATTAATTTGCTGCTGCAAGTCGATTTACTAATCCGTATGTATACTTGAAGGCTTGCTATGGACGCGGTTTAGCATCATCAGAGTAGTTTGATTAGCTCGAAGAAATGTACCGCAAAGCTCTAGAACAGAAAGAGAAGCGAGGTGGGAGGATTCGAAGTCATTTCGATGTGGAGGCATTGTCTATGTTTGATAAAGCTGTTAACGGATACTTACGTCTGATTGTGTACAAGTCTGTTCCTATATCATGCGTTGAAGACAATGAGGTTAGAAGCTTTTGCTAGTTTGATGTTATAATCGATCGTAAGCGTATAAGGAATGTGATATACAAGCTTGTGGAAGCTGTAGAGAATAAATTGGCGACTGAACTACGTAATTCCAGAGGAGCTGTGCTGTACGATGGATGGACGGAGAATAGAGTTCACTTGGCCATGTTTGCATCCTACATTTCGCCTACAAGAGGCCGCAGTAATCATCAATTTTTTGAAAGACCTTCTCCACAATTATCGTTGCTCGGAGTTTCTCCGATGGGAAAAGTTCCCGATGGCGACTAAGATAAAGCCGCGGACAGTGAAGAGACAAGCAAATTCAATGCTGAATCTCATCGCAAGTTTTTTTGTGATGGTTTTGCTGTCTACGAGTGTGAATTTGATGATTGGTGTGTATGTTCGATTGGAAACAATGCATCTACAAAATTTCGGACTTCACGTTTGTGTGGTAAGCCTCATGTTTCTTGTAGCAACCGCAAACTCAATCTCGAAGTTAATGCGATGATTAGGCGACATCACGCCATGCAGACCAAAATCGAATCTGTGTATGCAGCAATGAAAGGAGCCAGAACAAAGATCGAGAACGCAGCAATATAACGAAATCTGACCGAGTTAAGGCCAGTGATGGATTGTCCGACTCGTTGGACGGGAAAATTCGATATGCTATCCAGATTTGAAAGGTTGCGAAGTGATCTCATTGAGGTCAGTCAGCATGAAGATGCTGATCTTTTACGGCCAAAGTGAATAATTTCAAGGAGATGTTATCCGAGATCAATGCTGTAACCAAAGAACTTCAAACAACTGGCATAACGCTCGCACGTTGTACGGACAACTTAGATGCGCTTGTCGAAGCGGTGGAGGAAGGCAAAGACAACCGTCAATCTCCTCTCTTCAACTGTAAGTACCATATGGGGTAAACTACGTCGTTTGAATGAGCTGTCCGTAAGATAAAGCTCGGGCGCTCAAGCGAGCTTGATGCAGAAGAAAAGAAGAGCGATGAAATACTGTTGAAATCACCTACAACACTCCAAGAATCTGGTACTAAAAAATTTCGCACGATTCAAGAGCGCATGGCTGAAAGGGCAAGACTGGCAATGAAAAAAACGAATACATGAAGGCTGACTTTGTCTTGGGGTCTGTTGCTGTAGTCGAGTGATTCTGGAGTATTGCTGGATTTGTTATGGCAAATCGTCGGCGGGGAATGTCTCCTCAGTTATTGGCAGCTATATTATTTCTTCGCTTCAACGGCCGATTCTGGAACTCTAAAGGCGTGAGTCAGTCGATCTACGAAGTTCGCGCTACTACGGACCAACAGTAGATATTTGTGTCTCTAATTAAAATTACGGCAATACGTATTGTTGTCTGATTAGCCATTGCAATTATTATTGATCGAGAAAATTCAGCAAAATGCCAATAGAAGTACTATATCCATAGAGTGCAATAGCTAAAAGTATATTGCAGCATACCCCTGCTCCCATCGCACCATTTTGTCGGATTCTAGGTATATCAGTCTATTCGTGGGGAGCCCAGGTTTGACCAGGCCCTACTCTACAGTAAACATGGTCAATGTGGCGAGCATCACCAAACTGTACTGCATATTGTTTCGCTAGTTGTAAGGACCAGTATCGAACAGCCGCAATTTTCTGATCCAACGAAGCAAATTGCTGTTGTCTCGTAGGACAATCCGAGCCTGCGAAAAGTACCTGATTGTGTAACGGGACACAGAAAACCGTGGTTGCATGTAATCAATTCGTGTGATTACATCCTTCAGGACAATCACTAGCAAGAAAAGTGAAATAGCAACTAGTACGTTGTCCATGAATTCATTGTTGGTGAGTGTATGCCGCATGGTTTGAGAATAGTACGAGCTGTACTTTTTATGCCCTTGGATGTTTGAATTTGTGAGGTCGAGGAACTGAAATGTAGCAAAGCAAAAAGTAGCTTATCGAAGTTCTTACAGCGCAACGGAAAAAAATTATCAATGTACTGTTTAACACAGCATCGGAAATCTAATGAAGGGTAGCCGTGCAATCCTCTTTCACTGGAACAGACTATGCTGAAGTTTGCACAGAAGGGCGCTTGTAGTTTTCTCCGACAAGAACAGAGGTGTGTCCAAAAGATTCAAATGTTTATAATCGAGAGATCATTCCATGAGTGGGTTCTTCTACTGCACAATCACAATTTCATGTGAAAAGGATCAGTGGTAGGAAATATATGAAAACGTAATGATGATCAGATGATCAGTACATGATTTAACGAGATTCACGGGTAGAAAAATGAGTATGGCCCTTGCTATGCTGTATGTTCAAGTGAGGACCGTATTCATGGACCAGATTTGGATTATAGCTTGTGCCCAATGTCAACGTAATGCGAATCGTGGTAGTGAATTGCTCAATTTTCTTCAGTGTTGCTCAATCATGCTCAAACTTGCTCCTTTCTGCGCTAGG
>JAAUYH010149988.1_pt1 | contig 11166 bp, 11 predicted proteins | sample 7278061 | NCBI WGS metagenome assembly JAAUYH01 (sample SAMN14350203, study PRJNA611818) | marine sediment metagenome | isolation source: surface marine sediment (0.6m) | place: French Polynesia: Moorea | collected 2018-08 | reverse complement strand
GCGTGTCGGGCAAATCCGCGCGCCCTGCAAAAGGCAACCCGGTTGAAAACACACTTTCAATCATCCGATTGCGGGCCGACACCCGCAGGCGGCCTTCATTCATCCAGGCGCCTGCGCCTTTTTCGGCAAAGAACATTTCGTCCTTCGACGGGTCATAGATCACACCGGCAACAATCTTGCCCTTGTGCTCAAGCGCGATCGACACGGCCCAATGTGGCAGCCCGTGCAGGAAGTTCGTGGTGCCATCCAGCGGATCGATGATCCAGACGGTGTCCGACTCGCCGATACTGCCGGATTCCTCGCCGAGAATGGCGTGATCCGGATAATGCTTGTGGATGACGTCGATGACGATCGATTCCGCCTTGCGATCGGCTTCCGTGACGTAATCGTTGTGTCCCTTGACTTCAACCTTGAGCTTCTCGAGGTTGACCTGATATCTCATCAGCGTGTTGCCGGCGCGCCGCGCCGCCATCACCGCCACGTTTAGCAGTGCATGCATAATCCGGTACTTTGTATAAAGAACTCATGCGGCCCATCGCCGCGGCGGTAGAATACCGGACTTGCCTCGTACCTTTCCAGATATGTTCCCTTGCCAGATATGTCGATACGAATCGTTTTAGTTGGAACCACCCACCCGGGAAACATCGGTGCCGTCGCCAGGGCCATGAAGAACATGGGTCTCGCAGACCTCGCCCTCGTCAACCCGCGCCACTTCCCGCACGAGGACGCCACCGCTCGCGCTTCCGGCGCCGACGACGTGCTCGAGAGCGCGAAGGTGTACACGACCCTGGCCGATGCGCTGACTGACTGTGTCTACGTCGCCGCGGCCAGCGCCAGGTCCCGGGCGCTTCGCTGGCCGACGATGTATCCACGCGAGTGCGCCCAAAAGCTCCTGCAGGAGTCGGAGCGTGGCAAGGTCGCCGCTGTCTTCGGGCCGGAGAAGTCTGGCCTGTCCAACGAAGACCTCGACCACTGCGACGTCCTGCTGAACATACCGACCAACCCGGACTTCAGCTCGCTGAACCTCGCCATGGCCGTGCAGGTCCTGACGTACGAGATTCGCGCAACCCTGGCCGAGCCGGTGCCGGAATATGAGGGAGAGGCGGAGCCGGCCACCGGCGAAGAGCTGGAGCACTTCTACACGCATCTCGAGAACGTGCTGCGTGACGTGAATTTCCTCGACCCGGACAATCCACGTCACCTGATGCGCAGGATGCGCCGGTTGTTCATACGCGCAAGACCCGACAGGAACGAGCTGAATATCCTGCGCGGCGTACTGACCGCGATTGACAGGACGCGAGCCAGATAGTCATGAGTGAGCCCTCGATCTACCTCGACTATGCAGCGACGACGCCGGTCGACCCCGGCGTGGCCGATGCGTTGTCACAAGCGCTGTGCGACGAGACGACGCTCGCCAACCCGTCGTCGGTGCACCGCGCCGGCAGGCTCAGTGCCCATCGCGTGGCGACTGCAGCAGAGCAGGTCGCATCGTTGCTGAACTGCGATCCCGGCCAACTCATCTGGACGTCCGGTGCGACCGAGGCCGATAACCTCGCCATTGCGGGCGCCGCTCGGTACCGGGCCGATCGCGGGCGCCACCTTGTGACGATGCCGACAGAGCACAAGGCGGTCACCGACATGTTTCGGGCACTCGAGAAAGAGGGTTTCAATGTCACGTGGCTGGCACCCGGCCCCGATGGAATGCTCGACATCGGTCATCTCGAACAAGCGCTGACCGACGAGACGCAGTTGGTGTCTGTCATGCACGTGAACAACGAGACCAGTGTCGTGCAGGACATCGAGGCCATCGGCGAGCTGTGCCGTTCGCGCGACATCCTCTATCACGTCGATGCGGCTCAGTCGGCTGGCAAGCTGCCGATCGATCTTCGCCGGATGCCGATCGACCTGCTGTCGCTGACGGCACACAAGTTCTACGGGCCGAAAGGCGTCGGCGCCTTGTACGTCGCGGACAGGCCGGGCTGCCACGTCGAGCCGTTGCTGTTCGGTGGCGGGCAGCAGCGGAGCATCCGTCCCGGCACGTTACCCGTGCCGCTGATCGTCGCGTTAGGCCAGGCAGCCGAAATAGCCGAGCAGAAACAGGCGAGCGACCTCGCGCACGTGACGCGACTGCGGGCGGCTCTGTGGGACGGGATCGAGGGGGTCGAAGGCCTGGTGCTGAACGGCCACTCCTCCAGGCACTACCCCGGAATCGTCAATGTGTCGGTTGCCGACGTCGATGGCGAGAGCCTGCTGCTCGACCTGGAACCGCTCTGTGTTGCGACCGGCTCGGCCTGCAACTCGCAGAACCAGGAGCCTTCTTACGTGCTGCGTTCGATGGGTCGTTCGGACGCCGAAGCCGAGGGCGCCATTCGATTTAGTTTCGGGCGCATGTCGACGCTCGAGGACGTCGAGCAGGCGGCAGGGCTCTACGTGAACGCGGTCAGCCGCCTGAGACAACTGGCGCCGGCCGCATGACGAGCGATCCTTATTCGAAGGAAGTGCGGCGACTGTTCAAGGCACCGGCGCACGCCGGCATTGCGAACGGGCCAAGTGCCAGGATCGATGCGCAGGGGGTCAGCGTGGAACTGTCTGTCGAGGCCCGGAACGGCCAGGTCGAGGCCGCACGCTTCCGCGCGAAAGGCTGCCCGCACCTCGTGGCTGCCGCCGAGGCGTTCTGTGCAGACCTCGAAGGGCAGCCCGTGGCGGCGCTCGAAACCCAATTCGGGGTCGACATAATGCGACGCCTGTCTGTGCCGGTGGAGAAAACGGGCCGTATACTGGTCCTCGAAGATACGTCGGCGCTGCTTGCCGGCAAGCTGTGAGCGCGAGAGCTCTTGAAATTGGAATTCAGAGCCCTGACACTCAATAATCACGCAGGCACTGAAGTCCGGACGATATGGCTATTTCACTGACAGAAAACGCGGCGACGCGCGTCAAGAACTACCTCGATTCTCGCGGGGCGGGCATCGGCCTTCGTCTCGGGATCACCAAGACCGGCTGTTCTGGGTATTCCTATGTCGTCAACTACGCCGATGAGCTCGACGAGGCAGACATCGTGTTCGAGGATAAGGGCGTCAAGGTCGTGGTCGATGCCGATGCGCTGCCGTTGGTCGACGGCACCGAGGTGGACTTCGTCAAGAACGGCCTGAACGAGGCCTTCAGCTTCCGCAATCCGAATATCGCCGGCGAATGTGGCTGCGGGGAGAGCTTTACCGTCTGACTCAGCGGGTTGCACGCCCCGAATCTGGCCGTATCTCGCATTGCCCAGCAAGGCCCGGGCACGTAAAATTACCGATTAATCCAAAAACCCGGGTGACCGGGTTTTTGTCTTTCTACTGATTTAGCAGTTTCAAGACTCTTCAAAATAAGGAAATTCGCATGGCCGTTGAGCAGACGCTCTCCATCATCAAGCCTGATGGTGTGCAAAAGAACCTGATTGGTGAAATTTACAGCCGCTTCGAGAAAGCGGGCCTCGAAATCGTCGCAGCACGCATGATGCACCTGTCCAAAGAGCAGGCAGAGGGTTTCTACGCGGTCCACAAGGAGCGTCCGTTTTTCAATGACCTCGTCAGCTACATGACGTCAGGACCGGTTGTCGTACAGGCGCTGCAGGGCGAAGGCGCCATTGCAAAAAACCGCGAGATTATGGGCGCCACGAACCCGGCCGATGCCGATCCGGGCACGATCCGTGCTGACTTTGCCGACAGCATCGAGGAGAACATCGTTCACGGTTCGGACGCCGCCGAAACGGCCGCTGTCGAGATCGCGTTCTTCTTTGGCGATGACGGCGTCTGCCCGCGTACGCGCTAGCCGACGACGGATATGACCGACGGGACCGCAAAGACAGAGTTACTGGGCTTGCCGCAGGGCGAGCTCGAGCGCTACTTTGCGGATCTCGGCGAAAAGCCGTTCCGCGCCCGGCAGCTGATGCAGTGGATCTACCAGCGCGGTGTCAGGGACTTCGACGAGATGACGGACCTGTCGAAGGCGCTGCGGGAGAAGTTGAAGCAGACGGCGAGCATTGCCTCACCCGACATCATCTCCAGGCACGACTCATCGGATGGCACCGTCAAGTGGCTGTTCGAGAGCGGATTCGGCCAGGCGGTCGAGACGGTGTTTATCCCGGAATCGACCCGCGGCACGCTGTGCATTTCATCGCAGGTCGGTTGTGCGCTGGATTGCGCGTTCTGTGCGACTGGGGCCCAGGGCTTCAATCGCAACCTGTCCGCAGCCGAGATTATCAGCCAGGTCTGTCACGCGGTCGCCGAGTTGCCGCGCCGCCCGAACGGCGAACCCGCCGTCAGCAACGTGGTCTTCATGGGCATGGGAGAGCCGCTGGCAAACTACCGGGCGGTCGTCCCCGTGCTGGAGTTGTTGATCTCCGATTGGGCGTTCGGCTTGTCACGGCGCCGCGTGACGGTCAGCACGTCCGGCATCGTGCCGAACATGGACAAGCTGGGCGACGAATGCAACGTATCGCTCGCTGTCAGTCTTCACGCGCCCAACGATCCCTTAAGAGATCGCATCGTGCCGATCAACAAGATGCACCCGATCGACGAATTGCTGGACGCCTGCTGGCGATACGCCGGTAAACACTCGAATCGCTTCATCACCTTCGAGTACGTCATGCTGAAGGGCGTCAATGACTCGCGGGATCATGCGGACGAGTTGTTCCGCCTGCTGGATGGCAATCCGGCCAAACTGAACCTGATTCCATTCAATCCGTTCCCGGGCACCGAGTTCGAGTGCTCGTCGGCAGAGACGATCCGCCGATTCCAGGGCCGGCTCAGGGATCGTGGCCTGGTCGTGACGACGCGAAAGACGCGCGGCGACGATATAGATGCCGCATGTGGCCAATTGGCTGGTAAAGTCAGCGATCGTGTCAAAGTGAAGTTGCGAGAAAAAGGGGTGGCTACGGCGTGAAAAGACTAAGCTTTTTCCTTGGTGTCATCGTTATCCTGTCCGGCTGTGTCTCGACGACGACCGGGCCGCCGGAGCCCCAGGCCGACAAAGAGGATGCCGCCGAATTCAATTATCAGCTCGGCGCCCGCTATTACAGGAACGGCAACTACGAGCTGGCGCGCGATCGGCTGCTGCTGTCGATAGAGTTTGATGCGCGGCGCCCTGTCACATGGACGACGCTCGCTCTCACCTACGAGGCGCTGGAGAACCAGCGTCTGGCTGAGGACGCGTATGACCAGGCAGTCAAAGTCAATCCGCGCAGTTTTGACGCACTGAACGCCTACGCCGTGTACCTCTGTCGACAAGAGAAGTACAACCCGGCGGCGCGCTACTTCGAGCGAGCGGCCGAGCTCCCGAACAACGACAATGCAGAAATCACGCTGACCAATGCCGGCGTGTGCATGGCGCAGAAGCCGGACCTGGCCAAGGCCGAGGAATTCTTCCGTGAGGCACTGGAAGCGCGCAACAATCATCCCGAAGCGCTGCTGCAGCTGACGTTGCTGAAGTTCCGCGTGGCCGACTACATGAGCGCACGCGCATTCCTGCAGCGCTATCTCGGCCGCAGCGTGCCGTCGCCCGCCGTCCTGTACCTCGGCGTACAGATCGAGGACAAGCTGGGAGACGACAAAGCGAAGACCGATTACGAGGATCGCCTGATTCGTGAGTTCCCGATGTCGGCCGAGGCACGCAGCGTCCTGGCGGCGGACTGACGGCGTGAGCGACGAGCAGGAAAGCCAGTCTGGCGAAGAAGCGGGCCCGCTTTGTGGCGAACGGCTTGCCGCGGCTCGTGAAGAGCTGCAGATCAGCCTGGTCGAGATTGCCAAGGAGCTCCACCTCGACGAACAGAAGGTCCAGGCGCTCGAAGCCGATGATTTTGCTCCTCTCGGCGCACCCGTCTTCGCCAAAGGCCATTTGAAGAAGTACGCGCAGCTGGTCAAGGTCGACGTCGACGATATCCTTATGGGCTATCACCAGTTGACACGTTCCGAAGGTCTGCCGCCGGTCGTTTCCGACCGCAAAGCCCCGAAGATTGCCGCCTCACCGACGCCCTGGGTCGCTTCAGCGGTCGTAATCCTGATTATTGTTGCGGTTGCTGCCTGGTTCTTCTTGTTGCGGCCGGCTCCGGGCGACGAAGAGTCTCTGCCCCCGGCGCAGGCGGAGCCAGAGATCGTCGACGAATCGTCGGCTGCCAATGATACGGCGGATACGGGTCTCGATGACGCGGCAGATCTGATCGAGCCCCGGCCGGAGTCCGCAGCGGAACCGATCGGCGAGTCGTCGGAGCAGATCGAACAAGCCGTTGCACCCGCGGCCGCAGCCCCGATCGCCGTGCCTGCGGCGGTCGCGACGGGACAACTGGCACTCAACCTGAACTTCATCGGCGATTGCTGGACTGAGATAACTGACGGCAACGGTCGACGCCTGTTTTTCGATCTTGGCAGGGCGGGGCGTACGGTCAGTGTCGCCGGTGCGGCGCCGTTGTCGGTGCTACTGGGCAACGCAGACAACGTGCGTCTGGAGCTGAACGGGAGTGACTACCCGATCAGCGATGCTGACCGTCGCGGCCAGACGGCGAGATTTACGCTCGCCGCACCGTAGAACCTTCGCCGCTCACGAGCGGCCAGTGAGACCCCTCCGTGAAACCAAAAGCCATACGTGGAATGAACGATATCCTGCCGGAGCAGACGGCAACGTGGCGCTATCTCGAGTCCGTTCTGATCGAAATCGCCGCTAGCTACGGCTACGACGAGATCCGCCTGCCGCTGTTGGAACACACGGAACTGTTCGCGCGCTCGATCGGCGAGGTGACGGACATCGTCGAGAAGGAGATGTACACCTTCCTCGACCGCAATGACGAGAGCCTGACGCTCAGGCCCGAGGCGACCGCGGGTATGGTCCGGGCCGGCATCACCAACGGTCTGTTACATAATCAGAAGCAGAAGCTCTGGACGACAGGCCCGATGTTCCGCTACGAGAAGCCGCAGAAGGGTCGTTACCGGCAGTTTCACCAGTTCGATGTCGAGGCGCTGGGCTACGAGGGTCCCGATATCGATGCCGAGCTGATCATCATGAGTGCGAGGATCTGGGAGCGCCTCGGGATTTCCCGGTTGAAGCTCGAGATCAACTCGCTCGGTATGCCCGAGTCGCGCACGCGCTATCGGGAGAGCCTCGTCGACTACTTTTCCGGCGTGAAAAGTGAGCTGGATCAGGATAGTATTCGCCGCCTTGAGCAAAATCCGCTGCGGATTCTCGATAGCAAAAACCCTGAAATGCAAGGGATTATCGAAGCCGCACCGGTCATGATCGACTACCTCGACGACGCGTCGGCCGAGCATTTCGACAGGCTCAAGACGCTGCTGTCAGCCGCGAACATCGAGTTCACGCTGAATCCCCGGCTTGTCAGGGGCCTCGACTACTACAATCGAACGGTCTTCGAGTGGGTGACGGATGCGTTGGGCTCCCAGGGCGCGGTTTGCTCTGGCGGCCGGTACGACGGACTGGTCGAGAAGCTCGGCGGCCGGACAACGCCGGCCATCGGCTGGGCAATGGGTATCGAACGTTTCGTGGCGCTGTACGAAGTGTGCGGTGGCGAAACGCCGTCTGCAGCGGCCGACGTCTATCTCGTCGCCGTTGGCGACGCGGCTGAGCAGACGGCCTTCAGCATCGCCGAGCAATTGCGTGACGAGCTGCCCGGCAGCAGGGTCGAACTGAACCTCGGCGGGGGCAGCTTCAAGTCGCAGATGAAGCGCGCTGACAAGAGCGGGGCGGAGTTTGCGTTGGTACTGGGTGAGCAGGAACTCGCTGCCAGCCAGATTGGTGTCAAGCCGCTGAGAAGCGGGGACGAACAGACAAGCGTCGCGATGGATGCACTCGTCGCGACGCTGAGAGAGAAATTTGCGTCGGCGTAAGCCGTCGGTTTTGTTACTCAAGGGCAATACCTGTGGACGAACTGAAGACAGAAGAAGAGCAGCTAGAGGCGTTTCGAGCCTGGTGGAAGGAATACGGCAACTACGTCATTGGTGGCGTCGTGCTGGGCGGCCTCGTGCTGTTCGGCATCAACTACCAGGGCAATACGCGTCTTGCGGCCCAGCAGGAAGCGTCGGCACTGTATGACCAGCTTGCCGACGAGGTCGTTGACGGCGATCTCGACGCTGCAGAGGTCATCGCCGCCCAGATCGCGACTGACTACGCGAATACCGCGTATGTCGCCCAGTCCAAGCTCGCGATGGCCCGTCTCTACATGGACGAGAACCGCGACGAGGATGCGGCAAATACGCTGCGCGAACTGATCGCGTTGAAAGGGGTCGAGGAAATCAAGGAGATCGCGCGTCTGCGTCTGGCAAAAGTGCTGATCTACCAGGAAAAGGCGGAAGAGGCACTCGAAATCGTCAAGGAATCTGCGACGGAAGCGTTCGCGGCGCGCTTCGCGGAAGTCCGCGGCGACGCCTATGTCCTGCTGGAGAACTTTGAGGAGGCTCGTGCTGCCTATGACGACGCGTTGCAGCGGCCTAATTCGTCGCAGACGCTCGATGTCGGTTATGTGCGGCTCAAGTTGCTCGACCTGCCGCCTCCGGCCATCGCCGCGGTGGATACAGACGACGTGGCGGGCGAAGCCGAAGAGGCGCCGGAAGCATCCGGTGAAGCTGCAGATTCAGCGGAAGAGGCAAGTGACGCCGAAGCAACTGCGGAAGAGGCGAGTGAATGAACGCCGCACTGAGACATGCGTGTCTGCTGCTGATCGCGGCGTCGCTGTCTGCCTGTGGCCTCTTCGGCGGCAAGGACGACGAGGAGTCGGAGCCGGTTGAGCTGCGGCCGATCGAGACCACTCTCGACGTAAAGCGCAGCTGGGCGAAGAACATTGGCAAGAGCGCGGAGTTCCTGCGCGTCGCCCTGCGACCTGCCGGTGACGGCAATCGACTCTACGCGGCGAGCTTTGACGGCAACGTCGTCGCGATGCAGCCCGACAACGGCCGCGAGATCTGGAGAACCCGGCTCGACGAAGCGATCTCGGCGGGGCCCGGCGTTGGCGATGACCGGTTAGCCGTTATCACCAAGGATGGGGAGCTGGTCGTATTGAACGCCGAAAGCGGCGAGGAAGCCTGGCGCAAGTTCATTGGCGGCGAGTCGCTCGCCCGGCCGTTGATCCGGAACGGCAACGTAGTCGTTCAGACCGTCGACAATCGTCTCCGCGCGTACGGGCTACTGGACGGCGGTGAGCGCTGGACACTGGAAGAATCGACGCCCGCGCTGACCGTTCGAGGCAACGCGTCGCCTGTCGCCGTCAGCGGTACCGTCGTCGCCGGTTTCGATAATGGCCGCGTCATGGCTGTCGACCTGTCCTCTGGCGATGTCGAGTGGCAGCAAATGCTGGCGCCGCCGTCGGGTCGCTCCGACCTCGACCGGCTTTCCGACGTCGATGGCCATATCGCCGTTGTCGGCCAGGACGTTTACGCGGCCGGCTACCAGGGTCGTATCTTCGCGCTGGCCGCCGAGTCGGGCCAGGCGCTTTGGGCGCGGGAATTCTCGACGATGGCCGGAGTTCACGCCGATTTCGCAAACGTTTACACGGTCCTGGACGGTGGCGAAATACTCGCCATGTCGCGCCGCACCGGCGCAGAGCTGTGGCGACAGGAGTCGCTGCTGCGTCGGGAAGGAACCGTGCCGGTTCCGTTCCAGTCGACGGTTGTCGTGGGAGACCTCGAAGGCTACCTGCACTTCTTCTCCAAGGAGACGGGTGAGCCCGTTGCCCGGCTTCGACCGGGCAGCCAGGCCATCAGTAACCCACCGATCGTCGTCGCGAATACGCTGTACGTGCAGAACGACAACGGCGCTGTCTTCGCGTACAGGATCAAGGAGTCGCGACCGCCGCGCAGCGTGCCGGACATCGCGAACGACGACTGAAGACCATGTCGACGTTGCCCGTCGTCGCTTTGATCGGTCGGCCCAACGTCGGCAAGTCAACACTGTTCAACCGCCTGACCCGGTCGCGCGACGCGCTCGTTGCCGACTACCCGGGGCTGACACGTGACCGTCAGTACGGCTACGGCAAGCTCGGCCCGGTTCCCTACCTGGTTATAGATACCGGCGGCGTTGCCGGCGGTGAGACCGGCATCGATGAGCGTATGGTCGAGCAGTCCGTTCGCGCACTCGAGGAAGCAGACGTCGCCATCGTCATGGTGGATGGTCGCGAAGGTCGCACGGCAGCGGATGAGCATGTTGCCGAGCTCGCGCGAAAAAACGCCAAGCGAGTGTTTCTCGTCGCGAACAAAGCCGAAGGGCTCGATGTTGCGACGGCCACCGGCGAATTCCATCGTCTCGGTCTCGGCGAGCCGCTGGCCGTGTCGGCCGCACACGGCGATCGCATCAGTGCGTTGATGGATGCTGTCCTCGAAGGCTTCGAGGTCAGCGAAGAGGACGACGATTCCGACGAGCGCTTGCGGATCGCCGTTGTCGGCCGCCCCAACGTCGGCAAGTCGACGTTGTCGAATCGGCTGCTCGGCGAGGAAAGACTCGTCGTCTACGACCAACCGGGCACGACCCGGGACAGTGTCGCCGTACCCTTCGAGCGCAACGATCGGCAATACCTGTTGATCGACACCGCCGGCATCCGGCGCCGGTCACGCGTCAACGAAGCTATCGAGAAGTTCAGTATCATCAAGGCGCTGCAAGCGATCGAGCGTGCGCAGGTCGTTATCGCCGTTCTGGATGGCCAGGAAGGGGTGACCGAGCAGGACGTCAGCCTGCTTGGCCTGATCGTCGAACGAGGCCGCGCACTCGTTGTCGTGACGAACAAATGGGACGGACTGCCCCCCGAACAGCGCAAGCACATTCGCGACGAGCTCGACCGTCGCCTGCCGTTCCTCGACTTCGCCGAGCGCATGACCATCTCGGCGCTGCACGGCACGGCCGTCGGCGATCTGCTACCGGCCGTCGAGCGTGCGTATGCCGCGGCGATGCGCGACATGTCGACGACCGATCTCAACCTGGAGCTCGAGAGCGCGGTGACGGCGCACCCGCCGCCGCTGGTCAGGGGGCGACGTATCCGTCTTCGCTATGCCCACCAGGGTGGCCGAAACCCGCCGGTCATCGTGATTCATGGCAACCAGACCGATCGTGTGCCAGAGTCCTACAGGCGTTTCCTGATCAATCGATTCAGGAAGGCCTTCAAGTTGAAAGGAACACCAGGCGCACCGGGGTTCCTTT
>JAAUYH010003219.1_pt1 | contig 11166 bp, 9 predicted proteins | sample 7278061 | NCBI WGS metagenome assembly JAAUYH01 (sample SAMN14350203, study PRJNA611818) | marine sediment metagenome | isolation source: surface marine sediment (0.6m) | place: French Polynesia: Moorea | collected 2018-08 | reverse complement strand
GTGTTGGTCAAAATAAAAAAAATCGGTGCCGTATCTTGTAAGCCCAGTTTCAAGGTATCTACATCCCACTGCATTAGTAACAAGCAGCTATGAACCGTTTGGGAACCAGTGGGATCGTCATCCAAGACAATGATTTTTGCTTGAGAAAAATTCATATTTTTTAAAAAAAGTTTGCTATGTATTTGTACTTTCTCTAATTAATCCTAAATATTTCTGGCAATTTGCCAAATCTACGTTAAAATGCTGGCAAAAATGAAGTAGCAATTTTTCAACTCCAAGCAAGCGCGAGAAATTAAGCAGCAATCAAAATAAATCCCCATAAAATTTTCACTTACCAGGGCGTTAAAGCCGCTCAGAGGAACTTATAACCGTGCGTATTCCCCTTGATTACTACCGAATTCTCAGTGTTCCCATTAAAGCTAGTCCCCAACAGCTGGAGCAAGCTTATGGCGATCGCCTTTTGCAGCAGCCACGTAGAGAGTATGGCGAACAGGCAATTTTAGCTCGTCAAACTCTAATTCAAGACGCTTACCAAATTTTATCGGTTTCTGCCACTAGAGCTGAATATGATGCTCGCTTTTTTAACAATCTGCCTGTTTCTGATGTGTCTTTGCATGAGGGAGAAAAGGCTACTGCTAACCTGGCAGATAATTTAGAAACGTCGGCAGAGCTTGAGGAAATTGTTGCTCCCGAAAGCCCTTTGGTTGAACCGACTAACCCAAGTCCAACTATTGAAGTGCCAGCGGACAAATTTGTCGGTGCTTTGTTGCTGTTACAGGAGTTGGGCGAGTATGAACTGGTACTAAAATTGGGACGAGATTTTTTCAATAGTCCTGAGTATGTTAAAACGGCACAGCAAAAATTAGAAAACCTTAAAAATACCACCAGAGAAGACTTAATTCTTTCTCTGGCGATCGCCTATTTGGAGTTGGGTAGAGAACAATGGCACTGTCGAGAATATGAAAGTGCAGCCGCATCCGGACAAATGGGACTCGATCTCCTACTCCAAGAAAATTTATTTCCAGGAGTCAAAGAAGAAATAGAAACAGATTTATACAAGCTCAGACCTTACCGAGTCTTAGAATTTATCTCTCAAAATCCTACTAACTTGGCTGCTCGGACTAAAGGATTTAAGCTACTCCAAGAAATGTTGCGTCAACGCCGAGGAATAGAAGGCAAAGGAGAAGATCGTTCGGGTTTAACCTTCGATCAGTTTCTATGTTTTATTCAGCAATTAAGAACTTATCTAACTTCAGCCGAACAAGAGCAACTATTTGTCACTGAAGCCGAACAGTCTTCGGCGATCGCCAATTATCTAGCAGTCTACGCTCTTCTTGCCAGAGGCTTAGTGCTGAAGCAACCTCAATTGATTGTTCGCGCCTGGCAGATGCTGGAATCTTTGAGTGAACTTCAAGATGTATTTTGGGAACAATCTGTATGCGCTTTACTTCTAGGACAAACTCAAGTAGCCTTGGGCTTGGTGTCAAAAACTCAAGATCAAAAGCGAGTTGACTTAATTAGGCATCATTCTCAAGATCACAAAGATTTATTACCAGGTATGTGCTTTTATGGTGAAAAGTGGCTGCAAGAAGAAGTTATTGCTCAATTTTGCGATCTAGCCCACCAGCAGATTAGTCTCAAGGAATATTTTGCCGATCTAACAGTACAAGAATACTTAGAAGCACTACCACCCATAGTTCTGACTCCCAGCGAAAGTCTAGCTACTGTTCCTCAGCCTGCCGTTATCAATGAAACTAAACCCCAGGGATTACTATCTCGCTGGCGTAGTAAATTTAAAAACTCAGATAATTCTCAATCAGTAGCAGTTAGTTCTCAGGCTATCAAGTCTGAGGGAGAATTAGTTGGAGCGGGAGTTAGTACTCATTATCCCTCTACTACTACCTTAAAACAAGGGAGCATTTCTGGGTTCAATGCTTCATCTGCCTCATCTAGACATAAACATCGTTCATCTACAATAGATAACAGGTCAAAACAGGCAACTAATTCCAGAAACCGTGCTGTTGGCAACAACCATTCCTTTAAGATTGCCAACAAAGCTACAAGAGCGGGTAAACCTGCTGTTAATCCAAGAAGTAATTTAAGCCAAAGTAAATCGCAACATCCAGCTCAAGTACCTGCGAGAAGGCAATCTAAATCCACTTTAATTACAGGTTGGCTGTTTTTAATTAGTCTAGTCTTGGGTGTAGGCGCAATTGGCTTTACTACTACTAAGTTTCTCTTAGATTCATCCTGGAAAACAGCCAAACAAGAAGAACAGTTAACCATATCTGTTAGCACTCCTCCAGTTCGCCTACCTCCAGTACCAGCCAAAACTACTGCTGTTCAGCCCAAGTTAACTTTTGAAGACCGCTCGAAACAAGTGATTCAAACTTGGCTAGACAGTAAGTCAGCTGCTTTTGGTAAGGAACACCAGATCGAGGCTCTAAATCAGATTTTAGTTCCACCATTATTAACTACCTGGAGCGGACGCGCTCGTGATTATCAGCAAGAAAATGCTCATCGAGAGTATCAACATAGTATTAAAATGCGCTCGGCAGCTATAGATAAAGACAATCCCGATCTGGCTACAGTTGAGGCTGAAGTTAGAGAGATTGTCAAACATTATCAAGCAGGTCAATTACAAGAGGCTAAATCCTATGATGATAATTTGTTGGTACGCTATCAATTAGTGCGTCAACAAGATAAATGGCTAATTAAAGATGCCAAAGTCTTAGAGACTTTGAATTGATAAGCCTCCAGGTTAGTTGGTTCTGGTTCAATTAGTTGAAAGAAAATCCAGGGAATTAATTCCGCCATGATTACCCATCGATTAGAGGAGTGACAATTGGACAGCAACAGGCAATTCAAACTCTTGTGGGGTAATTGAAGCTTGGTTAGTTTTACTGTACATTTGTTCTTGCTGGTTAAGTGCAAGGGGATTTCAACAATTTTAGGGCTTTTCCGCCCCTTGAACCTGACTTTTTTCTTCGCTCGCTCTGCCTGTAACCTTTTGAACTAATTATATAACGGCTGAAGGCTTTGTGAATTATAGACAACTAAGGTAATGTTTAGCTGCAAAGTTTTCCATTTTTTGTTGAGCAGCCGAATCGTTGCGTCCAGCCTGGTCAAACAACGTTATAAATTCTGCATTGGTGTAAGAAACCTGAAACTGGTCTAACAGGCATACACACGTCCGCATTTTGGAATACACTTTATTTTCTGACTGGAGAGTGAGACCAGGTTCATCTGTCAAACAGCCAGCTAAAAAAATAGCACGGCTGGCTACAGGATAAGAATTTTTTTGTGCTAAAACGGGTTGGGCAAGAAAACTAGCCAGTGTTCCTCCCATGAAAATGATCGATAATTTGGTAGCGAGTTTCATCGTGAAATATAAAATACAACATTGTTAGTTTAACTTCTAATTCTGATAATGAGAATGATAAAAATACAGTTTTGACTGATATTTATAATTTATTGTTTTTTTGACCTCTGAATCATGTTTTAGTCTAAACTCAAGATTTTTAAAGCAGTTGATAAAGCTAGGAAATAGAGATTTGTATCAATTAATTTTCAATTAATTTATTAGCCGTTCTAGCTTTGATTTCTGCTATTTTTTCTTCGGTTAGACGGGTTTCCCGTTTTAAGGTTTTTAAGATAAACAGGGGTAATTGGTCTGATTTATCGAGAGCAACGGCAAAATTAGTCAAAGCATCTTCTAGGACGGCGAGATTTTCCTCTTCCTTGCCCATTTTGCGTAAAATTTGACCTTTAAGATAATAATGTTCCGGATTATCGGGGGCAGTATCTAAAGCTCGCTCGACATATTTTAAAGCTTTATCGTATTGTTTTAAATCTCGATAAGCTACAGCTAAACCACGCTCGACTAAATAATTAGGAGCAGCATAAGTTTCAAAGCGAGCGATCGCCTCTTCAGGACTGGAAAAAGGTAAATTGACAGCCAATAATAAGTCGATATAACCTTTAATTAAATTTAATTCTGGATCGTTGGCATCGATATCTTCTGCCGCATCAAAATGCTTAAAAACTAACTGTAATTTATTAATAGCACTAAATCCACCTTTTTTTTCATATATATAAGCCCCATCTAAAAAATGTCCCACAGCTAAATAAAGATTACTTCTTAGTGGATCTTTCTCCTGTAATTTTTGGGCACTCTCTAAAGTTTTGGTGGCATATTTTTTAACATTTTCCCAATCTTCTTCTGTATATGCTAAAGAAGCTTTCATAGCATAAGCTAAAGGTTCATTGGGTTCTTTAATTTCGGCTAAATTGAGTTCTTTCTCTACTGCTTTATAGTCACCTTCTAAAAAAACCGTTTTAAATGCTTTCTCCGTATGATCGCCTATTTCTCGGGCATTTTCATCTCGGAAGGGGTCTTGTGCCAAGACAGAGCCACTAGTGAAAGCGATTGTGCTAGTAGTCGCCCAGAATAAAGTTAGAGTTGATTTGATAACATTACTAGTCTTTAATTTAATTTTTGCTTTCATATCGAATATAAGTAAAGCCTATAAATCTTGAGGTATTTAGACGTATTTACCAGCCTTGAGTTCCCTGGAAATGTAATTGAATATTCATTCAATCAGTTTATTTTCTTGGTAATCTAAAAGCAAGTAGTAATCAAATTAATTATCTTTTTGCAGAAATTCTAATCATGAAAACTCCCCTAGCTTGGTTACAACTAAATCACGAAAAGGTTCGCTTGCTCATCGCCTTGGCAGGTATTGGTTTTGCCGATATGCTCATGTTTATTCAGTTAGGATTTCAAAGTGCTTTATTTGAAAGCACCGTCACCATGCACAAAGCTTTTGACGGTGATATTTTCTTAATGAGTCCTCAAGCTGATGCTTTGGGGTTTCCTGGTAGCTTTTCTGCTAGACGTTTATACGAATCAGTAGCGATCGCCGAAGTAGAATCTGTTGCTCCTGTTTATCTCGCTTTTGGTACTTGGAAAAACCCTGTTGAGCGCAATACTCGAACTATTATGGCTATCGGCTTTAATCCTACCCAAGATGTTTTAAATTTACCAGGATTAGATAAAAATCTGGATAAAATAAAGTTAGAAGATTATGTATTATTTGATGATAGATCTCGGGCTGAATTTGGACCAATTCCCGAACTTTTAAGCAAACAAGCTACGGTTAAAGCTGAGATGTCTTCTAATCAGGTTACGGTAGCTGGGGTATTTTCTTTGGGTGCATCTTTTGCTGCTGATGGCAATATTATTACCAGTGATGACAATTTTTTAAACTTGTTTAATGAGCGTCAAAGAGGATTAATCGATCTCGGTATTATCAATCTTAAACCTGGTGCCGATTTAGATACTGCTTTGCAAAAAATTAGGCAGAAATTACCTCAAGATGTCAATATTTTTTCTAAAGAAGAATTTATTGAGTACGAAAAAAAATATTGGGCAGAAAGCACTGCTATTGGCTTCATTTTTTCTTTGGGAACAGCTATTGGTTTTATTGTTGGTACGGTAATTGTCTATCAAATTCTCTATACAGATGTTGCCAATCACTTACCAGAATATGCCACCCTCAAAGCCATGGGGTATAAAGATAGTTATTTTATTATTTTGGTATTCCAAGAAGCAATAATCCTAGCCGTTTTAGGCTTTATTCCTGGTTGCGCGATCGCCATGGGCTTATACTCTTTAGCTGCTGGTGCTACTGCATTACCTTTATATATGACTGTAAATCGGGCAGTTACTGTTTTAATTTTAACTATTATTATGTGCTGTATGTCAGGGAGTATTGCTGTTACTAAATTAAGTGCCGCCGATCCAGCAGATATATTTTAGTTAATATGAACAATCAACGATCAACCATCATTAACCAAGTTGTCAAGATCCAAAATCTCAATCATCATTTTGGTGAAGGCAAATTAAAAAAGCAGGTTTTATTTGATATTAATTTAACTCTTAAGTCGGGAGAAGTAATTATCTTAAAAGGACCATCAGGTTCGGGTAAAACGACGCTTTTAACCCTGATGGGAGGACTGCGTTCGGCACAATCAGGTAGTCTAACAGTTTTTGGGGAAGAATTAGTTGGTGCTAATAAGTCCAAGTTAGTACAAACTAGAAAAAATATTGGTTATATTTTCCAAGCACATAATTTATTAGCTTCCTTAACTGCCAGACAAAATGTACAAATGTCATTAGAATTACACGATCGCTTTTCGATGACAGAAGTTAAGCAAAAAGCGTCCGCGATCTTAGAATCAGTCGGCTTAGGGGATCATATAAATTATTATCCCCACAATCTGTCTGGAGGACAAAAACAAAGAGTGGCGATCGCTCGTGCCTTGGTATCTCATCCCAAAATGTTACTGGCTGACGAGCCTACGGCGGCATTGGACAGCAAAACCGGTAGAGATGTGGTGGAATTGATGCAGCAATTAGCCAAAGAACAAGGCTGCACTATTTTAATTGTCACCCACGATAATCGTATTCTCGATGTTGCCGATCGCATTGTGGAATTAGAAGACGGCAGAATTACCGTTAACAGTGAACAGTAAGCAGTTCATCTAATGTTGACATTGAGGGCAATAATGAGACGATCTGCCTCCCAGTTTGATTTTGGCGATCGCCGTCTGACAGACACGACAGGGTTTACCTGCTCTGCCGTATACTAAGGCTGCATCTCCATAATTGCCGCTGACACCCAAAAGATTGAGAAAATCACTAAAGGTAGTACCACCTTTATCGATTGCAGCTTGTAGCACATCAGCGATCGCTTGATGTAGACATTCAATCTGTACTGGGCTTAAATCGGCACATATCGTATCGGGTTTAATACCACTTTTAAATAAAGCTTCATCGGCATAAATATTACCAATACCTGCAACTATTGACTGATCCAGTAATAGAGTTTTAATTAGGCGACGACGACTAGCTAATTTAGCCACCAAGTAGCTGAGGGAAAACTCTGCCGTTAAGGGTTCTGGTCCTAGTTTTTGCAACCCTGTAATAATTTCTGCTGGGGGAATATGGGGTGGTACTAACCAAAATTTACCAAAGGTGCGAGTATCGACAAAACGCAATTCTTGATTCTGAGCAAAAAAGAGACGGATGCGGGTATGCTTCGCTAATGTTTCATTTTGCTTAACCCAGAGTAATTGACCAGTCATACGGAGATGCACCCCCAGCCAACCAGCAGGTTGCCTCTTCTCGTCTTCTAACTGTGCCAACAGATATTTACCTCTTCTTTCCCAAGTGGCGATCGTTTTGCCTGTGATACCCTGCCAAAATTCATCTCCACTATGAGGATAAGCCAAGCTTCTGGGGAGTAAAATCTCACCCCCTGCTATTGTTTGCGAGACAGTTAACTTATTGAGTCCTCGACGAACCGTTTCAACTTCTGGTAATTCTGGCAAAGTTTTAGTTTCATTTAATAATGGCTATAAAAATAGATTATCAAGAAGATGTTCCTGAATGAAATCTACTATTAGTTTTGGGAGCGCAACCTGATAACTATCTATTCCAAGGATTAAAATTGGAATTAAGAGAAGACGACACGGTTTTAGATGAAAAGATAGTTTCTGAAGATACCTGATGTTTTACCATTTTACAGTGCGATCGCCAATATTTATTGAGTTTCGCAACTTTGAACTCTGAACTGATGCAATTCCAACTTGAAATACAACAAATAGAGCGCACTTATCTATTTAAATCAACTTGGGGTAAGGGACAACTTGAAGAAGCTAAGAAGCAATTATTATCATGAATAATTTAAATTTGATCTTAATCTTATTTAAGCAAAACCCTACTAAATTTATCTCTGTTTTGCTATTGAATGCTCTAATAGCTATTTTTTACTCATCTTTTACGAGCCTTAAGGCGATCGCCCAAGAAGATTCTCAGTCTCTAATCCAACCTAATGAAATTGAGCAGAAGCGTGAAGCTCCTACAAACACTAGAAAAATAAAAAGCAGCTCTATTTTAGAAGCAATTTGGAAACTATTAAGAGCCAAAAGAGAACAGGAGCCTGTTTTAAGTTCCCGCAGCAATATTTGTGAGATTAATCCTGGTTTACTCGGAGAAACCAATATTATTTATAGCGATCGCCCTTTGTTTTTGTGGCAGGGAATAGTACCTCAAATAGAAATCAATCTTTATACTCCTTTTAGTCTAGAAACAGAGCAAGAAGTCTTATGGAGTCAGACTTTAGTTAGCACTAACAAGATTCTCTACAGTGGAGAGCCACTACAGCCAGGTAACATTTACGATTGGGAAATAGTAGTTGATTCGGCAAATAATCGGCAACGGATTTCTTTTCAAGTCATGGAAACAGCAGAGCGCGATCGCATTTCTCGCAAATTAGAACAACTAGAAACCGAACTAACTATCTCTGGTGCAAATACTGAAGAGATTACCTTGGAAAAAGCTCATTATTTTGCCCAACAAGATTTATGGTCAGATGCACTACAGCAACTATACACGGTAGAAAATCCCTCTCTTAATTTGATTAGCAAGACAAAAGATATCCAACAATATCTTTGCCCATCAACTAACTCTGACACAACTGATAATTCAGCAATGTGAACTACTTAATATTTCTTGGCAAACACATCGCTAGACAGAATAAACACACTATCTTGTGCGTCAAATCCTGGATGTGTAGGATCGGTTTGTCCAACTTCAACTGCGATTATGCGCTCGTTATTTTCCAGTCCTTTTACTGTATATGTCCCATCACCATTGTCGGTAGCATATCCCTTTCCTTCTAGAAAAGCTCCCAAAGACTCTTGATCTGCTGTACCATCATCGTCAAAGTCATAACCTGATAGAGTAGCTGTGTCGATAGTAGAATTGTTCTTATATACCATCAGACTACCATCACCTTTAACATCAGGTACGTCACGAGTTCCTGTTTCAGGATCGCCATTAAAAGTGTACCAATCATTAGCATTGTAATCAGCATGACTAGTATCTTTCATAAACTTCATAGTGTAAGAAACGTTATAACCGTAGTCACTTAAATTCTCACTTTCATCTCCAGTTGTTCCTGGATTGCCGTTGCTCAGACAAGGTCCCAATCCTACAGGAGTAGAAGTTATAACTAGATCGCTATTAGTATCAATTTTAATCGGTTGAGGCTGCCTGTCCACATCTTGGTGAACCCAGACTATATTTGTACTACTATTAACAAAATCAGTTCTCATATCCCAAGTTGTGCCATCATTAATACCATCACCATCACCATCACCAGGAGTGCAATTATATTCTGCTCCTAATGTTTTGTAGCTCATCGTATAGGATGTAAAGGTATCAGTATTATTGGCAGGAGCGATTCTGGCTCTAGCAGCCACCCTTGTATCTGCTGTATAAGTTTCTGTGCTTCCAGTTTCTGTATCGGTTTCAGCAACTAGGTAAAGCTGCGCAGTGTTCGTACCATTAATACAAGCATAAAAACCACTAGCGAAACTTGATATATATGTACCTGTTAAGGTCGGAGCAGTTCCTGTTAATAAGGGTGGTGTCGGAACGTCAGCACCACAAGGATTATTGGCAATATGGGTATCGTCAATGCCGTCTATTAGTGCCTCTTCTTGCCATCCACCAGTTTCATAACTTCCATCTGCACCTAAAGGAGGTCCCCATCGATACAACACTAAAGGTCCTTCCCAATTCGTACCAGAAGAGCTTTTTAAAAAATAAATTATTCTTTCATTAGTAGTAGTATCGTCTTTATCTGAATCAAGACTATCACTGCTACTTATTTCAGGTATATCTAAGGCAAAAACAATTTTTTTATTGGTAGTAGTATTACTATTTAATCCACCAGTGGCTGAATCAATGTTGGTATTGGTAATGTTAAATGCACCAGTACCTGAGATATTAGCATTAACAAGATCTGTTTCAATAGTTCTAGCTCGTTTAACTTCATCGGCAATAAAATCCAAGGCACGAGAAATTTCATTACGAGCATTTTCTTCAGAAGTTTGAGCTTGAGTTATTCGCAATACTTGCACCAAACCAAAACCTAGGGCACCGATAACGACAACACTCATCACTAAGCCGACGAGTAGTTCCATGAGTGTGAAACCAGAATTAGCTTGATTCTTGTTTAATAGTTTTAATAGTTTGAGAAACTCTTTATTTTTCATACCTGTTGAATTATTGCCTATAAGATTAAAAATATTGCTATTAATTAGAAGAAAAATTATTCTGTGTTTAGTTACTATTTATTATGTTTTGCTTATATCATTTTTGACTATTTACATACCCGATCTTGACTAAATAATTTATTAGTTATACGTTCGCTTTTACAATATAATTTAGGCAATTAATAAGTGTAAATTGGTAAACTCACTGAGATTGAAGATGAAGTTAGTATTAATTTACTGATTATCTAAGGATTCAGGTCTGGGGGTATTGACAAGCATGACATTCGAGGCGGATTATCACAATTATGGAAAAAGCTCGGCGATAGTTCCAGGGCAAGAGCTAGGCATACGGCTACAAGCCTTTAAGGGATGCATAAATAACTATAATCGAATTGGAGTTCTATTAATCTCCGTTAACTCACCACTCCACAACATCTTATACATATGAATTTTAAATCTCAAGAGAATAAAATAAACAGTTATTCAGAAAATATAAATTTATATAAAACAAGTAAATTGCTAAGTCTTGTTTTGCGTCATAAACCAGAAATAATTGGTCTAAATCTAGATCGACAAGGTTGGGCAGAAGTAGATATGCTTATTAATTTAGTTCGACAAAAAGGAATGAATCTCAATCGTTCAATACTCGAACAAATAGTAGTCACTAATGATAAAAAACGCTTTTCTTTTAACGAAGATAAATCTAAAATTAGAGCAAATCAAGGACATTCAATTGCAGTCGATTTAGCTCTTGTACCCCAAAAACCGCCACAATACTTGTTTCATGGTACAGCAGAAAGATTTGTTAGATCGATTCACCTTCAAGGATTGCTCAAAAAAAAGCGAAATCATGTTCATTTATGCTCTGATGAATTAACAGCAGCTAAAGTGGGACAAAGACATGGAAAACCAGTAGTGCTAAAGATTCAAGCTGAGAAAATGTACCATGCTGGCTACACCTTTTTTTTATCGGCAAATCAAGTGTGGCTGACAAATCATGTTCCACCAAATTATATTTATTTTCCCTAATATAGCGAT
>JAAUYH010227222.1_pt1 | contig 11167 bp, 11 predicted proteins | sample 7278061 | NCBI WGS metagenome assembly JAAUYH01 (sample SAMN14350203, study PRJNA611818) | marine sediment metagenome | isolation source: surface marine sediment (0.6m) | place: French Polynesia: Moorea | collected 2018-08 | reverse complement strand
GAAACGATCGACATGGCCCGGCGCGGCGTCCACGATCAGGGCGCAGAGCTGTTGATGGAGCGGCTGGACGGCAAGATCGAAGTCGACTTCAAGACTGCGCGCCGCCTCTTCACTTTGATCTGCGTGTTGCATATCAAGAACTAGTCGATTGACCCGCTGCGTATCAGGGAACCCAGGTGGCCGAACGAAATCTCAGAAAGACGATCGCACAATGGCTGGTCATTATTGCCGTGCTCGCGGTGATTGCCTTTGTCTTGCGCAATATCGCGATCGGCTGGGCACCGCCGCGTGACCAGTATCCGGTCCAGGGCGTTTCAGTCGACGAAAGCCACGGCGAGATAACCTGGCATGTAGCGGGCGCAACGGGCGTTGATTTCGCCTATATCCGCGCGACCGACGGTGCCGAAACCCGCGATGCCCGCTTCGCCGACAACATCCGCAACGCCAGCGAAGCGGGAGTGAGGGTCGGAGCGCTGCACAATTATGACCTGTGCCGCCTCGCTTCGGACCAGGCGACGATGTTTGTCACCACCGTCCCGCGCCGCGCCAACATGTTGCCACCGGCGGTGCGACTGGCCTTCGACAATGGCTGCAGCGAACGTCCCGGACGCGCACTTGTGCTGAGCGAACTGAACACCTTCCTCAACCAGATCGAAGCACATAGCGAAAAACCAGCGGTGATCGCCGTATCCCGCGATTTCGAGGAGTTGTACGACATCAGCAGCGGCATCGACCGAACATTCTGGCTGGAAGCAAATTTCTTCCCTCCCGACTACGCCACCAAGCCCTGGGTTATGTGGCGTGCCTCCGACATGCGCCGGATCAGCGGGGTTGACGGCCCGATCAACTGGAACGTAGTGCGACCCTAATCATCGACAGGAAAAATACATGACCATTCTCTCCGACCGCTGGATCCGCAACGAAGCCAGGCATACCGGCATGATCGAGCCGTTCGTCGAGGGACAAAAGCGCGAGGGATGCATTAGTTATGGCCTGTCCTCCTACGGATATGATGCCCGCGTCTCCGACGAGTTCAAAATTTTCACCAACGTCAACAATGCCGTGGTCGATCCCAAGGAATTCTCGTCGACCAGTTTTGTCGATCGCAAGACCGACTGCTGCATAATCCCGCCAAACAGCTTCGCCCTCGCCCGCACCGTCGAGTATTTCCGAATCCCGCGCGACGTTCTGGTCATTTGCCTGGGCAAGTCGACCTATGCGCGATGCGGGATCATCGTCAATGTGACGCCGCTCGAACCCGAATGGGAAGGTCATGTCACGCTGGAGTTCTCGAACACCACGCCCTTGCCAGCCAAGGTCTATGCCAATGAGGGCGCCTGCCAGTTCCTGTTCCTCAAGGGCAATGAACCTTGCGAAACCAGCTACGCCGACCGGTCGGGCAAATATATGGGCCAAAAAGGTGTGACTCTCCCCAAACTCTGAGTCATAGTCTCAGGCCCGGCAGAAAAACAGAAAACAGCAGGAGTTTCCCCATGTCCGAGGCACGCGAATTCGACGTCATAATCTATGGATCGACCGGCTATACGGGCCGGCTGGTCGCCGAATATATGGCGGAGCAATATGGCGTGGGCGGCTATGCGCCGAGCTGGGCCATGGCCGGGCGGTCGCAGGATAAGCTTGAGGAAGTGCGCGACCTGATCGGCGCTCCGTCAGATACGCCGCTGGTCGTCGCTGACGCCAATGATCCGGAGTCGCTGGACGCGATGGCCAAGCGTGCCAAGGTGATCTGCACGACCGTCGGTCCCTATCAACTCTACGGCAACGAACTGGTTGCTGCCTGCGTCGCCAACGGCACCCATTATGTCGACCTATGCGGCGAACCGGGATGGATGCGGGAAAAGATCGATGAACATCAGGATGCTGCTGAAAAATCAGGCGCACAGATCTGTTTTTCCTGTGGTTTTGATTCGATCCCGTTCGACCTCGGCGTTTTCATGCTGCAAAAGGAAATGCAGAAGAAATACGGCGAACCGGCCACCCGGGTTCGTGGGCGCGTTCGCGCAATGGAGGGGGAATTTTCCGGCGGCACCGCGGCCAGCCTCGGCGCCACGATGAAAGCGCTCGCCAAGAATCCGACTCTTGTGAAGATCCTTGGCAGCAGCTTCGGACTCACGCCCGGGTTCGAAGGCCCAGACCAGCCCAACATGATGATCCCGAAGCACGACAAGACGATCGACAGCTGGGTCGCGCCCTTCATCATGGCGCCGATCAACACAAAGAATGTCCACCGGACCAATTTCCTGCTCGATTTCCCCTATGGCGAGGATTTCCGTTATGACGAGATGGTGGTCACCAGCCCGGGAGATATCGGCAAGCAGGCGGCGGAGATGCTGGCCAAGGCCAACCCCTTAAGCGGCGACAACGTGCCGAAACCCGGCGAAGGACCAACCAAGGAACAGCGCGACAATGGCTATTATGACGTCCTGTTCATCGGTGAAACAGACGAAGGCGAAACCGCCAGCCTCTGCGTAAAGGGGGACAAGGACCCCGGCTATGGCTCAACTTCCAAGATGATCGCCGAGGCTGCCCTTTGCCTGGCACAGGACAAGAACAAGCAGGGTGGCGGTGTGTGGACGCCGGCTGCCCTAATGGGTAAGAAGCTCGTGAAACGGCTCGAAGCTAATGCGGGTCTCAGCTTCACTGTCGAGAGCTAGGCCGCGACATCATTTGTTCACATTACAGGCGCTAAGGCCGCACGAACAGGTGGCAAGAGCGGGCGATGCTCTTGAAATTCAGCCTTTTGAAACAAGATGTAACGCAGCATGTTAAAACGTTTTTTCAACAGGAAATCGGATCCGAGCCCACTCGACCGCGCCGAGATCCCCGAGGGCCGCCGGGTTTACGCCATTGGCGACGTACACGGGCGAAATGACCTGCTCAAGCGGCTGCTGGACAAGATCATCGCGGACGATCACGAACGCAGCGATGTCGAAAGCGAAATCATATTCCTTGGCGACCTCGTGGATCGCGGTCCCGACAGTTCCGGTGTGCTGGAGCTCGCGATGCAGCTTCGGGAGGAATTGGGCAGCGTCCGATTCCTGGCTGGCAATCACGAAGAGGTATATCTCGGCGCTGCGACCGGCGTAGAAAAGCGCGTACGCTTTTTCAATCGCATCGGCGGCAAGGAGACCATTCTCAGCTACGACATTACCCTCAAGGAATATATGAATCTCGAGATGTCTGAACTGGCCAGCATGATGCCTGATCTTTTGCCGCAGCGCCATGTTGATTTCGTCAACAGTTTCGAAGACCAGATCGTCGTCGGCGACTACGCGTTTGTCCACGCCGGCATCCGTCCGGGCGTACCGCTGGCCGAGCAGACGTCAAAGGACATGCGCTGGATCAGGGAGGAATTCCTGGCTTCCAAGCAGCCGCATGAAAAAGTGATCATCTACGGCCACACGATCAGTGACGACGTGGTTGAAGCCGGTAACCGGATCGGCATCGACACCGGCGCCTATTACTCGGACAAGCTGACGTCTATCGTTCTCGAGGGATCGGAGCGGCGCTACATCGACACCGCTTCATAAAAAAATCGGCGGAACCCGAAGGAATCCCGCCGATTACTGGTCCGATACGCAGACCTTATTGGGTTTGGGTAGTGAAGCCTAAATTCAGGCAACCTGTGCAGCAGGTGCTGCTTCTTCTTCAATGTCCCGGAGCACATAACCGCGGCCCCAGACAGTCTCGATATAATTATCACCACCGCAGGCCAACGCGAGTTTCTTGCGCAACTTGCAGATGAATACGTCGATAATCTTGAGTTCGGGCTCATCCATCCCGCCATAGAGATGGTTGAGGAACATTTCCTTGGTCAGCGTCGTGCCCTTGCGCAGCGAAAGCAGCTCGAGCATCGCATATTCCTTGCCGGTCAGGTGGACGCGGTTGCCGTCGACTTCAACGGTCTTGGCATCAAGGTTCACGGCGAGCTTGCCGGTACGGATAACGCTTTGCGAATGACCCTTGGAACGGCGCACAACAGCGTGAATACGGGCAACCAGCTCTTCGCGGTGGAAGGGCTTGGTAACATAATCGTCGGCACCAAAACCGAAGGAACGGACCTTGCTGTCCATCTCGCTGATGCCGGAAAGAATGAGAACAGGTGTCTGGACCTTGGCTACACGAAGCTTCTTGAGAACGTCATAACCGTGCATGTCGGGCAGGTTCAGGTCGAGCAATATGATATCATAGTCATAGAGCTTGCCGAGATCGAGGCCTTCCTCGCCAAGATCCGTGGTGTATACATTAAAGCCTTCGGTCGTCAGCATCAGCTCAATGGCTTTTGCCGTTGTCGGTTCATCTTCAATCAGCAGCACGCGCATCTGGCAGCCCCTTTTCTCAGTTACTCCCCCCGGACCGGACACTGTCCTGAGCCGATGGGTCATTTATTAACCATAAGATGAATGAACGTAAAAGGTTAATTTTGCCTTAAGTCAGGATTCAGCACGAGTCGCGGCGAGTCAAATGACTCTGTAACCCGCAGAAATGAGTCGTTTCACGACTCGCCAGTCTTGCAAAAAAAATTTCGATTTTGGTCCAATTTTGATCCCGAAAATGGCTTGGAGAGTCCAAAATGGCGGCAAATTTTTGCATTTTGGCAACACATTTTGCGATGCGACCGGCGTGTTTGGAAATGGTAACAACCACCCTACCCGATATTGATCCAGGAGGTTATTGGGACGCATGATCGACATTCCGGAGAGCGCCATTGAAGAGAGTTTCCTCGCCGCGTCAGGCCCGGGTGGCCAGAATGTCAACAAGGTCGCGACCGCCGTGCAGATGCGTGTTGATATCCATTCACTGCGGCTGCCCGCCCATGCGTTTCGCAAGCTGAAGCAGCTCGCCGGCAGCAAGATGACCCGGTCCGGAGAGCTGGTGATTACGGCCCGCGAACATCGTACCCGTGAGGCCAATCGCATCGCAGCGCGTCAACGCGTCCGGGAACTGCTGGAAAAAGCGCACCGGCGCGACCAGCGGCGGATCAAGACGCGCCCCACCCGCGCCGCCAAGATCCGCCGCGTCGATGCCAAGAAACGCAAGAGCTCGGTAAAGAAGCTGCGTGGCAAACCGCGGCTGGATTGATTGCATGTATCGACTGGTTGGGTCTATTGCCACTGGTCATCGCTTTCGCTTCTGCATAAAGTCACGCGGCACAATATCGGGGTATTCCATGAAAATTCGTCATTTGCTTGCTGCCTGCTGCCTGTCATCCATCGCGTCCGCCGCGGTCGCCGGGGATGATGAACCAGACAATCGCTTTACCGCCGAACGGGTGTTCGACCTTGAATATGCGGATGATCCCCAGATCTCGCCCAATGGCTCCACCATTGTCTATGCGCGCAAGTCGATGGACAAGTTCGCCGACCGGGTGAAAAGCGATCTCTGGTCGATCGATACGCGCAGCGGCGCGCATCGGCCGATGGTCACGGGCAAGAGCAGCAGTTCCTCGGTACGCTGGTCACCAAATGGTGATCGGCTGGTATACATGACCTCCAGCGATGGCAAACCGGAGATGCGGCTGCGCTACAATGACAGCGGCGACAGTTTTTCGTTGGCCCAGTTCGAGTTTCCGCCCAGCGCGCCAGTCTGGTCGCCGGACGGCAAGATGCTGGCCTTTTCGATGCTCGTCCCCGAGCAGAAACCCAGCCTCGCCAAGCCGCCCCGTGCGCCCAAGGGTGCCGAGTGGGCCAAGCCGGTCAACGTAATTGATGACCTGGTGTTCCGCTTTGACGGCGCCGGTTACCTGCCGAAGGGCACGAACCATGTGTTCGTGCTGAGCACCGAAGGCGGGACGCCGCGCCAGGTGACCAGCGGCGACAACGGATTTGGTTCGCCGGCATGGCTCGACAACGATACGCTGCTGGTCACCGGAAATGACGTGGATAATGCCGAACTCGACCCGATCGAAAGCGAGATCTACCGCCTGGAACTGAGCGATCTGTCGCGCACGGCGATGACCCAGCGTGACGGCCCCGATGCCGCACCGACGGTTTCTCCCGATGGCTCACGCATTGCCTATCTGGGTTTTGACGACAAACTCAAGTCGTACCAGCAGACCGAGGTCTATGTGATGAATTCCGATGGTTCGGGTGTTCGTAACCTGACCGCCAGCTACGACCGGTCGATTGACGGAATTGCATGGCGGGCGGACGGACGCGCACTCATTGCGCAGTCGGAAGTGGACGGGTTCCTGACCCTGATCTCGATCGACTTGTCGGGCAATGTCCGCACGATTGTCAGGGACGCCGGCGGTACTTCGATCGGCCGTCCCTACGCCAATGGCAGCTTCTCGGTTGCCCGCCGGGCCGGCGGCAGCTCACCGATCGTCACCTATACCAAGGGCAGCACCTTGCGACCGGCAGAAGTCGCCCTGTCGCGCGGCGGACGTGCCGGTCAGGTAATGACCAGCCTGAATGAAGATGCGCTCGGCCACCTGCAACTGGCTCGAATCGAGGAAATCCAGGTCGCTTCGACGCATGACGGCCGCACAATCGAAGCCTGGGTTGCCCTGCCGCCGGGATTCCGCGCCGATGGTTCTTTCCCGCTGATCCTCGAAATCCATGGCGGTCCGCACACCATGTATGGCCCGTTCTTTGCCGCCGAGATCCAGCGTTTCGCGGCAGAGGGATATGTTACCGCCTATGTCAATCCGCGCGGCTCAACGGGATATGGCGAAGAATTCGCCCAGCTGATCGACCTCAACTATCCTGGCGAAGACCATGACGACCTGATGAGCGTCGTCGATGCGCTGGTTGCCAAAAACTATGTCAGCGAGGACCGTCTGTTCGTTACCGGGGGTTCGGGCGGCGGCGTGCTAACCGCCTGGGCGGTCGGCAAGACCAACCGGTTCGCCGCAGCGGCGACGATCAAGCCGGTGATCAACTGGGCCAGCATGGCGCTGTCGGCGGATATTTCCCGCTATGTCAGCCGGCACTGGTTCCGTGCCCAGCCCTGGGAGCAACCGGAAGAATATTGGCGCCGTTCACCCCTATCACTGGTCGGCAATGTGAAGACGCCGACCATGGTCATGGTTGGCGAGGCCGATTGGCGCACGCCAACCTGGGAAGCCGAGCAATACTACACGGCGCTGAAAGTGCAGGACGTGGACTCGGTTCTCGTGCGTGTGCCGGGCGCGCCGCATCTGATCGCTGGCCGGCCCAGCCAGTTGATCGCAAAGGTCGACAACATCATGGGCTGGTTCGCCAAATATGACCCAGCCATGCAGGAAGAGACAAGCGAAGAGGAATAAAGCAGCCAATGTACGAATTCGCGATTTCGGACGATCTGTCGAGCGAAGCCCATTATGACGATCTAGTCGCTGCTGCCGAAGCGCTGGTGGCAGGCGAGCCCGATGCAATCGCCAACATGGCCAATGTGGCGGCCCTGATCTGGCAATATGTGCCGGACCTGAACTGGGCCGGTTTCTATCGCGTCATTGATGATGAATTGGTGCTGGGCCCGTTCCAGGGAAAGGCCGCATGCATCCGGATCGAAATCGGCAAGGGTGTCTGCGGAACCGCCGCGGCCACGGGCGAAACGCAACGCGTTGCCGACGTGCATGCCTTTCCAGGGCATATTGCCTGTGATGCTGACAGCCGAAGCGAACTTGTAATCCCCATATTCAAGGATAACCAGGTCGTAGCCGTACTGGATCTCGACAGTCCCCTGCCCGACCGATTTTCGGAATCCGACCAGGCCGGTTTGACCCGCTTGGTGACAAAAATTGCTAACGCACTTGGTTAAGGCGGCGCTAACCGAACTGCCCCATTTCGAGACAGTCCGTCAAAACTACCCTATTTTACAAGCTCCTAATGGCCAAAACGCCGGGAAAATGGTAACTATTGGTTAACCAGAAGCCGGTTGTGTCGGTCTGACGCAGCCCGGAAATAGGGAGCTATTAACCATGAAAACCCTTGCATATGCTGGCATGGCCAGCGTTTTGGCGATGGCATCCGGAACCGCAGCGGCCGCGGTCGAATCGCCTGCTCAGACAGGCGCCAATCAACCGGTAGACCTGTCTTTCGTCGCGTCCACTGCCCTTGCCAGCGGCGCTGAGGGAGCCAAGGGCAGGATGCGGGGCCACGGCATGCGCGGCTATCGTGGCGGCGGACACAAGTTGCGCCATCATGGAGGGTTCCGCAAAGGACATCATGGCCGGCGCGGATTCCGGACCGGCGGCTTTTTCTTCGGCGGCTTCCCTTCTTACGGATTTGGCGGTTCGACCTATTATTTGCGCCAACCGACATACGTTCAGCAGCAACCCGTCTATTATCCGGTTCCCTATCCGGTGCAAACGCCAACGACGGTTGTTGTCCAGAGCGGCGCCCATCACACCACGCACCATGCCAAGGGCAAGACGCTTACGAAACCTGGCGCCCATGCGCAAAAGCACCACGCGCACCATCCGGTGATGTACGATCACCAGGTGCTTTCCGCTGATGACCAGGTGGTTGCATCATCGCAACCGGCCTATCCCGGTGGACCGGTAGGCCCCGGCGGGACCACCTATCAGGGCGAATGGGATGGAGCCTACCAGGACGACGGAAGCTATCGCGGCAACTGGCAGGGCGTTTATCGCGATGCCGAGGGCCGTGCCTATGAAGGCCAATATTCGGGCACATTCATCGGTGAAGGTGAAGCGATCGAGGCTGGAACAACCTATCCGGGCGGCCCGCCCATGGCGCAACCGCCGGTCGATCCGCGCTGGAGCGCCGAACAGGAAGAACTGGCCTATCTTGAACAGTGCAAACGCAGCAGCGGCATTGGCGGCGCACTGGTCGGCGGCGCCATTGGCGCATTCGCCGGCAACCGGATCGCGGGTCGTGGCAACCGTCTGGGCGGTTCCCTGATCGGTGGCGGCCTGGGGGCACTGGCCGGCGCAGCAATCGAACAAGGTACGGACCGCTGCCGCAAACTGCTCAAGAAATATGGCTATGAGCGCGAAATGCAAAAGCGGCCGCTGCACAGCTATCCGCAACATCAGGGATATGCGCATCATCAGGGCCATCATCAGTATCAGGGCCATCATCAGCACCACGGCCATCATCAGCACCATGGTCACCACCAGCAGCACGGCCAACAATATCATCATGGCTGGCACGGCGGCTATTACTATCACCCACAACCTGCGGTGACGACGATCGTGGTGCAGTCGCAGCCCGTGACGACGACCACGACGACGACAGTCATCGAAGAGGAATATGTTTATTCCAAGCCAAAATATGTGGCCAAGAAACGCTACAAGCCTAAACCGAAGTGGAAACCGGCCCCGAAAAAGGGCTGCCAGCAGGCACGGTGCGGCTACGACTATTAAGCTCTAGCCCGAAACTCAAAAAGCCCGCCGTCCCCATTGGGATTGGCGGGCTTTTTTAAATCTACCGAAATATCCGGACCTAGCTACCGCCGTTCAGGAAGGGTGCCGGATCAAAGCGCATCCAGCCATCCGGTCCCAGGCGCTCCAGCGGACGGAACCGGATCTTGTATTGCATCTGCCGTGACCCGTTCACCCAGTACCCCAGATAGACATAAGGCAAACCGGCATTTTTCGATCGCAGGATGTGATCCATGATGATGTAGTTCCCCAGGCCAGACCGATCAGGATGGTCGGCATCGAAGAAGCTGTAGATCATCGAAAGACCGTCGCTCTGCTGGTCGGTGAGGCAGGCCCCCACCAACCGGCCCTTGGACCCGTCAGTCGTCGGCTCGCGATACTCGACGACGAAGCTCTTGACCGGTGATTGTTCGACCATGTCCGAATAGTCCATCTCGTCCATTTCGGCCATGCCGCCACCGGGATGGCGCCGGGCGAGATATTTTTGCAGCAACTGGTATTGTTCCTCGGTTGCCCAGGGTTCGCATGCCTCGACGACGAGGTCGCTGTTGCGGCGCAGTATCTTCCGCTGGGTCGCGCTCGGCCGGAACTCGCCGGCCAGGACCCGTACCGATACGCACGCCTTGCAGTCCAGGCAGCTCGGTCGATAAGCCACATTCTGGCTACGGCGAAAACCGATACGGCCGAGGGCATCGTTCAATTCCTCGGTATGAGGGCCGTTCAATTCCGTGAATACCTTGCGCTCGCTTTTGCCCGGCAAATACGGGCACGGGCTGGGGTTGGTGACGAAGAAACGGGGAAAACGTACTGGTGCAGTCACTAGCGAACCTGGATGCTTAATGAGAATCGATTGCCGGACTATGCATGGCCTGCCAAAAAATGAAAAGAAGGTTTACCACAAAATTTGGCTGCACCTCATGCATTACCTGGGACGCAGGCAAAAAAAAAACGGGGCCAAGTCCCCGTTTTCAAATAGATAAAGTACTGATCAGGGGCTGTCAGGATCATCATCGTCGGCGATGATGATAATGCCCGCAATCACGGCCGCGGCAGCGAGAACAGCGATCAAAATACCGTTCTCACCTTCCAGCTGCTCAGAACTAGCGTTAGACGCGCTTACACGGTCTGCCGCGCTAGAGCTTTGTACTGCCTGTGCGGCCACTGGTGCTGAGACTAATGAGACAGCTGCTGCAGCTGCTGCCATTTTCTTCAAGTTCATTATTCGCTCCAATACAGAGTTCAACGTTGAAGTACCTTTCGGTACCTTTTGCTCCCCCAAGACAAACCACCGCAGCGACCTTTTTTGCAGCGCTGTCCCATTCCTCATACCGGGGCGACAGAAGCAATGCAACATAAAGCAGTCCGAAATTGAACAACTTATCCGATATTTCGCTTCGCCCATCGCTCGATGTGGCAATATTGCATCATCGAACAAAGACGGATTTCCCATTCACCCACGTCTGCAAGACCCTGGTATTCCTAATGTCCTGAGGTGTTGCGAGCATGATATCGGTATCGATGAGAAGGAAATCCGCGCGCTTGCCGGGTTCGAGGCTTCCCAGTCGATCCTCGGCGAAACCGGCAAACGCCGCATCGACCGTGTAGGCCTTGAATGCGGCTTCGCGGCTGACCCGTTCGCCGGGCATCCAGCCACCGAAAGGTTCGCCGTTCGCATCCTCGCGGGTAATTGCGGTCGCCAGGCCGGCAAAAGGATCCGACGATTCCACGGGGACGTCTGTTCCAAAAGCTATGTGTGCGCCCGATTCGAGAATCGATTTCCAGGCATATGCACCGACCAGTCGATCGGGTCCAAGG
>JAAUYH010001109.1_pt1 | contig 11167 bp, 7 predicted proteins | sample 7278061 | NCBI WGS metagenome assembly JAAUYH01 (sample SAMN14350203, study PRJNA611818) | marine sediment metagenome | isolation source: surface marine sediment (0.6m) | place: French Polynesia: Moorea | collected 2018-08 | reverse complement strand
TAGAAATCTTAAACGAGAAGTATTGGGTAGTAGGTAGTGGGTAGTAGGTTAAAAGACACTTACTCCTGACTTCATTCTTTTTTATTTTGGTTTTATATTTAATTCTGCCTAGCTTACTTATGTATTTTATTATTTATTTTTTAATTGCAGTTTTTCAGCTTGACTGTGGATAAAATTAGACATGACTAAATCGATTAACGATCCCCCTAACCCTGAACCAGAAAAGCCAAATTTTTGGCGGCGATTAGTTAACAAAGTAACCTCTTCCCCTAAAAAGGTAACGGGGGGTATAGTTGCGATCGCAGCTTTGGGTAGTCTAGGTTATTGGGGTACAGGGGTATTAGTCAAGCAGAAATTACCACCGTTTCTGGAAAGTCAAATTGGCAAAATTATTGAGCGACCAATAGATTTAGGGGAAGTAAAGGGTTTTTCTCTTAACAGCATTGAGTTTGGTAAAACGGTGATTCCTCCCACTGCTACAGATACGGATCGTGTAACGGTAGAGGGGGTTAAGGTTGGGTTTAATATTTTCCCGGTCCTGTTTCGCCGTACTGTACCCTTGGATGCCACTCTAATTAATCCTGATATTTATTTAGAACAAGAAGAGGATGGGGAATGGATTAATCTGGACTTTCTTCAGAGTGATCCCAACAAAAAAGAAGACAAAAAGCCTCTACTTTACTTGGATGTTGCTGTAGATATTGAACAAGCAGATATTACCGCCGTTCCTTATCAACAAAATCCCCTCAAAGGGCAGGTAGATGGCAGTGGTAGATTCCAGCAAAAGCAAGAATTTTTAGAGTATGATTTAGACGCCACAATTGAACAAGCCAAAGCCACCATTACGGGGGAAACCAAGCTGGAAACTGGTAGTACCGATACTAAACTACTGGTAAAAGATTTGGCATTGTCTGATGCTGCGACATTATTACCTAATTCTCCTGTTGATCTTGATAGTGGCATCCTCAACGCGGATTTAGACATTAATATTCCTTCCTTTAAAGAAATTACCGCCGCCAATATTAAAGGGATGGTTCATCTGCAAAACTTGACGGGAGAAGTAACTAGTTTAGACAGTCCCATATCAGCAGAATCTAAATTAAACTTTAGTGGTCGTAATGCTGATGTTAAGCAAACTCAGGCAACTTTAGGAGATATTACGGCTCAAGTAGATGGGAAAGTTAACCTAGACACTGGTTATGACCTGAATGTAAATGTCTTGCCGTTTCAGCTAGCTAGTTTACCCAGCAATTTGACTCAACAGTTGCCTGTAGATGTCACTGGAGAAGTGGAAGTACAGGTTAAGGTACGGGGAGAGATTAAAGATCCTCAGTTAACAGGTAATTTCAATAACACTCAGACATTGTTTGTTGCTCAGACTCCACTAAAACAGGTCAACGCTGATTTTCGTGCTGATCTCGCTCAAGTGGTTGTAGAAAATGTGCAGATTACTCCCCTTGCAGGAGGGAGTGTTACTGCCAAAGGTACTATCGAAACTAATTTAAGGCAAGCTGTTAATAGCGAGCAACTTCTAGATCTGAGTAAAATGCCTTTGGCGTTTAATTTTCAGGCAGACTTACCCACAGAGGAGCTAATTTCACCTTACTATCAATTACCGCCACAGGTTGCAGTGGGTGATCTTCAGGCACAGGGACAGATTGACGGGACATTGGCACAACCTCAAGGACTAGCTAAATGGAAGATTCCTGAGGCGAATGCTAACGATTTAGAAGACATTGCTGGTTCAGGGGAACTAGTAATGGCTAATCAGAATTTATCTTTACAAAATACGGAAATTACTTATGGCGATGGCAAGGTAGACGTAACAGCAAATGCCAATATCGATAATAAACAGTGGCAGGCTAGCTTAGATGCAACTTCTCTCAATCTCAGACCGTTTACAGCGCAATTGAGTAATCCTAATTTAAATTTGGATCATCCTCTGGCGGTAGAGACAGCTACAGCTAGTTTCAATGGCAGATTGGATCAGTTAGATTTATCCCAGATTCAAGGTACTGCGGATCTCAACCTAGATGTTAATGGCAGTGATGTTGTTGTCGATAGTCAGCTCAATTCGGGTAATATCCAGACAAAGACAGTTGCTAACAATCTTACCCTCAATCCCTTTATCTCCAGTTTACCTGTCCCTATATCTCTACAAGCAGGAACGATCAGTGCTGCGGGCAAAGTTAAACAACTACTGAAATTTCAAGAAAATCCCAGTTTAAACAGTCTCAAAGCCAATGCGGATTTAGATTTGCAGGTAGATGGGGAAGCAGTTGCCGTTAATAGCCAAATAAATTCAGGTAAAATTCAGGCACAAGCTAACACTAACCAAATAAACCTCAACCGAGTTGTTCCTAATTTACCCCTGCCTGCCAATATTAGGTCAAGTCAGGTCACAGCTTCGGGTTCACTACAGCAACTATTAACCTTCGCCGAAAAGCCTAACCTCAGTACCTTTGATGCCCAAGTTGATGCAGATTTGGATGTGGCTAACGGAACAGTACAGGCGATCGCCAATCTTAAAAATAGTCAGTGGCAAGCTAATCTAGATGCCAATAATATTAGTTCTCAAGTTCTGTTAGAAAAATTTGCTCCCAGCAATTTTGCTGCTGTAGAAGTAGACAATATCAACGCCCAGGCAAATCTATCGGGGAAGATCAACCCTGTAATTAAGAACGAGATTAATATTCCGATTGTGGTTAACCAAGTTACGGTTAATTCTGGAGCGCAAAACCTCAACGCCAAGGGCGATTTAACCCTCTCCAATATCACTAGTGATCTGGATATCGCCAATACTAATTTAGATGTTACCGCCAATCTTGATTTTGATCGGCTACCTATTGCTCAAGTTGTGGCTGCCTCTGCACAAGATAATCAATTAATTGCTGAAAGCATCAATTTTACGGGACAAGGGGAATTTAACGGTCAATTAAACGGCAAACAGCTACTTTCTGCCCCCACCAAAGATGTTAATTTAACAGGGGATTTACGCCTCCTAGATTTTGCTTTTAAAAATATCGCTTTCGATCCTGTGATGACAGGAACAGTTAACATACAGCCACAAAAAGAAATAGCCCTAAACCTCAGAGGACAACAAGATGTAATTGCTGCCAGTGTCGTACCCTGTACTGCTAGTAATTGCCAATTGCCCTATTTACCCACCAACTTAGAACTACGTCAGGGCGAAGATACCAACCAGCCAGTAATTACCACAGGGGAACGTTTTGGGGATCTATTTTCTCTCGATATTAATAATTTTCCCCTAGCATTACTTAATCTTGCCCCAGGAAAAGCAATCGGCATTGAAGGTGCATTGGGTGGCACCACCACAGGAGATATTGATGTGGATCTTTATACTCTGGCAGCCCAGGGCAACATTAGGGTTGACCAGCCAGCAATCAGCTATATTGAGGCAGATCAGTTTAATGCTGATTTTAACTACAATCCTGTTAATAATATTGCCGAAGTCACCAGTTCTTCTCTAGACTTGGGGGATAGTGAATACAATCTCAATGCTGCTTTAGACTTAGAGTCGGGGGAAATTAAAGGTAAACTCGATATTCCTGAAGCTTATATTCAAGATGCTCTGACTAGTCTACGTTGGTTTACTATTGAAGACGTTATCCGCGTGTTTAGTATTCCCGATTATGGGACTATGGCATCGATACAACCCTCATCAGAACCAGAAACCGTAGACGAATCCATTGCTCGCAAGTTAAATCTACTACGCAAGATTAATCGTCAGATACAGGCTAACGCAGCCGCCAAGGAAGCTGGTAGTATTCCTACAGAATTAGATATCCGAGGGAAGTACCAAGGGGAAGTTATCTTGGGGGGAACCATCCAAACGCCACAAGCAGACTTTAAAGTATCAGGTAATAATTGGCAATGGCAACCCCAATCTGCTTACCCTGATATTATTAAACCTCTGGGCTTAGTAGTAGAAGAATCACAGTTTATTTCCCTGCCTAAACTCCTAATTGCAGGAGAGCTTCAGGGAACAACGGTAGATCTAACCGAAGCAGCAGTGCAGATTCAAGGAGCATTATTATCCCTCAAAGGTAAGCTATCCCCAAAACAAACAGACGCTACCTTTGCTGTAGCAAATTTAACGGTGGATAACATTAGTAATTTTGTTGACATTCCCGTAGACTTGACAGGAGAAATCAATAGCGTTGGCTCAATTAAAGGAACAGTAAAAAATCCTCAACTAAAAGGAAAAGTAGCTTTTTCCGACGGAGCATTTAACGGCAAAGTGTTACCAGCCAAGCTAGCAGGAGACTATAACTATGATGGCAGTAAATTAGGATTTAAAACCACTGCACCTGATGCCATTCAGATCGAGGGGACTGTACCCTATCCTATTATCCCTGGTAAAAGCGATCGCCTTACCGTTAGTGCCAATATTGATCATCAAGCCTTTGTCTTTTTAGATGCTCTGAGTCAAAATTATCTCAATTGGGTTGGAGGAGAAGGTGATGCCCAACTGGAAGCCAGCGCCCGTTTGGATTTAGGGCGTAAGGGCATCATGTATGATTTAGAGGCTCAAGGAGTTGTTAACCTAGACAACGCTGAAGTTGTAGTAGAAACTCCTTTTTTCTCTGAGCTATTTATCGGTACGGGTAAAATTACTCTCGATAATCAAATAGTAAATGTCGAAACATTAGACGCTATCTTCGCCGAGAAAGATCTATCGATTACAGGAAAGCTACCAATCCTAACCGCAGTAAACAACCTAGACAATCCTCTAACTATTAATCTCCCTGAAGGAAAGATCAACATTGACAGACTCTATAGAGGGGGAGTCGAAGGAAAAGTTAACATAACGGGAGCATCTTTAGAACCTGTCATTGGCGGCGAAGTTACTCTAGAAAATGGTAGAGTGTCAATTCCGAAAGCAGAAGCGCCAACCCAGGAAGATGCGGTTCAATTTAGCAAAACTCAAGTCAAAAATACGGTTTCAGGGACAAAAGCTAAGACAGCAGGTAAATCTAAAGCTAACGCCAAACTCCAAAAATCTCGCACTAAATCCTCTTTTGTTACGACTCTCGATAATTTCCAAGTTAATCTCAAGAATTTTAGACTACAGCAACTTCCTCTATATGATTTTCGCCTAAAAGGGGGTTTAACTCTTAACGGGACAGTAGACGATCCCAATAATATTATTCCCCAAGGAAAGTTACTCCTAACAAGGGCAAATATAGATCTATTTAGTAATAGCTTTAATCTGGCTCGTAATCGTCAAAACACGATCAATTTTACTCCCGAAGCAGGAATCTTTAATCCTCGACTCGATATCGTTTTAAGAACTCCAGTTGAAAATATTAATCAGCAGGACTTTAACAATTTTCGCTTAGCCGATACTAACTCTAACGAATTAGATGATCCCATCTCTTCGATAAATAACAGTCAGACTTTTAGAATCAACTTGGTTATTGATGGTGAAACTGCCGAAATCTTACCTAACCTGGGTCAAACAACCAGTCTTAACTGCAATATTCGCCCTAATAGCGAGCCTTTGGTAGAAGGTGAAAGATACTATAGCAAAGAAGAATTAAATCGCTTTACCCAATGCTTTAATAAGAATGCTTATGATGTGGCAAGCGATCGCAATTTAGTCAATTCTCCCGCAGTAAAATTAACTAGTACTCCTTCTCTGAGTCAAGGAGAAATTATCAACTTATTGAGTGGTCAGTTTATTGCTTTTGCCGAGGAATTTAGTAATCTTAGCCAAGAAGAGTTATTTGACAGAGGAGTAAATACGTTTATCCTAACTCCTCTGCAAAATCGTGCCTTTTCCGTCGTAGAAGATACCACAGTGCGCTGGGGTAAAAAAATCGGCTTGGATTACTTAACTGTATTTCCTAACCTAGAAGGTATCGTAGAAATTAATCAAAAATCATCAGTGCGTTCTACCTTTAATTATGTCTTGAACGAAACCAGAGTAGAATATCAAAGAAATTTTTGAAGCATGTTTAATTTCTTATATTATACTTTTGCTGATTCATTCTGTTGACGTACCAAGTCTAGCCCACGAGAAGTGCCAAGACGAGTTGCTCCCGCATGGATTAGGGCGATCGCCTGTTCGTAAGTACGAATACCCCCTGATGCCTTGATGCCTATTTGTCCTTTGGTGATTTCTGCCAAGAGTTTGATATCTTCTACCGTGGCACCACCAAACCAACCTGTACTAGTTTTGAGATAAGCTACCCCCGCATCCAGACAAATTTCTGCTGCTAATCTTTTTTCTTCATGGGTAAGCACCGTAGTTTCCAGAATAGCTTTAATAGTTTGACCAGTTTCTGAACAGATTTCAGCTATCTCACGATATATTTTGTCTGATTCTCCTGATTTCACCCAACCTAAGTTAATTACTACGTCCAACTCTGTGGCACCATTTTCTACAGCTTCCTGTGCTTCATATAGTTTAACCCCTGAAGTGGCAGCACCCGTAGGAAAGCCAATGACAGTACAGATCTTAGGCTGTTTGTCGTGTAATAGTTCTTTTGCCTGTCGGACTGAAGCAGGGTAAATACAGACTGAGGGAAAATTATATTGCCATGCTTCTTGACATAACTGCTTAACTTCTTCAGGAATGGCGCTGGGTTTAAGCAATGTGTGATCGATGTAGGTTGCAATATCGATATCTAAATCAGTTAAGGGCATGATTTGGGATAATAAACAGACAAAATCTCTATAATTATTTTCGCAAATTTTTGGCAGTGATTATCGTGTTTCCCAAATTGGTGAGATGCAGTTTGCCCTTCTTGTTTTTTGAGCCTTAGTATCTACTCTGAACTCAAACTGTTAATTAATTTTAAGCTTATGTAATATTCACGTTGCCTCATAAATTCCTCACGATCTTTAGTTAGTCTAAAAGGAAACAGGTAAATCAAGATAACAATTATAAATCTTGGTTTTCTTCCAAATCCACGCTTCAAATTTAAGCAAAGATAGAGACTAAGAAGTAAAAGTGACTATCTCAATGGGTTGGGATTTTGTGACCCGAAGAGAGTAAGACGAGATCTTTAGAGTCAAAGAGGAAATATTAAGTTTGAATGATTAAACCCCGTACAAAACTATTTTTTTCCCTATTTCCTGTTCTCTACCTCTTATTACTTTGGCAAGAATTCTATTGAATTATTAAGGAGAACAACATGCGGTTAAAACAGCAAGAAATCTTCAATGAAATCGATCCAAGAATACAATTTTACCTAGAGCGCAGAGCCAGAGGAATAGTACCTTCTGCCACAGCCTCAAAAGCTAAGGGAGAAATTGCTATTATTGCTAAGGTTTCTGATTTAACAAGCTGGTTAGGTCGAAGCGAGGTCTTTCCAGGAGCTAACCTGGGAGCAACACCAGATGGAACTCATATTGTTACAGCGAGAGTGCCCCTTACTCGGGTACAAAGACTGCGTCAACTTCCCTTCGTCGAGAGTTTAAAAGCAACTCAGCTCCTTAAACCAGCACTAAATTCCACAATTGAAGAAATTAAGGCTCGGGAAGATCTCCTCCCTCCCTCTGCTCAAGGACAACAGGGTAAAGGTGTGGTTATCGGCATTATTGATGGTGGATGTGATTTTGTCCATAGTAACTTTCGCAATTCTGATGGCAGTACTCGGATTCTTTCGCTTTGGGATCAGAATGCTGTCTCTAGTCCTTCAAGTCCTTTTGGATATGGTCAAGTCTACAGTCAAACTGAAATTAATGCTGCGCTACGCTCAACTGACCCCTACATTAGCTTAGGCTACAATCCAGGGAGTGCAAGCCATGGAACTCATGTGATGGATATTGCTTGCGGTAATGGTGGCGGTAGCGGTGTCCCAGGTGTTGCTCCCCAGGCAGACATAGTGTTTGTGCAAATCAGTGCTAGTGACATAGCTTGGGAAGGACCCAAGGTAGTTGGCTCTGATCTTGGAGGCTCAGTACAACTCTTGGAAGCAATCCAATTTATATTTGAGCAAGCAGGAACTCGACCTTGTGTTGTTAATATTAGTCTAGGAACTAATGGTGGTTCTCATGATGGCTTTAGCCTGGTGGAACAGGGAATTGATGCGATTGTCACTGCTCAACCTAACCGCGCTGTGGTTATTGCCGCTAGCAACTCCTTCGATGATGGAATTCATTCCAGTGGAAAGGTTACAGGAGGAAACTTCGTCGATCTTGTCTGGCAAATCGGCTGGTTTGATTTTACTCATAATGAAATGGAGATTTGGTACAGTCAAGACGATGAATTACTGTTAGAGTTAATCGACGAAAATGGACAGAGCATCGGCACAGTAGACTTAGATACCTCTGCTGAGATCTTTGACCAAGATGATAAGCTACTATTTTTTGTTGCTCATCGCAAGGCAGATCCTAACAATGGGGATAATACCATTGGTATTTTCATGAATACTGATGCTATTGCTTCGATTTTTCCTAGCCAAATCACACTCCGCCTCCATGGTGTTACTGTTAACAACGGTCTGTTTCACGCTTGGATAGAACGGGATGATGACGGACAGTCTAGCTTTGCTCCGCCCCATGACAATTCCCATACTCTCGGCTCTATTTCCTGTGGACAGCACAGCATAGTAGTCGGTTCATACGATGCCCACACTGCTGGACAACCTCTATCTTGGTTCTCTAGTGCTGGACCGACAAGAGATGGACGAGAAAAACCGGAAATCAGCGCTCCAGGTCATAATGTAATGGCTGCCAATTCATCAACGGGAGTAGGGGTTAGGCGGGACTCTGGCACCAGTATGGCTGCTCCTGCTGTTACTGGAGTTGTCGCTCTGATGCTTGCCGAAGCTAATAGTCTGAATAAAGATCTGACAATTGAACAAATCCGCGACATTCTAGCTAAGACTGCCCGCTCAAATCCGCCTACTATGCCTTGGGATGACCGCTATGGCATGGGACGAGTGGATGCAAGCGCAGCGGTACAGCAAGTCAGAGATTTGTTGTAGGAGTTAGCTAGTGAACAAATGGCACAGAGCTATAATTGTGATAGCTTCAATACTGATATTAATCCTCTCTCTATCTAAATACCTTATGCCTTCAGATAATCAGAATAACACTTCCAAATACAGAGTTGAATACGTCACCCCTGAGTATTCAAAATTAAGGTTAAGTGGAAAATCTCTGAAAAATCTGAACCAAGAAGAGTCTTTAATGGCAACGGTGAGGGTTTCTGAGGAGGGATATGTGCCTTCTGGAGTTGAGGTTCGTACCTGGATCAGTCCATTGATCTTTACTGCTAATATCCCCGGTGAGATATTGGAGCAGCTAGAACAAGATCCTGCTGTTGTGGCGATTGAACCAGTCTACAATTTGCGCTCCTACTAATACTATTGGAATTCCACTAAAAAGGTCGTGGCGTAATATTAGCAAAATGGGATTATGACGCGACGCGTAGCCGATTGAGCATACCTGTCAAGAGTAATAGGCGATCGCTCACTTAAAGCTTTCATTTTATTAAGTTTTTATTTTTGCAGGTACGATCAGCACAGGACAAACTGCTTGACGAACAACTCCCTGGCTAACACTTCCAAGCAGTATTTGATATAGAGCTCCATGACCATGAGAGCCGATGACAATCATGTCTGCTTTTAGTTTGGAAGCTTGTTTAAGAATGGTTTCAACTGTTGCTCCCTGAACTAGTAAAGGAGTGACATTGATTTTATCTTGTTCTAATTCCAGAGCTTTATCGTGAAGATATTGGTGTTCTTTTCGGAGAACTTTGGCTCTCCAGTCTCGTTCGCATTGTGGTCCAATACCATAACCCACAAAATCAGGATCGGGAGCGGCAATATGTATCAACCACAGTTTACTATCAAAACACTTGGCTATTGCTGCTGCTTTGTCTACCACCGTAGGAGTAATATCAGAAAAATCTATGGCTGCCAAGATATTATGCATAATTATTTCGATTCACTGAATTTACGCCCATATTGTTCTGTTAACCAATTACTAACTATTAAATACTAAATACTAACCATTATCTTGTAATAATCCTCACAAGTTCTTCAAGCTTTTATTTTATATTGAATCTAGTGACAAGTAACAAGTTAACCAGTGAGGTGGATAATGACTGTTAAAATAAATTCTTCGATTAAGGAAATTAGAAATGAAGTTCGCCACTTAGTTGACATACATAGTCTGGATCGTCAACAGTCTATTTATGGTCTTAGTCAATTTTTCTCACCAAGTGAATGGGCTTTAGTTGAATGTGAAATAGAAGGAAACGGCTATTCACTAATGACAAACAGTATTAACGATCTTCTAGATGAAGACTAAATAATACATAATACGCTGAGAGTTAATTAGCAACTTTTAGCTCTTAGCTTTAAAAATATACTACTCAAAGACTCGGTGTTGTAATTGTATAGATATATTAAGATTTACGATTGATCTGCGGATTCTTCATAATACCCTCACAAGTTCTTCAAGCTTATTAATTATTGTTCAAACTGATAACAGATTAGCGAGTGAGGTACATCATGACTACTACAGTTGATTATTCGATCGCCGAAATTAAAAATGAAGCTCGTCAGTTAGTTGCCACAGGAAAAATTAATCCTCATCAGCCAATTTATGTTCTGTGCCAATTTATTCCCCCGAGAGAATGGATTTGTGTTGAATGTGAATTAGAAGACAACGACTACTTATTAAGGGATCATATTTGCGATCTTTTAGGCAAAGTAGAATGGACAGAAGACTAAGGAGGTAAAAAAATAATGGCGCGAGTATTCACTTCAAAACAACACAAGCCTGGAAATCCTATAGTCATGACCGCAGAAGAACTTAAAGCAGCATATCAATTAGGGAAAAGAGATTTTTCGCGATCGCATTTACTAAAGATTCATCTGCATAAAGCGAGACTAGAAGATATAAATCTTAGCTATGCTTATCTTAATCGAGCTATTTTGAGTAAAGCTAGCCTTGAGCGAGCTTTTTTGAACCTAGCTACCCTTTATGCCGCAGATTTGCACCAAGCTAGGCTATATCGGGCGAGTTTAATTGAGGCGAATTTAGAAAGGGCAAATTTGAGTCACGCTAATCTCAATCATGCCAATTTGCATGGGGCGAATTTGAACCAAGCCAATCTGGAACATGCCCATTTCGTCTGGGCAAATCTGCGGGAGGCTAATTTACATAATGCCTCTTTGAAGGG
>JAAUYH010194186.1_pt1 | contig 11170 bp, 9 predicted proteins | sample 7278061 | NCBI WGS metagenome assembly JAAUYH01 (sample SAMN14350203, study PRJNA611818) | marine sediment metagenome | isolation source: surface marine sediment (0.6m) | place: French Polynesia: Moorea | collected 2018-08 | reverse complement strand
TGCTCTCATATGAACCGAAGGCGCTTTATCAGTAATCTGTCTTATTTAGGCGGTGCTCTATGTTTCTCACCTGCCCTCTTAGGTCAAGGTAAGCCTGCTAAGAAGTTAAAAGTCCTTGTGCTGGGTGGTACAAATTTCCTCGGACCGGCAATTGTAAAATCTCTGGTTCAGGCAGGCCATGAAGTAGTCTTATTTAACAGAGGTATCACCAAACCATTTCTCTTCCCCGATCTAAAAAAGATCCGTGGTGATCGTGAAAATGGAAGGCCGGGATACAGCGAATTACTTTCAGAAGGTACAACGTGGGATACGGTGATTGATGTCTGGCCTGAAAATCCAGCAATGGTGGAAGATGCCATCCAGTCTATCGGACAACGCACCCGCCATTATATGTTCGTTTCCAGCATTGCTGTGTATAACAATTATTCAAAGATTGGAATTGACGAATCATCGCCTATAAGAATGGCAGTAAACTACGAAGCTGGAAACTATAATGCCAACAAAGTTCTTTGTGAGGCTGTGGTGAAAAAACACTTCCCAAGGAATCATACCATTGTTCGTCCCGGGGCTATTGTTGGACATGGAGATCCTGGTCCATTTGGGACCGACATTCTAAGACGTATTATGGACAGGAAACAGATCATGGCACCTAATTCCAATGACCCGGTTCAGTTCATAGATGCGAATGACATAGGTGATTTTTTGGTTCTCAGTGCTAAATCCAGCATAGTCGGAACTTTTAATTTGGTTGGACCCAGAACTCCAATGGGATATAAAGATTGGTTAAGCCAATGTGCTAAAGCATTGGATAGTAAAGTGGAAATTATTTGGATGGATCCTGACTTTCTTGTTAATGAAATGAAAGTCGAACCTTTTATGCAAATACCTTTTTGGATCCCTCTAGCAACTGATACTGAACCAGGTTTCTATCAAATAAATGCTGAGAAAGCATTTGATGCAGGTCTCAGTATAAGTGACTTTAAGGAAACTGTTAAAAGAAGCTATCAGTCATATATTGATAAGAAGTATATTCCAGAACCCGAATCTGAAGCTGCTTTTGGTGTTAGTGAGGCAAAGGAAGATGAGGTAATTGCCTCATGGAGTAAGCGCGATTAGATGATTAGAATTATATAGAATATATAAGGCGGGATGAAAACATCCCGCCTTGCTGATTTAACACCACTGTTCCTTATGGCACAGGAACCAAATCAAAAATTTTCTGCAATTTTTTTGGTCGATTTTACCTTTCGTGGGGTTTACCCAACACAGGCAATGCAAATATCGGCATTTTCTTACAGCTATTCTATTGATTATTAATTTATTCGACGAACGGAAACCCCCGTATTTATTGAGATTTAAGTGTTTTTTGTCGATCGCCGGCTACTGGCTCTGATCGCATCGATAAATGACACAGGCAAATATTTTTTTATTTATTTTTTCCGTTTTTCGGACTTGTAGACTAAAAATCCTATCAATATGTTGATCAGACCTAGTCCGGATTCTAGGGGTTGTGCCCATAGAAGATATATCAGCACCCAAGCACTTAAGGCCAGAAAAACGATTTGTGGTAAAGGAAACAAAGGGCTTTTAAAACCCTTTTGAGAATGCATTCTACGGCGAACCACAAATACACCGGAAACCGCTAATGCAGCAAACATCTGCAGAACAAAGCCACTATAGATCATTACCTGTTCAAAGGTTCCTGTCAGTACCATAGCAACGGTTATTACTGCCTGAAGCCAAATTGCCCTTACGGGAATTTGTTTAGCATTTTTTACAGAGAACCAACGCCACAGTTTATGATCCTCGCCCATTACCTGTGTTACGCGGGGTCCGGCCCAGACCATAGCACTGATACTGGAGATCAGTAAAAGAGCAATCCCGAAACTGATTATTTCACCACCGGTATTGCCAAAAAGGGAGATGGCAGTAATCTGCCCGACCTCTAATTGTCCTTGCAAATCATTAAGTGGACTGTGTTTTAAGAATACCAGGTTCAATGCGATATACAGGATGCTCACTACAATGGTACCTAAAAGCAATGCTCTGGGTAAGTTCTTTCGAACATTCCCTATTTCGTCTACTATGTATGCAGCTGCGTTCCATCCTGAATAAGAAAAAGTAACATATACAAATGAAACAGCAAATGCAGGTAAAATTAATTCCTCCTTCCAACCGCCGTCCCAAATGAATGAACTCTCTTCAGAAGTCCTGGTAATTCCGAAATACAGTAATACGAGAATAAGTCCCACTTTTAAAATAGTGGTCGTATTTTGTACCAAACTGCTTCTTCGAAGACTTATTGAATGAAATACACTTATCAAAAGAATCGCAAGCAGGGCTAAAAAAATATCGGATACCTTAAGGTAAGGCCCAATATATTCTCCCATGGCCATAGCGGCAAGTGCGACAGGAGCAGAAAATCCTACAGTTAAGGAAACCCATCCTGATAAATATCCCAGAAGAGGATGAAATGCTTTAGATAAAAAGTGATACTCTCCACCAGACCTGGTCCAATGAGTACCGAGTTCAGCATAACTCAAAGCCCCGCAAAGAGCCATCAAGGCACCGGTGCACCACAATAAAACAATGGACCAGGAATTGACCGTATCAACAAGCTGAAATCCTAAACTGGTAAAAATACCGGCACCTATCATATTGGCGATAACTATCGCTGTGGCGGTAATCCAACCGATACCTTTTGACTCGTTCATAAAAGGAAGCTGAAAGGACCGAATAAGTTAAGGAGATAAATTGTTCATAAGCTGGAAAATGATGGAAAATTATCGGAAGAAAAAATTAACAGAGAATGACTTTGTATTGTTGGTTATTAGAAAACCGGGTGAAGAATTGACTCTATTTTTCACCCGGTCTTGTTTTAGGTTGATTATTCATTCACTGGCTTCGGCCATTTCAGCTTCTTTTCTCCTGGTATCTACATATTTTTCAATCAATTCAGGAACTTTTTCGAATGCTGCAGCAAGTCCGTGGGCTTTCCCAGCTTCAAGAAAGGAAATTTCTTGACCTTTGGTTACTAGAAATCCTATAGGCTCTATTCCAACTCCGGCTCCGGCTCCCATACCTTGTCCTTTTTTAACTTTGGCTTCAGTTCCTTCACCTCCTCCAGATCCAAATCCCATACCTACTTTAATAACAGGTACACAGAGAAATTCTCCTAATTTGAACTGTTCACCAATAACGGTATCTGTTTTAGTTTCAGACTTTATAAAATCTGTGATTTTGGTTAATAATTCTTCAAAGTGTAATTCCATGATATAATTTTTTAGGGTTAATAAATGATTTTATAATTCGAATAGGCCTGCTATGTATATGCATGACCAATTGATTCCTCCCTTCAAAGTTGACATTAAAGTCTCCACCTCTGTAATTCAACAGCGCAAAAACCGGAAAGAGCTTTGCATTTGTTATTACGTTGCCGGTATCAAGCACTAAGCTAAATCGTCTTAGGTGAAATGCTTTTAACAAGCGCCATCCCAATTTAATATGGGACAATTTGAATTTTTTACGTCTTGAGCGTTTAGGGGTTTTCTTCTTTTTCTTCTTCCGCCATTTAAAAGGATAGAAGTAAAATCGCATAAAAAGCGTTCTGAGCTCTATACGCAGTAAATACCTCTCATCTCCATGAACATTAGCTTTAGCTAAAATCCCAAGCCTAACATAATACTGGTTCCCGGAAGTGTTGACCACAACGTCGATGGGTAGAAAGAGCACATAGACCAGCAGACTGAATAACAGTATAATGAAGATAATCCATAGCATCATCAAACATTTATGCAAAGGAAATAGAATCAGAAAACGATGGCAATGACCTGGATCATTCAATCCTGGGTTTTGTTTGAAAATCCAAACAATTTACTATCGTATGTGGCTTCCAGCGTTGAAGTCTATTGTAGTACCGGTTGCGTGGTCCATAAGACCGCTGCACATAAGAGCAACTGTCGGAGAAATATCGTCTGGGGCTGTGAGTCTATCCAAGGCCAGAGTCTCTATTACTTTATCTGGTCCGATTTTAGAAATAGCATCCATCGCCATTTCAGTCTGTGTGAAACCTGGTGCTACTACAAAAGCCTTAACATTGTATTTACCAAAAGAGCGGGCAACGCTTTTTGCCAGTGAAGTGATTCCCCCTTTGGATGCTGCATAGGCCAGATATTCTTCAGTTTCACCCCTGAAGGCAGCCCTGCTACCGATATAGATCAATCGACCCTGATTCTGTTTTTTAAAGTATTCAAGGCACAACTTGGTTAGAATACCGACAGAATCGAGGTTTACCTGCATTGTTTTCCTCCACACTTTCAACCAGTCATCCATGGTATCATCTATAGGATGTGGTTCGAATATACCAGCATTGAGTACAACGGAATCTAAGCCGGATAATTTTTCGATACCAGTCTTAAATAGCTCAATTGTCTCAGCCTTATCTTGCAGATCTGCTTGTATGGGAATCGCTGTTTCCGTTCCGAATTGTCTTTGCATTTCCTTTACGTTCTCGACAGTACTGCGGTAGTGCAATCCTACTCTGGCACCGTCTTCCAGGAGCTTTTTTGCGATTGCCATGCCGATCCCTTTTGACGCACCGGTAACTAAAATCTTTTGCCTTTTCAATTCGGTCATAATGAAGAAAATTTGAAATTTATAGCACCACTTAGCACATTCTGAAACAGAATCATCACCGTCTTCATTTAATAATTACTCTGCTTAAGAAGGTATACTATTCAAGTTATTTCTGTAATATCCTTCTGAAAGAAGAAGTTGCCTTACGTTATACCAAAAAACTTTTAATGTGAAATTGGGTTTTTTAGAAGTATCAGAAAGCGAAATAAGATTTTCTTTTAATTTCTTCTGTTCAGGAGTTAAATCTTTGTAAGGTGGAAAATGATAGTAAGCCATTGCCCATTCCTTAAAAATCCTGAATTGACTCTCGTCGGTAGAAAGCATCGTTACCTGATCATTTCGATCATCGAGACTTATGGTTTCAAATAAGTCCCTCACCTTCTTTTCATCCCCTTCAAGTATCTGCAGAAAAAACCCATTGTTATACATAAGACAACCTGTAATGCCTAACTCAGCATTGTTCTTAATTGAGACTTCCATGATATCCCGAATATCTTGTGCACTAAGGTCAGGTTTGGCTACAGAATGATATGTGAGTTGGAATGGCAAATCACTGTATTTTATTCATCAAATTTACAAAATGCACGGAGCAATTTCAATTTTCAGTATGATTATAAGTTGATTGATTACCCGAATTGTTCTAATAGTCCGATGGAAATAATATAGATTAAACAATATCAAGTTGCTTTTATAGGGATGTCGGTAATTGGTCTTATTTTTGCCCAAACAAACATTTCATGGACATCAATGTTAGCCATTTTCTCTACGATCATTTTATTGAAATGGGCATGGCCGAAAATGTGGCACGTTATCTCAATTCCTTGAGTTTATTGATCATAGCCATTATCCTGGTCTTTATAATCGATTTTATAGTTTGGAAAATTATCCGTGTGATCTCTGTTAGGTTAGCGAGATTTACGAAAACTACCTTCGATGATATAATAATAAGTAACAAGGTACCTCGCTATGTTGCACATATCATTCCGCTAGCTATTATGCTAGAACTTCTGCCACTGATATTTACTGATTTTCAGTATGTAGAGAATATAGCAATGAAGATCGGCTATATTTTGGTGGTTGTTCTTGTTCTATACATCGCCAAGAGTTTACTCTTCAGCGTAAGGGACTATCTGAAAACCCTGACACAGTTTAAGGACAAGCCAATAGATAGCTATATTCAGGTCTTTATGATCTTCGCCTGGATAGGGGGTTTGATGACCATATTCGCTATTGTTACTGACACCACTATCTGGAAGTTCTTTACGGCCCTTGGCGCGGCCTCAGCTGTTATCCTCTTAATTTTTAAAGATTCTATTCTCGGTTTCGTTGCCAGCATACAGGTAAGTATAAATGATATGGTGCGCATTGGAGATTGGATCAGTTTTGAAAAATATGGTGCTGATGGTGATGTAATTGAAATAAACCTGGCCACCGTAAAGGTTCAAAACTGGGACAAAACTATTACCACCATTCCAACATATGCACTAATCTCAGATTCTTTCAAAAATTGGCGCGGTATGACGGAATCTGGTGGCAGAAGGATCAAAAGAGCTCTGATAGTAAAGCAGAGCGGTATTAAGTACCTCTCCGAAGCCGATATAGAACGCTTGAAGCAAATTCAGTTGATTACTAAATATCTTGATACTCGAACTGAAAAGATCAATACTTATAACGAGGCTCATGAAATTGATAAATCACTAGCCATCAATGGAAGAAACCTGACCAATATCGGTGTCTTTAGAAAATACATTCAGACCTATCTGGAAAAGCACAGTGCACTGAACCAGGATATGACATTAATGACCCGACAGCTGGCACCTACTCCACAGGGTATCCCGATTGAAATATATACATTTAGTAGTGACAAACGCTGGCAGAATTACGAATACATTATGGCCGATATATTTGATCACTTGCTGGCAGCAGTACCGTATTTTGACCTTGAGGTTTTTGAGTTACCCAGTCATTTTGAAATGGCTAAATAGAAGTGAGTAAGGTTCCCTTAGCATCCTGTTGACTAACTGTTACAGCAGAATCAGCATTCAATTATTTTCTTATATTGTTTTTTCAACACTTTTGAAAATGATGAGAAATATTGTATTTCTAAGTTTGCTCTTAGTATGTGGAGGCCTTAGGGGGCAGTACAAGCCGATCAAAATTGTGGAAGAGGAAATTCCGAACAGGCTGGCATTGTATGCTGTAAATGAGAACGAACAGGATCTTGATGTAAAAATAACAATTAGTGGTACTAATTTCAGGCAAAGTCGTGCTAGGCCAAGATTTATCAGGGTTCCTGCTACTTCTAAGGTTCACCTTAAGACCATTGTTTTAATGCGGGGCAAAAAGCCCAACTACACTTATAAGCTCGAAGTAAACGACAGCCTTTCTAACCGGGCACTGAGAAAAGAATACGAAATTATAAGAATAAAACCCTCCAAACCTGTTATAGTTTATTTTACTGCTAACTGTAAAATTTGTGATAGCCTCCTGGTCGATATGGAGCAGGGCAAGTACATTCTTAACTCGCTCAACCTCGCCGAAAAGCCAGAAATTAAGGATCAATTGCAAGTCATAATTGGTACAGACACACCCATTGATTCACTTACCCTTCCAATAGTAAACATCGGGGGCAAGCTTTACGCCAGATTCGAAAATTACGACCAGATAATAGAAGCCATGAATAAGGAATAGCTCTCGACTAAAGCTTACTATTTTCCACTTTAATTTCTCTCTCGCCTATTTTCAGAATTAATCGGATTCTACAGTTCTGACCAAATTTTCCTGTATATTTTGTGGTACGGCCTTAAATGAATTAAAATGCGAACTGAATGTTGCCTTGCCCTGGGTTAATGACCGAAGATCTGTAGAATAACCAAACAATTCTGACTCTGGCACAGTAGCCTTCAGTATTTGATAATGATCAATGCTATCAATACCTTGAATAATAGATCTTCGCGACTGAAGATCTGTCATTACATTTCCTACCATATCCTCAGGCACTTTAACAGTTAGTTCCTGAATTGGTTCTAACAGCTTGGGTTTAGCATTTAAAAATGCGTCTTTGAATGCATGGGCTCCGGCAATCTTAAATGAAATATCATTGGAATCAACCGAATGCATCTTACCATCATACACCATAACCCTTACATCTCTTATGTACGACCCGGTAAGAGGTCCTGCTTCCATAACCTCCAAAATACCTTTTCTGATAGAAGGCAGATAGCGTGCGTCTATTACTCCACCAACGATACAATTGTAGAATACAAGTTTTCCTCCCCAGGCCAGATCTATTTCTTCTTTTCCCCGAATATTAAATCCTTCGGGTTCTGGCATTCCTTCAAACCACGGTTCTATTTTAAGGTGTACCTGGGCAAACTGTCCCGCTCCTCCCGATTGTTTCTTATGCCGGTAATTGGCATTGGAAGGTTTTTGGATAGTTTCGCGATATGCAATTCTTGGTTGTTCGAATTTGGCCTCGACTCCATAGATGTTTTTAAGAAGCCATTTAATAGTAGCCAGGTGCAATTCGCCCTGGCAGCCTAATATCTGTTGTTTTAATTCTTTTGAATATTCAATTACCACTGTAGGATCTTGTATATGTATCTTTCGCAGGGCATCGGTTAATTTTTCCTCTTCATTCTCTTTAACAGCCGAAACAGCTTTCCTGGTTCTCGGTTCAGGATACTGTATGGGTTTGATAGTAATGTTTTTACCTGCTTTTCGCAGTGTATCATTAGTCAGAGTGTGTTTAAGTTTAAGCGTAGCCCCAATGTCACCAACCGACAGTTTAGAAACCGGTTCTCGTTTCTTACCATCCATTATATAGAGCTGATTCAGAACTTCGGTTTCCCCGTTGCGTGAATTTACGAGTTTATCGTTGGCATTAATTTCTCCAGACTTTACCTTAAAGAATGTGATCTGACCCAAACTTGGCTGATAAATGGTCTTAAACACAAATAAGGTTGTTGGTCCTTCTTTGGATCTATCCAGAGCTTCGCCTTCCACGGTTTGTTCCGGTGGAAGATCTGCCGCGGCCGGAGCTACATTGTCAATAAAGCCCATCAATCTGCCACTACCCATATCATTCAAAGCTGAGACAACAAAGACCGGGAAGAGCTCGTGATTCAACATACCGGCTTTGATCCCTTGACGCATCTCATCTTCATTCAATGTACCTTTGTCAAAATATAACTCGAGCAATTCTTCATCGTTCTCAGCAGCTTTTTCTACTAATTCATTGTGAAGCGCATCTGCCCGTTCCTTCTGGTCTTCGGGTATTTCTAGTTTCTCGGGTTTACCACCTTGTGGGGGGAACTTATAACACTTCATTTTTAGTACATCAACTATACACTGTGCTCCGTCTATTGTTAAGGGATATTGAATAATAGCTGCATTATTGCCAACCAGTGAGCGGATCCCCTTAAGAGAATCTTCATAGTTCGCATTCATATGATCAATCTGGTTAATGACAAATAATGTTGGTTTGTGATAATTATCCACATAATTCCAAATGATCTCTGTACCGATCTCAAGGCCGTGCTGGGCATTTATAACAGTTACAATGGTATCGGCTACCCTGATGGATGAAATAATCTCACCAACAAAATCGTCCAGCCCGGGGGTGTCAATTATATTGATCTTATAATTTCGCCACTCCGTATGCAGCGGAGTTGCATAAACCGAGGCTCCTCTTTCATGCTCAATCTCGTGGTAATCTGAAACCGTGTTTTGGTTTTCCACAGTGCCTCTTCTGTTGATCAGGCCAGCTTCAAAAAGCATAGTTTCTGCTAGCGTGGTTTTACCTGAATTATGGGCTCCAACAAAAACTACGTTTTTTATGTGTTTATCGTCATATATTTTCATGAATTCTCGTTTTAATCTGTTACAAATTAGCTTAGGTCTGGCGTAGTCTTCTAAAATACGACTTTTTGGGAATTATTTTAAGTACAAACAACTTCAAAATTGATAAAATCAGCTCTTGAAACCGCCGTAACAAATTACCAAATCGAGCTTAGTATCGTAAATATTAGGCAAATCAAAAATTTTTTAAATTTTAACATTTATGTTTATATTATTGATATTCAATACTTTATGACTATAAAATTGTTAAAAATTGTATAAGACGGTACTATTTTATACATAGTACTGTAACAAAATTATTTCTCTGGCGTCTATTAGTTGTAAGTCGTTTAAAACTTCAGAGATGAAAACCTTAAAAAGGAAAAATAAAGTAAAAGGAATTCGCCACATTATAGGTTTCGGCTGGAGTAATAAAGACGACAAGACAAACAAGATTTACAAACCATTTTTAGTTTAATAAAATATTAGTCATGAAACATTTAAATAAACAACATTTGCCAACTGAATCAAGAAGATTTTCATACTTCTCAAATTTCAAAGACAGCAAAAGAGTACGATGGACAGAATCTAGGAACTATGTAAATGCCTAATCTGACAAAAAAGGATAAATAAAAACAACAATAAACCAGCAAAAAATGAAAACAAGAAATTTTTCACCGACGGAATCGAGAAGGTTTTCTTTCTTCTCAAACTTCAAAGACAGCAAGCGTGTACGTTGGACCGAAAATAGAAATTATGTGTACTAGAAGAAGGTCGCCCCTACCCCTGCTGAAAAGACAAGATGAATAATACAAAGGAGTCAATCTAAAAAATTGCCTCCTTTTTTTATTGATGATCCTTCTGCCTGGTAAAAGGCACAAAACGCACAGCCATGACATTCTTCTTCTTTATCTTACCATCTTTTTTATCTACCCGTACCAACTGCCTGACACCTCCGTGTGGGCCCACAGGTATTATCATTCTTCCACCGTCTTTTAACTGTGCTATCAATGGCTTTGGAATCGATTCCGCACCGGCCGTGACAATTATACCATCAAAAGGACCTTTTTCTTCCCATCCGTGATAGCCGTCCCCGATCTTCACAACCACGTTATCATAACCTAAGGATTTCAATAAATTTCTCGATCGGTTACCTAGTTTTTCAACAATTTCAATTGTGTATACAGAATCGACTATTTCAGCCAGAACGGCCGCCTGATACCCAGATCCGGTACCTACTTCTAAAACTTTATGATCTCCTTTAGGACGTATGGCCTGGGTCATATATGCAACGATATAGGGCTGGGATATAGTCTGACCCTCGCCAATAGGAAGCGGGCCGTCATTGTAAGAATACAATCGTACATCCTGAGGTACAAATTGCTCTCTGGGAACCTTCAGCATCGCATCAATAGTGGCCTTGTCATAGATGTTCCTGGCCTTCAACTGGGTCTCTACCATGGCTTTCCTCTGTGACGGAAAATCACGCTGGCAAAAACCATTGGTTGTGAACCAGATGAATATCAAGAAGAACACGCTATGTAATCGCGTGTTATACATAAGAACTTAACTAAATATTATTGTATTACCTCATTAAATCTATACCGGTACAATTATTTCTGTGTATCGGTTTCATCAACTGAACGCTCTAATTCAGATATTCTACCATCATAGGTAATTGAATTTCTCCTGCTAC
>JAAUYH010205765.1_pt1 | contig 11171 bp, 11 predicted proteins | sample 7278061 | NCBI WGS metagenome assembly JAAUYH01 (sample SAMN14350203, study PRJNA611818) | marine sediment metagenome | isolation source: surface marine sediment (0.6m) | place: French Polynesia: Moorea | collected 2018-08 | reverse complement strand
GGAAAGTTTTTAAATGCTGGACGATAAGCACCTTGTTCTAATTCGGGAAAAAAGTAGAGACAATGTTGATAAAATTCTCGCCAAGCTAATTCTTTTTGCCAAGTAATAATATTATTTCTGGCTTCTTCACTAAAACAATTTTCTAGGGCTTCGATGCTAGCTTGCCAGATAGTACGAATCGAAATTGCGCCAAATTTTAAAGCTGCACTAAGTTGGGATGTACCTTCAATAAAGGGAAAGTTCCGTTGTTCATCATATTGATAAATGGCAGAGTCACAAAATGCTTCTAGTCTTTCTTGGGCAGCGGTTTCACCAGGAGAAAGTAATAAGGGGTTTTCCCAGACATAACCTAAATCTTCGGCGGTGGGTAATTCTATAACATGAGTTTGTTTCGCTGTGGCAATTTCCTTTGGGCTTAAGCCTTCTAAACTATTTATAGCTTGGTAAAGGTTAGGTTTGCTTCGTTGACTCCAATTGCGCCAGAAGGGAGTATAAACTTTGTAGGGTTGCTCAGATTTGGTTAAGATATCTCCTGGTTGGTGTAAGAGTTGATCCCAGAAATTTTCTACGGCAATGCCTTTTTCTTTTAAAGCTATCGTAACATCGCGATCGCGTTTTCGAGAATAGGGTTCAATATCTAAGTTCCAATATACCGCGGTGGCGTTTAAGGCGGTGGCGATTTGCGGAATTGCTTGGGCGGGTTTACCTTGCGTGATTAATAGTTGACTTCCTGCTGTTGCATAGCGTTGAGCGAGTTCTTGCAAACAACCTATCATATATTTTATTCTGGCAGGTGCGATGTCATCTCTTCTGAGAATATCGCGATCAAGACAGAATATTCCCACGACTTTAGGTGTTTGTTTTCTTGCTGTTGCTAAACCTAGATTGTCGGTCATCCGAAGATCCCGTCGATGCCAGAATAAAATCAAATCGGACATTATACTTTAGTATATTTTTACTGGATTATTGTATAACAACGCATAAGTGTTTGTGTTGGGTATTTTGGTGATCACTGATGACAAGATGGTTACTCCAAATCCAGTTTCCTAATGTAACATAGTGCAAGTCACTAGCAACTACTTCAATCAACTTTTCTCGTTACAGGAGTTATTTACTAATTTTGAACATTGAAAAAATAAAACTAACAAGCGATAATAATTATTTATAAGAATTAGAAACTTGCCATAAGCAAAAGATAAAAATTTAAAAAATTATAATTACAATTGACTATTAAAATTCACTATAATGCAAAAAATTAATTATATTTCTGAGCCATCTAATATTTTTATTATCGGTGCTAGTCAAGGTATTGGATTGGGTTTTGTTAAACAAATCTTGCAAGACAATCAAGTAAACAAAGTTTATGCCACTTATCGCAATAGTGAAACAGCATCAGAGTTACTAAACTTAGCAGCTAATAATTCCAATAAATTAATCTGTCTAAAAATGGATATCACTGATGAATCATCAATTATCCAAGGTATTAAAGCAATTAGCTCAGAAACCCAAAAAATACATCTGGTTATTTATTGTGTCGGGATGCTCCATCAAGGAGCATTACAACCGGAAAAAAGTTTACGGCAAATTAATTCAGAAAACCTAATTAATTACTTCCAGGTTAATAGTATTGGTGCGGTATTATTAGCTAAACATTTAATGCCATTGTTGCGACATAAAGAAGGAAGTATTTTTGCTAGCATTTCCGCAAAAGTTGGTAGTATTGGGGATAATCGCTTAGGGGGATGGTATGGTTATCGTGCTTCCAAAGCTGCCTTAAATATGTTCTTGAAAACTATATCAATTGAATATAGTCGTCGTTGTCCTAAAACGATTGTAGTTGCCCTGCATCCTGGTACAACTGATACTCGTCTTTCCCAACCTTTTCAAAAAAATGTCCCACCAGAAAAATTATTTTCTGTGGAAAAAACTGTCAATTTATTATTAGAAGTTATGGCGGGGTTGAAGTTGGCTGATAGTGGCGAATTTTTCTCTTGGGATGGTAGTCGTTTACCTTATTGACAATGACCGAACTTAGGCACAAAACTCAGTAAAATTGGTTAAGCCAAGACACCGGTACAAATGCTGCCCCTTATATAAATCATCAAAGATAACTTCTCTGGGCGAAGCAGACTGCCGTGCTCATCCTCGATCAGAAGAAGAAAAAAACTACTTTATAAAACACCTAAACTTACTTTTTCTTGCTGCGGTGGAGAAGAAGGTTTGAGTTCTAATTTTATCCAGGAGATAGCGGTTAATAATACAGGTGCCACAAAAGCCAAGACAATAATTATTGTTGCTACCTGAAATATCATAGATCGTTTTCTTCCCTGAGTAGGATAACCACAACTCAGGCAAATCTCTGCTTGATCGCTATTGAGCGATCCACATACTTTACAAGGTTCTAATGCCATTAATCTAAATCCATCTATTGCTTGGTGCTGTTGAGTTTCACCCTTCAACCCAACCTATAGAATATTCTCTATTTAATTATACTTACTTCAGCCATCAGCCTTCTGCACGGCTTAAAATCTTGTAGTTTTCTTAATTCCCCAAGTTAAACCAACCCCTAGAGTTAAAATTAGCAACAACAAAATAATTCCACCAGGGAGAAATGACAGTATGCGAACTCCTCGAAGACAGTAAATCACCAAGAAGCTGATTAAAGAAGTAATAAATAGTTTTAGCAGCACTGATCGCGATTTAAATTATATTCAAAGTATAAACACTATCATCATAGTCGATAGTACTTGATATGTATCAAACGTAATAACTGTGTTAAATATTAATTTACCTTTATTGAAAAAACGATTTGATAATTACTTGAAATTAATATTAATTATCATCTTATGCAGTAGTTTATTTCTGAGTGGTTGTCAATTTCAGGATCTAGGGGATAGTCAAGTGACTAAAGTCACTTTATGGCATGGGATTAATCCTCCAGAAAATCGCGATATTTTTAATAATTTGGTAGCAAAGTTTAATCGAGAACATTCTGATATTGAAGTTGAAGCTTTATACATAGGACAACCAGACGCTCAATTACCCAAAATATTTGCAGCTACTGTTAGTGGGGAAGCACCAGATATGTTATGGTTTGTGGCTCAATTGACTGGAGAGTTAGCCAAATTAGGAGCCTTATTCCCGTTAGAAAATTGGTTAGATAATTCACCGATTAAATCGGAAATTGATCCGACAATGTTTTCTTCAATGAAGTTAAATAGACATATCTTTTCGATTCCTTTTGCTACTAATAATGCTGCAATTTTTTATCGTCCTAGTTTATTTGAAGCTGCTGGAATTACGGAAGTTCCGAAAACTTGGCAAGAGTTTAAACTTGCTGCCAAAAAACTTACTAAAGATACGGATAATGATGGCAGAATCGATCAGCATGGAATCTTTTTGTCTCTAGGAAAAGGAGAATGGACAGTATTTGCCTGGTTACCTTTTATTTATAGTGCAGGGGGCGATTTATTAGTCGATCAGCAACCGAATTTAGTTAACGAAGGTGCGATCAAAGCTTTGCAATTGGGAGCAGATTTGGTAGCCGAAGATTGGGCGATCTTATCTGCACCAGAAAGGGGGTATGAAATGGATAATTTTCTCTCAGGAAAGGCAGCAATGCAAGTAACAGGTCCTTGGACTTTAGGACAATTATCGCAACTGGATATTGACTATGATGTTTTCCCGATTCCGGTATTAGAAACTCCCGCAGCAGTATTAGGAGGAGAAAATTTATTTGTCTTTAAATCTAATTCTCAAAGAGAACAAGCTAGTTTAGAATTTTTAGAATATGTTTTAAGTGAAGATTTTCAAACTACTTGGGCATTAGAAACTGGCTATTTACCGATTAATATCAAATCCCAAAAGAGTGATCTTTATCAACAATTTGTGCAAGAGAATCCTGTACTGGAAGTATTTTTAGAACAAATGAAATATACGCAATCCCGACCTATTATACCTAAATATACTCGTTTATCAGAAAATTTGGGCAGAGCGATCGAAGCCTCTTTACTCGGTTCACAAACTCCCGAAGAAGCTTTACAGCGATCGCAAAAGCGTTTAGAATTGATTTTTAATGATTCCTAACTAAGGATGAGGAGTAAAGCTTAAGATGCCTGAATTTGACCGAAAAACCTCAGAGCGCAAGCCCCTGGCTTCAGACATGGGGTGAGGGTCGGGAATATAATTCCCGACCTATTTGATGATACATGGTATGATCCTGACGCTGGTTTGCAAAGTATCAAATGTTTGTTCTCGAATATAAAGTTAAACCCAAACCGCAACAAGTACAGGCGATAGAAGAAGCCATTAGAACTCATCTAGAATTAAAGCACCTTGTAAAATGGGCAAAACATCATTGATGAGTCGTATTTTAGATCATGGTGTTAAACAAGGTTATGAAAAAGCATCTATTGATTTATGGAGTCCAGAATTTTTAACCGATATCAGCAGATTTTTACAATGGTTTTGTGCCAGCATTAGTGATGATTTACAGTTAGAAGTCCAGTTAGACAAGTATTGGAAAAAATATCGAACTAGTCAACAAAATTGTAGTAAATATTTTAGTGATTATATTTTAAAAAAAGTTTCTTGTCCTCTTATTTTAGGGTTAGATGATGTCGATCAGATATTTGCCTATCCAGCAATTGCTGAGGAGTTTTTTAAATTATTGCGATCGTGGAATGAGAGAGGGAGAAATGATGACTTATGGCAAAATTTAAGGATAGTTATTGCTCATTCCCAGGAAGCTTATATTGATTTAGATGCCAATCATTCGCCTTTTAATGTAGGGTCATCTTTTGAATTAGAGGAATTTAATCAATTACAAATTAAGGAATTAATTAAACGACATAGGTTAAATTGGTCAGAGCAGGAAACGAGACACCTCATAGATATGATCGATGGACATCCTTATCTATTAATAGTAGCATTTTATCATCTAGCAAAAGATCAAGTAACTTTAGAAAATTTCTTAAAACTTGCCCCGACAGAGGAAGGTTTATATGGAGATCATCTCTAGAACTATCTGTTAGTTTTAGAGGAGAATAAAGATCTTAAAACAGCTATGAGAAAAGTGATTGCCAGTGATGTTCCTGTTAAATTAGATCCAGTCATATCCTTTAAATTACGTAGTTTGGGATTAGTGAAAACGATAGGTAATAAAGTAACCTACCTTTGTAATTTATATCGTCTTTATTTTTTAGATAGACTAGAAACATAAAATGAAAATTTTAGTTTTAAGAAACATAAAATGAAAATTTTAGTTTTAAATTGTAGTAGCGCGTCCAGTTTAATTTGTGAGGTAGCGAAAATTTATTTCAGCCCCGTAACCCCCAAGCTTGGGGGAATAATTAATTACTGTTGATAACATCAACCCAACCTACGCAATTCAAAGATAACCGTCGTTATGAGCACAACACAACATATTCGCTATAAATATCAAGTTGGTGGCAGTTTACCTGCTAATGCGCCAACCTATGTCAAAAGGAATGCTGATGAAGAACTTTATCAGGCTTTAAAAGCTGGGGAATTTTGTTATGTATTAAATGCTAGACAGATGGGGAAATCTAGCTTGCGAGTGCAAGTTATGAAGCGTTTGCAAGAGAAAGATAACTATGCTTGTGTTGCCATTGATTTAACAGATATTGGGAGTTTAGATGTCACTCCAGAGACGTGGTATGCAGGAATTATTGATGGTTTGATTGATAGATTTAAGCTTGAGGATAAAGTAGATTTAGGTGATTTTTTAGAGAAATATGAAAACCTTTCTCCTGTAAAATGGTTGGGCAAATTTATTGATGAGATTTTATTGACGGAAGTTCGGCAAAATATAGTTATTTTTATTGATGAAATTGATAGTACTCTCAGTTTAGATTTTAAAGTTGATGATTTTTTTGCTTTAATTCGTTCTTTTTATAATCGCCGGGCTGATAATGTTGAATATACCAGATTGGCTTTTGTTTTATTAGGTGTAGCTACTCCTGCTGATTTAATACAAGATAAAACTCGGACTCCTTTTAATATTGGACAAGGAATTGAATTATCAGGTTTTACTTTACAAGAAGCTTTACCCTTAGCATCGGGATTAACTACGAAGACAAATCAACCGCAACAGTTATTAGAATTAATTTTAAGTTGGACAGGAGGACAACCTTTTTTAACTCAAAAAATTTGTAATTTAGTTTTAGCATCTTCTGACTCTAGTGAATATCAAACAGTACAGCAATCTTTGATTAATGGCAATGGAAGTAGAGAAGAGACAAGAAATAACAACGGGAAAAATATCTCTGAACAAGAATGGCTGGAAAAGTTAATTAGAAATAACATCATTGAAAATTGGCAAACACAGGATAAACCAGAACATTTACGAACTATTGAAAGGCGAGTTTTAATAAATGAAAAATTGGCTAGTGAATTATTAGATATTTATCAGAAAATCTATCAACAAGGAGAATTAGTTAGTCAAAATACGATAGAAGAGGGCAAGTTACAGTTATCGGGTTTAGTAGTTAAGAGAAATAATCAGTTACAGATTTATAATCCCATTTATCGAGAAGTTTTTAATCAACAATGGATTGAGAATCAATTAGCAGGATTACGTCCCTATTCGGAAGCGTTTCGGGCTTGGTATACTTCAGGATGTCAGGATAGTTCTTGGTTATTGCGGGGTAATGCTTTAAAAACAGCCGAACAATGGGCAGCAGATAAGAATTTAAGCTTTCGGGATAAACAATTTTTAGCAGCAAGTGGCAAGGCGCAAATTGAAAGGGAAATTACCGAAAGGGAAAAGAAAGCGGAGTTAGAACGGGAAAGGAAGGAAAAAGCAGCAGCAGAAAAAGCAAGAAAGATTGAAGAGCAAGCAAGGGAACAAGCTGAGATACAGTTACAGAAAGCAAATCAAAGAGTTCGTTTAGGAACTATTGTTTTATGTATTACTTTATTAATTGCTAGTGGTTTGGGTATAGCGGCATTTTTTGCTAGGAAAATAGCTTCGGAGGCTAAACAAGAAACCGAGTTAGCGAAACAAGAAGCTGAAACTGCGGAAACAAAAGCAAAGTTAGCTAAAAAAGAACTCGATTCTAGAACTCAAGAGTTAAAAACAAAAAGTGTTGAATTAAATACAGTTAATAAAGACTTGGAAAGAGCACAAAAGGATGTAGAAAACGAACGTAATAATTTAATTAAACAGCAAAAAGAAATTGAATCTATTAAACGAGAAGCCGAAAATTATAAACAACAATCAGAAGCAGCACTGCAAAAGATTAATTCTTTAACTCAACAACAAACAGAAATTCAAGATAAATTAGCGAACAGTCAAAGTCAGTTAGAATCCACTCAAAGTAAATTAGAGAAGCAAACTAAAGAAATTGCAGCTATCGAAAAAGAATTAAACACTGTTACCGAGCTTTCCCAAACTTTAGCTAATAAACTTTACGATTTAGGCAAAACTGAGGAAGCAGAGGAAGCTTTAAAATATGCAGGTTTATATTTTCAAATATAAGATGAAAATGTAAAAAAAGCTATGCTTTTTGCTGCAAGTTCTTTAGCTTACAAGCATTTAGAAGAATGGGATGATGCCCAAGAATCTATTACCTAACAATACCAAAGATAATTCTACAGAAATGGTTCAAACCTTGATTTTTAGTAAATTTATTCAAGGTGATTTATTTCAGCAGCAAAATAAGAATGAAGATGCGATCAAATCTTACACTAAAGCTTTTAACCTTCTCCAAGAATATCCTCAGCAAACTAATCCTTTTCAGAATACAGTACCAATTTTGACAGCAGCCAATGTAGAATCAATTCATCGCAATATGCTTGAGTTGATTCCTCTTAATTCTCCCCAAAAAGACTATAGAAATGGCATCAGAACATCTCTCAAAAAACATTTATTAGCAGAATTAGATTATTTAATGAAGCAAGGAAAATGGCAAGAAGCAGACCGAGAAGATTGGGGTTTTCTTGTGTTTGTGGGAGATAAAGATGAAGACGAACTGGAATTGGAAGAATTAGGAAAATTTCCTTGTGAAGATTTAAAAGAACTTGATGATATCTGGCTCAAAAATTCCAACAATAATTATGGTTATAGTGTTCAAAAAAACATCTTGACAAGAATTTATCGTGATCGCGGAATACCATTCTATTCTGTTGACTGGGAACAAGGCAGACTGATAAACTGGAGCGAAGAAGCTTATCTTCAGTTCGCAGACGAAATAGGATGGAGGAATGAGGGGGAATGGTTGGCGTATAGAGATCTATTTACAGAGAGTGGTAGGTTATACTACAGGGGCCACCTACCGGCTGGCGGCACACCTGATTTTCGCGGTTTGATTTTCTTTTCTCTTTTCGAGCTGTGCAGTGTAAATTCTAACATATAAGGGATTCAGAGAATTATCAACATTTGTAATGCGAGGGTTTTCCACGAACTAATGCGGGGTCTGGCGTTTCGATACCTGGTACCCTAGCTTTTCCGCGTTCTCCCCATTAAAATCCTAGATTGGTTAAATAAAAAATAAACAGTTCTATCTTTTAGGTCGTGGAAAAAAGTAGCCCAGGATACCAAAACCTCTCTTTACGGTTGCAAATAGACACACTAAGCCTATGGTGACTTGAAATCAGGAAGAGAAATTCTCAAACCATTTCGCTGCGACTTGAGGATTGTAACAATTAGCAAACACGAATTTCTCAGCTACAGCAGTAATTTTTATATCATCCACTTCCCAGTTATCCCCTTCCGTATACACATAATTTATACACATAATTTAATAGTCCTTCAACATAATAGATCTAAGCCCCCTAGCCCCCAATTCTGGGGGAACAAGAATTTCAAAGTCCCCCAAAGTTGGGGGATTTAGGGGGCTAAAGAAAGTTTAAAATCAGACGGATAAGTTGAGCAATGAGTTGTGTGTACATAGTAGCAGTTATCCCAAGGAAGGCTCATTTGACCAGGCGATACTTTTTTCCTTCCTTTACCTTTTCTTTTAATCACTGAAGGAAGAAACTTATTGCCCCAATAATACCGTTTTTCAGGTTTAGATTTAGGTTTATACTTACTACAAAAACCTCTATATTTTGCGGCGCATTGATCCAAATTTTCTCCTAATGCTAAAAAAGCAGGATGCCATTCGGTTAAACCATCGTCTCCTAATCTGTCATGAACACCATAATTAGAAAAATCATAAAAGAAACCCGACTGCATATTTGCTGCTTTAGGATTGGCATGAATATATCTTAAAGTATTTAATACTCTTTGATAATCAGTCTTGGCAAAACCAGAACTATAATATCGTTGCTCCCAAAAATGACCTGTACGATTTAACATTCGATTGAAACACATTGCCAAATACCAATTAAGCAAATGCATGATTTTCGGTAAATCAGTTGAAGTTAATGGCTCAAGAAGATAATGAACATGATTACTCATAATACATAAACCATAGAGTTTAAACTTAAACTTTTCTATGGCTTTTTTCAGAGCATAAAGAAACATCTGACGACATTGATTATGAATTAATTTAAACTCGCGGTTATTACATCGAGTGGTAATGTGATAACAATATCCTGTCTGGAGATCTCGTTTTATTCTAGGCATTTTAGTATTGTAGGATCGAATTAAATTTAGCTGGGCACAAGGTTTGCAAACCTACAATTTGTATTGACAGAGGTAAACTGAATTATTATGGCTAAGGATATTTTTCATGATCTGGTGCGATCTGGTTTGGAACAGGAAGGCTGGATAATTACTGACGATCCCTATCGGATTGATCTTGATAAAACTAATTTTCAAATAGATTTGGCGGTAGAAAAAATTATTGCAGCTGAGAAAGATAATCAGAAAATTGCAGTAGAAATCAAAAGTTTTCTTAATCCATCAGCAGTAACCGACTTTTATAATGCTTTAGGACAATTTTTAAGTTATCGTTTAGTACTGAAAAATATTGAACCCCAGAGAAGCTTATTTCTAGCAATTCCTTTGGATGCCTATGAAGAGTTTTTTCAATCAAGTTTTGCCCAATTAGCAATTAATGAATATCAATTAAAGTTAATTATTTACGATTCCGATAAAGGAGGTTTGACCAAATGGATAAATTAAAAAATTATCGCAATCATATTAAAGAGTTGCTCATATTATATGATTCATGGGGAAGACAGGAGCAAAATTGGGAATCTCAGTTAATTTTTGATGAGAAACAAGATCATTACCTATGGATGAAGGTAGGTTGGAATGGCTCTAAGCGAATTTACTATTCTGTGATTCATTTTGATATCAAAGATGGCAAAATCTGGTTACAGCAAAATGCCACGGATCTTAATCCAGCAGAAGATTTAATTGAAATGGGTGTAACAAGAGAAGATATTGTTTTGGGTTTACAACCTCCGTTTAAGCGTCCTTATACTAATTATGGAGTAGCTTAGGTTGTAGTGAGTTTATTATTTTGTCGCTTTAAATCTAAGGCGAACATAATCGGCAATCCAACCATTTTCTTCGGAAAAAATTATCGGTTTTAATCTCTTCTCAACTTCATTAATAAAAAATTCCTGTTCCTCAGATTTTAAATGATTAGTAATGCCCTGAGCAAAAACTTTTAACCAACCACGAATTCCTGTCTTCAGAGGTGTTGGACGAGGAATTAATTCTAGATAATTAATCTCAAATCCTGCTTTATCTAATATTTCAGCATATTCGGCGATTGAGGGAAAATACCAAGGATTATTAAATTTTCCCAAGTTAGGGAAATCTTGAAATACTGTTGACATGGCCGTAAGAACTGAATTTATATTACCTTTTCCGCCAAATTCTCCTACAAAGCGACCACCAGGCTTTAATGCTTGATAAACTCCCTGAGCTACTTTATCTTTGTCTAACATCCAGTGCAAAGCAGCATTACTAAATATGGCATCGAATTCTGCTACAAAATTTAAGCGATCGCCACTAATAACTTTCCCTTCTATACCGAGTTTTTTTGTGGCATTAATCATATCTTCACTAGAGTCAATCCCCAGAACATGACAACCATATTTTTGAATTTCCAGAGTTAGTTTGCCATCGCCACATCCTAAATCGAGAATCTTTTCTCCTGGTTTAGGGGCTAAAATCTCTACAACAAAATTTCCTAATTGAGCAACAAAAGCTGCATTGGTGTTATATTCTTGAGCGTTCCAATTTTGAG
>JAAUYH010160130.1_pt1 | contig 11171 bp, 12 predicted proteins | sample 7278061 | NCBI WGS metagenome assembly JAAUYH01 (sample SAMN14350203, study PRJNA611818) | marine sediment metagenome | isolation source: surface marine sediment (0.6m) | place: French Polynesia: Moorea | collected 2018-08 | reverse complement strand
TGATAAAGATAATTTTGTATGGGATCTTCCGTCTTTCTCAGAGCCAGATCTTTAGCATCTACCTTGTTGGCCAATAAGCTATAGGTAAGGTACAACTGCCTTGTGTCCCGATCTGAAGAAATCTGCTCTACACACTGGTTGAGCCACTGGATCTCCGAAGTGTTTAAACGCTCTTCCAGCAATTCTTTCAATATCTTTGTATTCACTGGCACTATAGCTTTAATCCATACAAAATTCCGTATCAAACATACTTTTCAACGTCTGGATTTCAAATATATTGAGATATGCCCATTCCTATCTCATAATCCGAAAATATAATTCAGGAATACGTAATTTTGAAGAGTATTAAGACAAGCTATAATTGATAAATCATGTTAGGACTTAAACTACCCACTGATCCACGCTGGGTAAATATTGTAGAGAAAGATATCGATGAAATTCTCACAGACCACGCTTACTGCGAGCAAAAAGCGGCCAGTACGGCCATTTCATTGATTGTGAATTTTCCGGAATACCCGGAATTAGTTCAGGAAATGATTGCATTGTCGAGGGAAGAGATGGGGCATTTTAAAATGGTTCACGACCTGATCCTCGCAAGAGGTAAGACGCTTGGAAGATACAGGAAAGACGAATACGTCATTGAATTGATGAAGTTTTTTCCCAAAGGTGGAGATCGTGTAATACAACTGGTCCACCGATTGCTCTACGCGGCATTGATTGAAGCGAGGAGTTGTGAACGATTCAGATTACTGTCTGAAGAATTGAAAGACAGAGAGCTGGCGGAATTTTACAGAAAACTTATGATCAGTGAGGCTAATCATTATACCATGTTCATAAGGTTTGCGCGAGAGATCGGCTAGCGGGAAGAAGTAGATAAGAAATGGCAGGCTCTGCTGGAATACGAGGCCAATATTATGAAAGACCTTGGCAAAAAAGTAAGTATCCACGGTTAAACTGAAAGACATTAGGCATCATCCTTTAGTTTTTCCACAAAGTAGTCATACATGGCAAATTGTGAGCGCAGTTTTGGTAAATCATCCCTTTTGTACTTATTGTCCTGTTCGTCATCAAAGATGCGTGCCTTTACATTGTCTCTCCAGGAGATCTCAAAAGTATCTATCAACTCATTTTTGATATCCTCATCGTAAATCGGGCAACCCACCTCCACCCTGTTATCCAGATTACGGGTCATCCAGTCTGCTGAAGAAATATATACCTTAGGATCTCCATCGTTGCCAAAAATAAATAACCTTGGATGTTCCAGGAATTTATCCACGATGCTGATCGCTTCTATATTCTCACTCATACCTTCAATTCCCGGGATCAGGCAGCAAACACCTCGGACAATCAACTGAATTTTCACTCCCGCCCTGCTCGCTTCATAGAGTTTGTCTACCATTTTATACGAGGTAAAGCTGTTCATCTTCAGTTTCATATAGGCTTCTCTACCAGCCATGGCATTGGCTATCTCCTGGTCAATTAGTTTTATGAAAGCATTGGTGGTATAATGAGGAGATACGATGAGATGCTTGTATTTATAGATCTTGTAGGTAGTTTCAAAGAAGTCGAATACGATCTTTATTTCCTTCAGGATGGCCTGGTTGGCAGTGAACAGCGTATAATCTGTATAGACCTTGGCCGTGGATTCATTGAAATTACCTGTACTTACAAATCCGTAACGCTTTATATCATTTCCTTCTTCCCGTTCTACAACACAGATCTTGCTGTGTACCTTAAGTCCGGGGACACCGAAAATAAGTTTTACACCTTCGGATTGCAGTTCTTCGGCGTATTCTATATTGGCCTGCTCATCAAAACGTGCGCGCAATTCAATTTGCATCGTCACTTGTTTGCCATTTTTTACAGCCTGGATGAGCGAGGCCGCCACCTGGGAATTCTTAGCCAACCTATAGACTGTAATTTTAATGCTACGTACCTTGGGATCAAGGGCCGCCTCTCGTAAAAACTTGATCACATAGGAAAATGTATGATAAGGAACATATAACAAATGGTCTTTCTGAGCGATTCTTTCCAGCAAACTACCCTGTAGGCTGAGCCCTTTGATCGGTAGTGGTGTGATCTTTTCGTACATAAGATTTTCCCTTCCAAGACTGGGGAATCCCATATAGTCCCTGCGATTGTGGTAACGACCACCAGGGATAACACTGTCCGTATCCTGAATTCGCATCTTCTCCTTGAGAAACTGTAAAGTATCGCCTTCTATATTTTTGTCGTATACAAATCGAACCGGATCACTTATTTTTCTTCCCTCAACACTCGAGGAGATCTTTTCGATAAAAGTCTTGGACAGGTCATTATCTATATCCAATTCGGCATCACGTGTGATCTTGATCATGTGCGCTGAGATGGCGTGATATTCGAACATTGAAAATATACTCCCCAGGCAAAAACGGATCAGATCATCCAGGATGATGATAAAATTCTTATTTCCTTCCCTGGGTAAAACAACGAAACGGTCTACACCTTTTGGAATTTCAATCAGGGCATAGCGAATATCTTCAAGATCTTCATCTTCTTCTTTTTTCAGGACGATCTTCACAGCCAGATAAGCCTCTGTATCTTTTAGCATTGGAAACTGTGCAAGATCATTCAGAATGATGGTCATCAATTGCGGGCTCACGTGCTGCAGGAAATACTCTTTGAGAAAGCTCGCCTGGTTTTGACTGACTTCTGTTTCGTCAATGAGATATATATCGTGATTTTCCAGCTCCTTTTCAATGTCCTGATGGATCGCCAGACTCTTGGCTTGTTGATCTATGACGATCTGAGTTATCTGAGCCAGGAGATCCTTGGCCTTTTCTCCACCCAGTACACTCTTTCCCTTTTTACCGGCCAACACAATGCGTTTTACAGTGGCATAGCGAACTTTAAAGAATTCATCCAAATTGTTGGAAAAAATACCCAGAAATCTAAGGCGTTCTATCAGTGGCACTTCTTTGTCGGCGCTCTCCTGTAGCACACGATCGTTGAACAACAGCCAACTGATCTCCCTGTTGATATATTTTTTACGCTGTTTGGCTACGATCTGTTTGGACATTATCTCAATTGTTTTGGAAATAGTACATGCTCAGTGGTCCCCCTTTGAATATCGCTCCAACTATTGACATCGAATGATAATTGAACCAGTCCTGCTGTCGGGACATTGTCGATAGCCGCATTTCCCCACTGATTTGCAATATTGGTAAACGCGTAATTGTGGCCAAAGATGATCACTTTTTGCAGGTCATCACTCAAACTTCTAACAAAATCTGCCACTCCGGAGCCTGAAAAATCGTAAAGTTCGAAGGTCACCCTGAAATTTTCCATAGGAAATTGAAATTCACGTAAGACGATCATCGCGGTATGCATAGCGCGACAGGCAGGTGAAGAAAATGCAGCATCTATATTGGTGGCTTTCGGTTTAAAATGGCCGCCAACACGGTGAGCATCATTGATCCCTCGTTCCTTAAGTGGCCTGTCTTTATCACCAACTTCATAATCCCATGAAGATTTGCCATGTCTTACCAAAATAAGTGTTTTCATATCAGCAATATTATGGTGCCAAACGTTCTATTTTCCAATTATAGTCGGGCTGCAAACTGTATCGGATCCGGTCGTGCAAACGGTTCGGTCTCCCTTGCCAGAATTCCATGGATTGTGGCCTCACCATATAGCCACCCCAGTATCCAGGTCTATCGATCTCCTTACCGTGATATTGTTTCTCTAATTCATCCAGTTTGTCGTCCAGAAACTCCCTGGAAGGTATGACGGAACTTTGAGGGGAGACAATGGCACCCAGTTTACTGCCTTCAGGCCTGGACTCAAAATAGCCGTCGGATAAATTTTCGGCAATTTTCTCTGCCGTTCCTTTGATAATGATCTGTCGCTCCATGACCGGCCAATAAAAACTTAGGCTCACCCTTGGATCTTCTTCAATGGCTTTACCCTTCTCACTTTCGTAGTTGGTATAAAAGATAAAACCCTCATAGGTGTATTTCTTCAGGAGTACGACCCGTGACTTTGGAAAACCATCCAATCCCTTGGTAGCAAGGGTCATGGCATTCGGTTCTTCAATACTACCGTTAGCTTCCACTTCAAAATACCATTTCCGGAACAACTCCAACGGATTATCAGAAATAGTATCCTCTAAAAGCGCACTCTTTTTGTAGTTCTTTCTATTATTTCCCAGGTCTTCCTGCATACGGCCTGCAATTTAGAGATTTTGCGCTTCTTTTTAATGCAGAAAAGATGAGGAAAAGATTAATTCTCTCGCAAAATGGTTGGATTCAAAGGAAGTTGATCTTTTTAAAACTCGAATACTTTGCCATCATCGGCTAGTTCTACGGTCTCAAATATCTCCGATGCTTCTTCTTTAAATCTTTCGATGTCCTTGTAACGAGTTGAAAAGTGCCCGAGTATGAGTTTGCCAACACCGGCGTCACGGGCAATAGTAGCCGCTTCCTTGGCAGTAGAATGTTTGGTAGTAGCAGACAGATGAGCCTCGGACTCCAGGAATGTCGCCTCGTGATATAAGACATCCGAATGCTGAATTAAAGGAACGATATTGTCGAAATAGCCCGTATCACTGCAGTACGCATAGCTCTTGGGGGGCGGTGGATCCAGGGTGAGTTCTGTATTGGCAATCACCTGGCCATTGTTCAGGGTATAATCCATACCCCTTTTAATTTCCCGGTAGTAATTTTTATCGATCCCGTATTTATCTACCGCCTCGATATCCAGTTTTCTTTCGCTCTCCTTTTCTTTGAACAAAAAGCCGTTGGTATAGATCCTGTGATCCAGAGGGATGGTCGTCACAATGATATTTTCATCCTCAAACAGAACTTCAGGTTCCTTAGATTCCAATTCATGGAAAAGTAGCGGATAATTGGTCCAGGAATTACCCAGTTTCATAAGCAATGTAATAGCTTCTTTAATACCCTTCGGACCGTAAATATGCAATTCCTTATCCCTTCCAAGCAGCCTGAATGTGGAGATAAGTCCGGGTAGACCAAAGAAATGATCGCCATGCAGATGGGAAATAAATACGTGCTGGATACGGGAGAATTTGATTTTGTTCTTTCTCAATTGAACCTGGGTACCTTCGCCACAATCAATTAGGAAAAGATGGTTTTTGATCTCCAGGACCTGTGCCGTAGGGTTGCTCAAGGTTCTTGGTGTGGCGGCATAGCATCCGAGTATCTGCAAACGCATAGGCGGTTTATAGTTTTTGGTTTGAGGTTTCTGGGTTAAAGCTTAATGCGTCTGTAACAGTATAACGACTTTTAAAGGTAAAAGCGTATGGAGTCTCGCCGTTTTCGGTTAAGTAACGGAGACGTTTCTCGGCATCACTTACTGTTGGTTGAACGCCTTCTGGGACATACCAGCAGGCTAAATGAGCATTGGCAATTCTTGAAAACCACTCCTTTTTTCTTTTAAAGATCTCTATATGATCGGATTGATAGGTGAATTTGAAAAGGTGCTCCATAGACGCCCATACGGACATATTGACGATCAGGTAATCATCGTCAAAAATCTTTATCGATGTAGCATTATTGGAATCATCCACAAGTCGCCAAACAAAACCTTCACTATGTTCCGCCAGAGCGTTGATACGATCCAAATTATTAACAAAGTCAGCCATTTGAGGGCTGTCCAATGGGGCCAGCATACGAGCAATATTTACCTGTGCCAAATACCATGATTTTGTCTTGTATTTCAACTTAAACAATTTAGTTTTTCACTTATCAATTATCACTTTTCCCTTTCCACTATATGCCAAGATCCCGTTCAATTTCCTCCATTTCTATGACATCTCTGGCTTCTTGCAAAGTGGGCACTAAACAGATCTCATCGGGTACGTCCTCATAATTCACTTTGTCTGTCACCAGCACAAATGACTTATTGGCCCCACGATGGGTGTTTGAGAGATGTAAAAATTCAAGAATATCATTCGCGTCCAACTTGGAAAAAGTAAAAAGGTTGACAATAATATGGTCGTTCTTTAACCTGGGATAAGCGCGATTCAGGTTTTCCATGAATTTGGCGAGAGAAATATTCTCCTGCAAAACGGTTGTAATATTACCCTGTTTGTCAAAAATCATGACTTATTGCTTAATCTTCGATGCCAATAAGTAGATAACAGCCATGCGGATGGCTACTCCGTTTTCTACCTGATCTAAGATAATAGATTGTTTGGAGTCTGCCACATCGCTGGTAATTTCTACGCCCCGGTTGATAGGTCCCGGATGCATGATCACTATCTCTTTTTCCAGACTGTCGAGAAGGGACTTATTTACCCCAAACTGCTGGGTATACTCCCTTGATGTGGGAAAATAACTAACTTCCATACGCTCGCGTTGAATTCTGAGCATATTGGCCACATCGCACCAGTTCAATGCGGTCCTTAAATCAGTCTCTACTTCGATCCCTAGTGATTCTATATGTTTGGGAAGCAGTGTTTTGGGACCACAAACCTTTACCTGGGCTCCCTGTAGTTTAAGCGCAAAAATATTCGAAAGTGCTACTCTGGAGTGCAGAATATCACCCACAATGACTACTTTTTTCCCCGCTACATCACCTAGTTTTTCACGAATGGAATAGGAATCCAGTAAGGCCTGGGTAGGATGTTCATGAGCCCCGTCACCCGCATTGATGATGGAAGCGTTAACATGCCTGGCCAGAAAGATACCCGCACCGGGATTGGGGTGACGCATCACCACCATGTCGACTTTCATCGAAAGGATATTATTGACCGTATCAATGAGGGTCTCCCCTTTTTTAACGGAAGACTGGGCGGCAGAAAAGTTGATCACATCTGCAGAGAGCCGCTTTTCGGCCAGCTCGAAGGATAATTTAGTCCTGGTACTACTTTCGAAAAATATGTTGGCAATGGTGATATCGCGTAGTGATGGTACTTTCTTGATAGCCCGGTTGATGACTTCCTTAAAATGGTCGGCAGTTTCAAATATGAGATGGATATCTTTTTCGTTGAGATACTTGATGCCTAGCAAATGGTTGACACTCAATTCACTCATAATCTCATCTATTTACCAAATAAATTTTGTCCTCTCCTTCATTCTCTTGCCACATCACTTTTACTTTCTCTTCGTTGATAGCATCTACCTGCCGTCCCCTGTAATCGGGTTGTATGGGTAAATGTCTGCTAAAACGTCTGTCGATCAAGGCCAGCAATTCTATTTCTTTGGGTCTGCCGAAAGACTGTATGGCAGTAAGTGCTGCCCGGATGCTACGGCCTGTATACAATACATCATCAATAAGTACCACCTTTTTGCCCTCCACAATAAAATCGATATTAGTGGAACTCGCTGCAAGGGTCTTTTCGCCTCGCCTGAAATCATCCCGGTAGAAGGTAATGTCTAATAAACCCAACTGGATCTGCTTGACTCCGTATTCTTCCCGGAGTATTTTGGCCAGTCTTTGGGCCACAAAAATACCACGCGGTTGTAATCCGATAAGGGCTGTATCCTTAAAATCCAGGTGATTTTCCAATAATTGGCAAGCCAGTCGATGCAGTATGATGTTAATCTCCTTGGAAGTCAGCAGTACTTTTTGACTCATGGGTAAGCTTACCAACGCTTTTGTTTAGCAAAAGTACGGAATTATTGAGAATAGTTGATGGAAAGAAGACGGAAGTCCGAAGTCGGAAGATGGGAGACGATAGACGGTGGACGGTGGACGGCAGATGAGAGATAAGAACAGGAAGATGGAAGTCTGAAGACAAGTTATGGAAGTGTGGTGTTGGGAGTTGGAAGACTGGGGTAGGACGATGCTGGACTTGGTAATATTTTATCGGTTGGTTCGGTCGATTTATATATGGGTTTTGATGAATTGTGACCTAATATGTTAAACATAGCAATTAGCAGTGGTGATAGCCTCTGTAACTAAATCTATTCCCATTGATAGTCTGTTTGTTGTTATGTTGGGGGTGTACACCCTCCTCCCCATTAATCAATTTACATCGCCATTCTGAAAAATCAAATCAGTATAAAATATTTATATCCGACCGCACTTGATCACGGTTAAATTAAAGGGAGTCGGAAGACAGAAGTCTGGAGTTGGAAGATAGAAGTTGGGAGACGGTGGACGGAAGTCGGGAGACGGAAGAGTTCTTAATTTATGCTTCGGACTTCTGACTTTCAATTATATACTGAATACTACCTACTTAATACTCTGTACTCTGTACTCTGTACTAAATACTACGACCCCAGTACACTACTCAACCTGAACATCGGCAGGTACATGGAAACCAATATGATACCAACAAAAACACCGACGACAACAATGATCAGAGGTTCCATAACTGTGGATAAGAGTTTGGACTTTTGATGTACTTCCGTGCTGTATTGCTGATTTAACCTCTCAAAAATATATTCGGATTGGTTGGTCTCTTCGGCTACTTTAACGAGGGAGATCATTTTCTGATCGAAAAATGAAGTGCCTGACATGGCTTCATGAAGGCTTTGCCCTACCAATACTCCTTCTTCAACCTGATCCAAAGATTGTTGCAATGGTGTAAAATCGATCATTTTCTTTACGATCCGAAGACTGTTCAGAACGGGTACCTTGGAAGCAGTTAAAAGCGCTACTGCCTGGGTGAACTGAGCCAGATAAACAGATTTAAGAAAATTTCCCGCATACGGCAATTTGAGAAGAAGATGGTCTTTCCATGTTCTATACCATTTTTTGCGAGCGAATGACTTCCGAAATACAAAAAATGCAACCACCATTAGTAAAATAAGCGATCCATACTTCTGGAAAAAGTTGGAGGCGGAAATGATCATTTTGGTGATACCGGGCAGGTCTACTCCATTCTGCCTGAAAATGTCTTCAAACATGGGTACCACCATTCGCAGCATAAAAATGATGACCAGTACGGCGGTGATGAGAATAATTACAGGATAGGTCAATGCATTAACGATCTGCCGGCGTTGCTCATTTTTTCGGGCGAAATAGCGACCCAATTCTTCGGTGACCCTACCTAAAGTGCCTGTTTCTTCACCAATTTTGACCGAGTAATATTCGTACTCCGAAAATACTTTTTCACCTTCCAATGCTTCTCCAAAGCTTTGTCCGGTGATCAGCTTCTCCAACATACTGTGATAAAACCTTCTTAGTTTCTCCTTTTTCTGATTTCCCTTTATCAGGGATAAGGCATCTTTTAAGGTGATACCTGCCTTTAAGAGTACGGCCAGTTCCGTGTAAAAATCCTCTTTCTTCTTATTACCGAAGAAACTACCGAAGAGACTGATCTCCTTTTGTAAAAGTTGATTCAGGCCGTCTTTTTTAGACGAATCCTTCACCTGTGGTACAGCTTGTTCTAGTTTAAATCCCATTCTACTGGTTTAAAAAGCTACTAGCAGCATTTCTCTTGTAAACAAATATTTTTTGAGTGGCACCTTCATTCATAATTTCGATAGAAAGCGCATCGACTTCCACATTCACCGGGGCTTGGTTTTCAAAGAAAAATTCATAACTGAAATCTCCCAAAAAAAAAGTATCCCGAATGCCTATCACTCTATCTTGCATAAAATAGTACCCTTTTGCCCTGATTGGATCATTGAAATAAAGCTGTGAGGTCTGCGGGTTGAAATAAGCTCTGTCCGATGAGTTAAAATCTATCCATAAGGACTGTTTCAATCGGTTAATTTGGGTATGGGTTTCATAGTGACCGGACATCCCATGCATCTGTTTTTGAACCAACTGTAGTACACCAAAAGAAAGACCTACTACCAAGGTGGTGATTAACAGGACCACCAACATTTCACTCAGAGTGAATGCTTTTATTTTTAAATGACTAACGGGCATAGATGAGGCTTTGAGATATACTTTTCTGGGAAATAATATGGGTGGCCTTAAAAACTACCTGATAGGAGCTGCCAAGAGCTTCTTTGGTTATTGCCACCTGCCATTGGTCCAGTTGTTCCTGATAGGGTAAGGGAATAGATCCGTGATAGTACTGATATTGAAGTTGCGTTAAATGATTTCCAATGGCCTGCGAGTTATCCTGAATCCCATTGCGAAACATTGCATTGAGAACCGAGCTGGCCGTCATAAAAACAATGACGATAAGCACAGTAGCCACCAAAGTCTCCATAAGTGTGGAGGCCTTTATTTTATTTAATACAACCATTGAGCAATTGATTTGTGCATATTGCTTTCCATCTGCAATCCTGCATACTGAACAGGTAGTTTCGTACTGTTTATGCGGCCATTATACAGGTGATTCTGATACACCCCTCCATTTTCCAGGCTAATGAAAGATCCGACAGATGCTTTGCCAAAAACCTGTCCCTTAAGTTCCAGGTTATGAGTGCAGTAGATCTCCCCAACTAAGGTTGAATTCTCATCGATCTTAATTTGTGGCCCATATTTTTTTTCAGTGCTCTTATCCAGGTATAGGATTAAACCTCTTAATTCTGAATCCCTGCTGATCAATATATCCGGCTCTCTAAGATTCACCGGGTCTTTATGGAATCTCGTATTTTGAATCACCAGGGCCGAGGGATAACTAAGTTCACAGTTACGGCCAACGATGATCTTCTCATTGGCAAAAGCCTGGATATTGCCACTAAAACCTGGAAGGAATTCAATTTGCGGCGCCACTAGTAATACATCGCGTAGCTGTGTACCTGAGCTCACCACAATTTTGTCTTCGGCCCTAATGACGATGTTACCTTTCAATACAGCCTCTTCAAGATCAATCTGGAAACCCGAGATGATGATAGTTGGATTTGCAAAAGAATTCCGGATTTCCATTCCCTGCCTGTAGCTAATGGTCTCCTCTGGGAACTGGTACAATGGATCCGTAATTTGATCAACTATCGTTTGAAGCTGTGGATGCAGCCTGGGTAATTCTGCATTGCTTCTATGTATATCGCCATGTACAAGTCGACTCCGATAATAGGAATTCCCGCCTATATTCCCAGGTCGGATACCTCTCTCAGGGAGATAAGCATCTCCTACTATACGGGCATTACCTGCAATGACCAATGGTCGCTGGGCATCCTTAAGATAAAGCGCAGGCAATTCTTCACGAATTCCCTGGCCAATGAGTGCCACTTTGTGAAATGAATTTTGTTGGTGTTTTGCCCAAACATCGATTTTCTCGAATACTCCCCAAAAATCCCTTCTCACTTCAGTTTTGAAATTTT
>JAAUYH010245155.1_pt1 | contig 11172 bp, 12 predicted proteins | sample 7278061 | NCBI WGS metagenome assembly JAAUYH01 (sample SAMN14350203, study PRJNA611818) | marine sediment metagenome | isolation source: surface marine sediment (0.6m) | place: French Polynesia: Moorea | collected 2018-08 | reverse complement strand
GGACCAAGTGACAACTGTCAAGTAACAGAACTGTTACTGGGTAGCGAGAATACCTGCTCCATAAGAATGCGTTCCCTTTACTATCAGAATTTTAAAAATATTTTCCCATTCAAACAATCTAAACTAGTTCACATTTTATTAACTTTTTTGGCTGTTTGATACAGAATTATTTTTTCCACTTCAGCTATGAAGTACCACGTAAGCTAAATCATTTATGTCGTTGGGGTTAAACTGTTTGTAATGACGAAGTCCATGAGCCGAGCTCGGCATCAATCTGAAATTACCATCACATAACTGTTTCATGCTTAAACTGGTTTTATGAACCTCAGCATCACGAAGTACGTGAATAATTTAAGGTATTTCTTTTATCACCTACTTTCATGAACAGAGTTATCTATTCAATGAAACTTTGAACGCACTATCATTTTCTCTAAAACAGGTATCAAGTATATTTTTACATCTTCGCTTACCTCTCAGCTAAAATACTGCGTTGTAAATATTTGTCGCTCTTAGCGTCCAACAATATGCTGGAAAAGTACTCATAATATTATTTAGACAATGTCTAATGGAACGATAAAGGTTTCAGGGGTGTTTACTTGCCAGGTGCGTTCAAAACAACCCCTGTCTCAAAGTAAACATCCATTCATTCCTTGCCCGTGGAATATTTAACTTGTTACTATTAAATCTAGAAACCAAACGACATACAAGTACCGCATATTGCCAAGTCTTATACCCATATCATCTGCAAGATGTTTATTAGAACAAATAAACTGAAGACGAAGTCAAAGAACTAAAACTAACTTGCTGTATTGGTTGCTCCTGATCAACTTCAGATTCTCCTTCGCCACTGTAGTCCACACAATTTTTGAAATAAAACCTATATCCGAAATTCATTGCGAACGATTTAAAGTAGAAACTATTTCTAAATTTTAGAAAGTCACTGCAATGAATCTTATCTCTTCGAAGATGCTTCTTTTTCCATCGTGTCTAGGAAGGAATTATTTCTCTCATATCTATTTAGTAGCTTGTACATTTAGCCTCTATCTCAATCGTTCGTCTATTTCAACATCACATAATCAGAAAGTACTACTTAAATGGAGTGGAACTAGCCAGTGAAGCGCCTTGTCTGACATTTTTTTCAAATAAATACTCATCTTTGTAGTTGATCTAATTATATACTAGCAGTCTTCTCTCCCTGCTCTATATGCAGCAATCTAATTTTCTACTGCTATATATAAATCATACTTCCATTCGTGTCGTGTCTACCGAACACTTTTGCTGCAGAGCACATTTTATTCAATTTGCTCCACAAGAAATTCACCAGAAAGGTGATTTCGTAGTTTACCTAATCACTTAATAATGAAAAGATATTAGTGTTCTAGTCTATTAAAGATATCGAATCGCCGTTTAGGGAGTTAGCTGGAAAATTCGAAACGTAACAGTTGAACGCCAAGATACCATTTTCAACATGGTAGCATCGGTTTACCGATCACAGGAGACCCCATCATCATCACCGCTTATTTATATGATCTCCATCGTTTCTGCTTCTTAGTTCTCATCATATACTACGAACTACTGATCGATCTCGTATACAAGCGGCTCCACCATACCATCAACTGTCAGTGATACCTTTTTTACACAGTATCTGGCTTCTTTCGCAACTTCAACAGCAGGACTGGTTCATTTCCCAGATTTTTCACTTTTCTTATTGACTTCTGCTATAGTGTTTCTCGCTACTCTAAGACGATGTTTTCTCGGATTGTCATGATGTTGATGCAAATAAATCAACTCATGTAATTAATCAGAAAAAACTTAAGAGCCTTTCTCGATCTCCGAATCTCTGCGTTCTGAAGACTTGCAGCAGCCCTTATGAATAGTCAAAGCATTTCAATCTAAATTTTCTCTACAAGATCAAAATTTTGAAATAATGGATGGTATGTAATATTTACTATGCGTTTGCGATGGGATTCATATCGGGACTTTGAGGTGGCCATGGAAGAAACTTGATACCTCCTGTATCAAAAAAGGATCGGATCGACTTTGGTCGGTGAGGACCGCATCTATCCTGCTGGAATATGAAATTCTCTGTCCCACCATGAGAAGTTGTTATCAATGGAAGCAACTGTTCTTTTAGAATATCGATATATTTCTGCTGATTCAGGTTTCCATTAATACGTATAAGTGGTGTGCGTCCTTATATGGAAAATGCAGCCCGAACAGAAATAGACTGATATCCTGACCTAAAAGTGGGAACCAAGTTAATGGTTTTGTATCTCTCACCTTCTTTTCACCAAACTCTCTTACGTAATGCAGTAGGCTTCACAGTGAACGATGACTCATCGCTATATGCAACCTTAGCCCATTGATTAATTTCCTATTTTAGATGCATGTCAGCCCACCTTTTTCTTACTTGTAAGTGACGAGGCGATAAGTAAGCATTATATACTGCGGCATAGATACGTACTCCATATTCGTAAATATATTTATGAACTGTTTTTGTGCTGAGATTGTAGCCATAATCAGTTTTGAATTCAAATACAGATACGAATAGGGGGTTCTTGTTGTTCTTGAGAATAATAAGTTGTTCTATTCTAATAGCAGCCGCATTGAATTTGTGTTTGCGACGTCTTTTCTTCTTCAGTTTTGTGTTCAGTTCCTTAAAATTGTAGAAACTGCACTTTTAGAAATACGAAAATGATTTGCGACATCAACTTGTCTCATGCCTGTGCTGAACATGTTGTCAATCGCAAATTTGGTTGCGTACGCAATGTTTATCTTCCCGTCCCTGGTACCTATGGGCGGTACTTGTTTCGAACGCACCTGCATTACTAGTACTTTCCATTTAATTTTACAGGATGTCTATCTTCTATTTCAGTGGTCAATTAGAGATATAAATCAGTTCACACTTTTACTTCTCCCTACCTGTACAATGAGATTAGAAGAAGTGAATTGTTACTTGCAGTATAATGCAAAATATAGTCAAGCAAAATTTTAGTAACTGTCACACCAAAGTTATACTATTGTGAAGCATTATCTTGCCATACATATATTTCGGTATGCAGGCATATTGCTCCAGATTTTATGATCAGCACGCTACACTTTCACTTTTGCAATTACGTCAATCCTTGCTTAAAAGATATAATTAACCACTAGAAATATTTCTCCCGCATGCCATGAATAATTGTTATATTCAGTTTATTGATATAAAAGAACTAAAAAAGAGAGTCCTGAAAATTTTCCTTTGAGCAATCAAAAATTATACGACTACTTCGACATTATATTCCACAACTATCTCTTCTGCTGCTGCTGTTGCTATCCTTCTACCTCAACTATTGGAGCTGATTTTGATCCGCTTCCTCTACATACATAATTCCTACTGTTTTCTCCTAATAATGCTATTGTCGCTGTTGAAGATCCTTCTTCGAGCACCATTTCTAACAATGCGATCCCTTTCTCAATTACCATTATTGTTGCTGCCCTTAACCTCAACTACCACTACTATCGTTTTAACACTACTTCGACTCTGTTTCTACTTCGTCAACCATCGTTCCTGCTTGAGCACTGCTCTAAGTACTCAAATGCATCCCAATAATACCTATTTCACTTTCTAGCATATTCTGGGGTAAATTAACAACGAAAACATGGAAAGTGAAGATAGCAAGGAGTACAAATTTACTGTCAAACCTCTTCAAGGAATTGCTGATTATCCTCATTGTCGTCGCAATACCCGAGGATACCTAGCACGATATGACCCACCACTACTGAGTTTAGAGAGAAAACCTACGAACAGGATTTCTGATGCGATATTGTAATGGAAAATCAAGAGAACTGAGCCGAAAGCAACCTCGACCCTATTACTAAGTACAACAGTCCAAATTTGTTCTATTACTATTTGCGATAACCCTAAAACGATTGTTTATGACCTGTGGAACTTCCTGGAGACCACGTACAAAGTCGAAAACGAATAAGCTCTACAAAAATTGAGTGTTCATCTTGATAAGCTTGTGTATATTGAAAGGGCAGACTGGGATAAGCAGTTGAACGAGTTTAATATTTTCATGATCCATTTAGCTAAGCAGAATTTTCGGATTGATGAAAATCAGGCGAAATTCATGCTTATTCGTTCCATTCCTGAATGTTTATCTGTTATACCAACTGTGGTCAGTTCTCAGCAAGAACTGATTATTGAGTGCTTGGATGTTCTTATTTGAGCTGAAATTGACAGGAAGAAGAATCCACATAATCCACAAGGTAAGCAATGCATTTCTTCAACCAATCTATTATTACCGAAGCCTCATCTGGTAAGAAGCAGTGGTAATGTTTGGAAGAACAACAACAACAAGATGAACCCAATTGGAAAGAAAGGAAAGTGCCATTGGTACAAGAAGCCAGTTCGTTTCAAAGGTGAATGTCGAAAATATCAAGCTTTCTGAAAACAAAAATTGACAAAATCCCAGCTTTCGAAATGATCAGTGAACTAATGGAAGAAACTAGAAGACTAACAATTTTAGAGGCTGCAATCAAAATAATTTGAATACGATCCAGAAAATTGATATGCAAAGTTCAGTATCTGCACTCCAAACAATTGCTAATCAATCATAGAACCAAGAGAAAGAAATTTAACTCCAATTGGAGGATTTATGGCTGAAATTAATTTTAGTACCAATATTGCTGAAGTTTATTAAGAAAAATCTTCTTATTTTTTGAATTGATTCCGGAGCGACTCATCTACTCTTCTACAGCCGGTCTGTATTTATGCATTATTCTGCTATGAACGAAGAATCTGTTATGAGAGCTAATGGAAATTAGTTGGCAAAAGTATAGTATTACTACTTATTAAAAAAGGAATAATTGTTGAGACCTACCACGAACCAGTATTTTCTTATAACATTTTGGCCTTTCGACTTCTCTCGAATGACTTCGAAGTTCTGTTTTCGAATTGGAATCGTGATTGACTGAGGTGTTTCTGTTGGTATTTTGGGTCGCATCGCTCTTCCGTGCACCGTTAGGTCCCAAGACCCAATATGGTTGTGCGCGGGAGTAGTAATTTTAATCTAGGAACTGAAGACGCCTTGGCGTTCTACTGCTGATCTGCAGAAATACAATCTTAGTTTTAGGTATTTGTGCGAATATAGCTTGCTCGTGCTACCGGCCCCGCGTCTCCTCGTCCGTCAGGTGTAGCGTAGGTGAGCTCGTGCTTAATATTCGTCTTGTTATTTATTTCACCGTCCATCAATAAATATCCGACTAATGATAGGCTGTCCCAATATAGTAACAGCCAAATACTACTACTTAAATTAATGAGATACACTACATAAGTCTGATTCCAAGTGTGGTCGTAACTAAGTTCATGAATCACAGTTTCTTAATGAAAAAGATCATTTAATGTAATTAATGAATAGCCACTCAAGGATGGCCTCTATCATGTCAAGTTCCATTCCAAGAAGCGTAAATTCTAAGCCTACTCAATCAAGACTGGTACGATGAAGCAATGGAGCAGAGGACTATATTCATCCTAATCGTCTCGATCAGATTTATCTGCAAAATCATGAAATTCTAAAATTTCCAGGGGCAGAATCATTAAGACACCAATCTGTTCCTTGCAATACCGCATAGGCAAGATAAGCATTGATAGGATCATCGAATATGCGTACTATTCGCCTCTTGAACTAATTCACCTTGAAATATCCGGAATAGTTAGACGATTATTGCATAATTTCCTGAACACTGTAGCAAGACTGGATGATTTTTACTGCCATATCTGATACTTATTTTCTGAAAGCTAAATCTGACCTATTGAACATTCTGTATGATTATAAAGATCGTAGGGGAAAGAACTACAAGTTTAAGGATGCCGCATGACAAATACCAGACTTGATCGTGCCAGATAAAAATTATCCAAACCTGTGTAGGAATTTTGCAGAAAAATCTAAACTAGCTAAGAATCGGTGCCTGCTTACGCCAAAAAAGGAAACGGTCTAGCAGAAAAAATTATTCGGGAACATTGAGCACGTGCTTAAGTTATGCTATTTGCCTGCAATACATCGAACAGCTTTCAGCCTGAAGCAGTCATTCACGGTAATTGGTCGAGAAACAGACTTCCAGTAAGTCAAATTGGTGGTAAAATTCAACTTAAAATATAGAATTCCGAAGCTAGAGTTAATTTTACAAAGCTTCTTGAATTTGGCGCACCTGGATTTTACTGCATTCACCAAAACGATAACGCAAAAGGTAAGGAACTACTTTCTAGATCAGTATATAGCTGTTTCGCTGAAATGTCGAGCGATTTGGTTTTATCAAGATCTTTATACTTCTGACTAATCCCATTATCCACGTTCGAATGGACGAATTTTTGAGTAATTGACGAACTGGACTTTCGAAGTCGATATTCAATTGGATGGTATTGCCTAAAAATTAGGCAGATGACAAGAAGAGACTGAATCTATACAACAAAATGCCCATTTGGTTATGGCATTCTTATCGGCTTGACAATCTCTAGTTACCAATGTAGTGCAAACTTCGATGGAAAGACACACACAATAGCAAAAAACTGTGGTAGAAGCTCATGTAAGCGTGGAAGTCAACGAGAGATATCCACGGGTGTTTCGGCTTTTGGCCGAGCGATTCTTGGTGAGTCACTGGGAAACAGAGAACGACTGCCGGTCCCAGAATAGTTAAATAGAGTACTAGTTGGGAAACTTGTAGACCGTCCGAGAACGACTGCCAAACTCCTACAACGGATGCTGAAGCGTTCCAGTTGGAGTAAATAGAAATCCACTTGTTCCTTCCTGGGCGACGCAGTACGAAACCTTGCAACAAAGACGGTTTAGTTAAAGGGTTGAGAAGAGAACGACACGTGATTCTTCGATTTATCCTCTTTAGCAGACAGCTGGTAAGAACTTATGGCAATCCACTGGGTAGACGTGAAAACTGAGGCCCCAAACTCTTCTAGTTCACTTGTGGTTTCGCTGTTCCTTCTAATATTCCTTCCGGGTCACTGTAAGGATCAAGCACGTTGAATATAGTACAGTAACTCCAGTTCAACCTAAAATTAGAACACTGTAGCTCCAATTTGGGTAACATTGTTGTCTCTCAGACATCTGTAAGCACGTTTGCTGGGATAGCCCCTTCAAATCAAATTTGATTAAGTAAATTCCAGTTTCGGATGACCAATCAGTTTCTTTCGCCCGCACTTGATCCGTCCATGCGAAGAGGAAAGAACCCATCCAATCTCAGGAAATACCAAATATGGTTGCACTACAACCAAGAAGAAATTCGATCTCAATGTCTCCGTAATTATGGAACGGCCGACTGACTCGAGCCATGAACCATTCAGGCCCGGAAATGCTTTTCTGCTCATTAAGTTTATTCATGGAGCAAAATGAACTGGAGAAAATTGGGGTTTCTATTGGATGGATCCCTTCGTGACCGGGCATTTAATGTTTGAAAATTTGATGAACGCAACAATTTCTTTCAAAAACGGCGGGAAAATTATTTTTTGGCTATTGCAATCAATGAATTTGCTTTTTCGTCAAACTTAACCCAACTATTGGACCATTTGAAACAGAAGCTATGAGCAAAATTTGACGCCAAACTATTTAGTACCTTATCATAATCGTTGGTTGGAGCAAAATCAAATGAAAGCGAGTTATCAAAATTAGTTAATGTGGATACTTCAAACAAATGCTGAAAGATCATTCGTTCTCTGTGGCAGGTTTAGCCAGGTAAGTTCAAGCACCTGCATCTTGACATCTGGCTCTGGTCAAGCAGATTAAGCGTTATGTCGCAGGGCGGTAGATTTTGGTCTCTTGTACCCGAATTCTTGTCCAGTGTTGCCCCAGTCTCTGAGTGCTTTCGTCGATACTGGTTGGAGCGGATGCAAGGAAACTCGAAGTCAAATTCAGATTAAGAAAACGCCTTTAGCGGCACGCCTATTAGGTGCAGAAAGCGGAAGCAGTAGATAAGTGCGACTTCATCAGCTGACTTGGAACATCTCGCACTGTTTGATCGCGCTAAACATGTGTTCTGGATACACAAACTCCTCTCAGAGATGTCTTTCAAGGAACATTGGTCTGAGTGTGGTATCATTTTGATCCAACGACTGTGCAAATCGAGAGCACGACGGCTAAAGCGCTTGTATTGGACAAGCACGTTTCAGTCAGGAACAAGCTCACTGAAATCAATTATCACTTCGTAAAAGCTGCTTTACAAAGAAAGGTTATCATCATGAAAGATGTGAAATCAGCTGACAACACTGATGATATCCTTACGAAGGCAGTTGAAATCCCAACTACACTGCACTTAAGTCGCGAAATGCGTTTGATTCGGGATTAGGATTTCTCTTTTATTTTGCTGGGATGTATCTTAGATTTTATGATGTGTTATTTTGGTATGTTCTCTATTCAATTTCACTGATAGTTATTCATAGAAGTTTCTCAATAATTCCACCGGATATACCATGGAAACAAGAAGTAGAGGAAGCTTTGCCTATCTGTTGCGACAGCAACTGACCGAGACAAACGTAAGGAATTTACAAACCCCGACTCGCATGGATAAAGAATTTGTCTCCTACGAATCGTAGGATTGAGTGCACGATTCACGTATGCAAGAGTTTGATCTAATCTGACAAAGTAATGGTCGCTGTTGACTCGAACATGAAACGATGTCACAATACCTCAGTATAATTCAATATTCTAGTGAAAAAGACATACTTCGAGCATTTGACTCACGTGTGTACTTATTCACGCTCTAAAAATCATACGCTGTTTCAAGCGATGCAAAAAATAAGAGAGCTTGTTTTCATCGCTATTGTGCAATCTAAGATTAACGCTGACAGATTAGTCAATAATATCGACCGTGGAAAGTGCATGTCTATCTCTGCACAATTAATTCACCTAGTCATTCAATTCTTGTTCCATTTTAGGGTAAGATATTTTAGCTCCACTGTGAGTATTGAATTTGATGTGTAAGACTGCGACTATAGCTTTGATTTTTTTTTCATAATTTTTTTACCACAAGCGGGTTTGCGAGTATTCGACTTAGTTATTTCTTGCGCTGTAGCGAATGCTGTCGGTTTTGCCGCTCTGTCAACATTTTTACTTTCTTTTTCACTGACACTCTGGTAATGGTGAGTGTGACATGTTAATGTTTTTCATTTGCGAATCTAAAATCTACTTATCGTGTTTTGTAATGTTCAGTTCAACATGCGACACATTCAATTGAGATGATCAGAGTTCCAGATGCAATTCTAAATCAGTTATTTGAATCATGACCTTTTTGCGTCATGGTGATATTCGGTTATTTTTCACTCGCAGGTACAGGACCAAGCTGAAAGCTTCGAGATACTCGATCAATCGATATAGATTAGAACACTATAATAAGGTTTACAGCAGAGTATGAGTCGAATTTTATAAAAAGGTAGAAAAATCTATTGTTCATACTGCACGTATCAAAAAGTTTAGATCGACTCACTGGGTTATTTTCTGGAACGAACTATGAAACTGTCTGAGCAAATGTGCAATAAAATATAATCCTGATACACCATGATTTAAATAATTTTCCTTAACTTCTTCTTTTTTAATTGCTCACTCTACAATGTTAACGAAAAAACCTTTCTTAAACGATTGAAATTAAAAATTAGGATCTATTCGAACTGAAAAGCAGTTTTACACTATAGGGACGAATTTTATGTAGCTAACGACTGCATGTGAACTCTAATTACCAATTTCTATAGTAATTTGAAGCGGTCAGTATTAGTTTCGGTGTTTAAGCATGTTAGCATTAGCCTGCGAAGAGCGGAATCGAAGCACTTCCAGATAAATGAAAGACATTATATCACAATGCTACATAGCATTTTTCGATTCGATGACAAATCCGAAAAGTGCGAAGATGTAGTTGAACCTGGTATAATCCAATACCAACAGGTTGGACTTCGAATCAGCTCGTTTAGTAGAGAAGTTTATGATATAAATTCAAAGCAAAATGCTACCATTCTAAACTGTAAGCATATAAATGCTAATATGAGGATGTGCAAAATCCATTAATTCGGGTCTATTTCCTTCAAAACGTCAGTTCACCCCTCATTCAACATTACTGTGCTTCTCCACTCGTCTCTCTCTTGCTAGACTGTGACTGAAAATTGCAACTTGCCTTTCTTGCTGGTCTTGTTTATCTAATTTTCCAGCACAGAGTTGTTTCGTTATTCTATTTTTTCTATTGATCCGAAATGCTGTTGGTGAGAAAATAAATTATATAGGCTAAATATGTTTTTCATGCCGACAAACTTTCAATTTCATTTCAGTGTTCTATTTCATCATGTCCAAGATCTTCTGCATAGCTCATGCTATAATCTCACAGCATAGTATATAACTGTCTAAACGAACAGATGAGCGAAATTATACGAAGTCGGAAGAGAATGTATTTTTGAGAAAAACAGTTAAGGATGCGGATCGCTCGAAATAATGAAAATAATTAGTCACACCATTGAAAAATAGTTTCTCTATTGTAGATATAGATTTATGTTTTGACATCAGCAAGATTGAGCTCGCTATTGAATTTTCTAATGCGGCGAATATTCCTGTAGAGACCACTAGACTTCGGGGTTCGAGTTTGAAATTCCCGAAATGAACTAATCATAGTGACTGAATTAGAGGCACTATGTAATGCAACCCCTCCATGCGGGAACACAACAGACACTAAGCCCAGAATGGAGGCCGCCGACGAGGGAAGATGATCACCCGCATGCGGAATGTGGTGACCGTAGAACCGCAAACACTACAGAGACACCTGTCCTAGTGTGGGATGCCGATCCACAAGGGGGAGTAGAAGGTAGAATATGGGTAGTTAAGCCAGCAACGCCACAATAGGGCCGCTCTAGAGGATTTAGCAGGATATGTGCACCAAGAATCCCGTGAACCCGACTATGGGAGCACTCAAAGTTGACCACCCCTGGTAGATAAAGAAGAAAAAACCCGCTTGCGGTGAACAATTTGATGATTTATGCTCGTTTTAGAGTATTTCTGCAGCAACGAAACAGGAAAATGTCCACAAAGATTCAGAATAGGAAGATCTGATGTCTATAGAACAGAGTGAACAGATGGAGATTGTTTTGTTAGAGGTGTATGAAATATCTATCGAAATAAACGAAAATAGAGTTCGTCTATTTGGGCAACG
>JAAUYH010115771.1_pt1 | contig 11172 bp, 6 predicted proteins | sample 7278061 | NCBI WGS metagenome assembly JAAUYH01 (sample SAMN14350203, study PRJNA611818) | marine sediment metagenome | isolation source: surface marine sediment (0.6m) | place: French Polynesia: Moorea | collected 2018-08 | reverse complement strand
AGGTTGAACCGCAGCCGCCCGTCCAGCCAGTCAGTCTTGGCGCCGATCTCGAAGTTTTTCACGGTATCGGACTCGTATTCGTTCAGGGTGCCGGCCGGCGCGGAGAATTGGGACGTCGGCGGGCCAAATACCGACTGCGGCCGCGCCGAGTTGGCGCCACCGCGGCGGAAGCCCTCGGAGTAGGTGGCGTAAAACAAGCGGTCGTCGCTGGCCGTGTAGGTCAGGTTGACCTTGGGCACAAAGCCGGATTCGTCGGATTGGCCCAGGTCCCCCGGTGCCAGGCAGTAGTCGATGGCACAGTCCGGGATGCCGCCGTTCAACCCCACCAGCTGGGCATTGACCACGGTGTAGTCGTTTTCAATGCTGTAGTAACGGCCACCGGCGGTGATCGAGAAGTTCTCGGTCAGGTTGGCCGTCACTTCACCAAACACCGCCCACTGGTCCAGTTCGGTGTCATAGGTGCCAGTGAAGAAGTTGTTGGACGACGCCTTGGGTGGAATCCCATTGAGGTAGTAACCGGCGTAGTTGATGTAGTAAAAGCCCGGCGTGCCGGTCATGCCTTCAACGTTGGAAATGAACAGTTCGTTCACCTCACGGTGATTGTAGAAGCCTCCGACGATCCCTGACCACTTGCCCTCCGCCGGGGTGGCGTAGCGGGCTTCGATGGTCCAGTTGGTGGACTGCCGCGCGTCAAAGTTGGTGGCAATGGGGTCACCGCCGAAGTCGTAGATGCCGCCGGTGTCGTAATAGGGGTCGCCGGTGTTGAACGAGCGGAAATAGTCGCCCAGCTGCTGAAACGCCTGCATGTAGGCCGTGGCGTCGGTGAAGTAGGCACTGTCACGGTCAAAGTATGAAGCCGTCACGACGACGTTGCCAAAGCTCAGGTCGCCCTCGGCCGTCACGGCAAACTGGTACCACTCGTCTTCCCAGGAATCTTCATTGAACCGGGCCTGCTGGCGGCCATTGAATCGCGGAAAGACGCTGGTATCGGCATAGAACTGCTGGTTGAGTGAGGCATCCCCGAATCCGTCCAGCTCGTATTTCTGGTAAATCCCGGAAAAGTCGACAGTCCACTCATCGTTGGGCTGAAATCGCAGGCTGGCCCGGCCACCCGACCAGGTTGAGGAATTGACGTCGTCCCGGACCCGGTCAGCGTTGTTGGTCGTCAGCCCCGGGCTGGGAGAAAGGATGTTGTCCACCCAGCCGGCCTCGTCAGCATAGAAACCTACCAGCCGTACGGCGGCTCTGTTGTCAGCCAGGGGAATGTTGACCATGCCACTGACGTCGGCACCGGTGCCACCGTCGGCCACGCTGGACCCCGTCAGGTCGATCCAACCGCTGGATTCGGTGGTATCCGGCTTGTTGGTGATGATGCGCAGGGTGCCGCACTGGGCGGCGTCACCAAACAGCGTCCCTTGAGGGCCGGCCAGGGCCTCGACCCGGGCGATATCGATCAGTCGCGGGTCCGGGTTGTAACCGGCCGCGGTGATGGGCTGTTCATCGAGGTAGACCGAGGTGGTGGCCGAGTCGCTGAAGGAAAGGCCCTGGGCGGCGCAGCCGCGCATGATGACCGAGTTGGCGCCAGGCTGCCGTTCACTCAGCGCCAGTCCCGGAATCTGGCCGACGTAATCATTGAAATTCGTGAACCGCTGCAGGGTGATCTGCTCATCGGAAAAAGCCGTCACCGAGATCGGCGTGTCCTGCAGCGACAGCTCCCGCTTGGTGGCGGTAACGATGATCTCTTCCAGGCTTTCGTCCTGGGCCTGGGCCACCGGAACGCCGGCCACGGCTGCGGATATGGCAACGCTGATGGTGCGCCTGGGATTTGCCGGATTATTCTTATCGTTATGGACCATTACCGTCACCCTCAGACAACCGGACAGTCGATCATTGCTACGGCCGCCTATATTAGCAGCATATCCGCGGGTGCAGGCTACTATGTCAGCTGCCTGATCGGAAAATAAAACCGCGCCGAATCAGCAGTTTTTTGGCAGAATTCCCGACCGGTTCAGCCCGACGCCAACAGCCCGTTTCAATGCCAACCCTGATTGCAACCTCCGTCGTTCGAGGCTCCCGCCAGGGGGAAAGCCATGGTGGGGTCTACCTGGTCGATCTTGACAGGCAGCGTGCCCGGCGGGTTGTGGACTGGGACACCATGGACATCGACTGGCAGGGGCGCGGCTGGGACCGGGGACTGCGGGGTATCGCTTTCGACGGCGAGCGGGTTTTTGTCGCCGCCAGCGATGAGCTGTTTGTTTACAGCCCGCAATTCGAACTGGTGGCTTCCTACCGCAATCCCTATCTCAAGCATTGCCACGAAATCAGCCGCTACAGGCGCCGGCTGTACCTGACTTCCACCGGGTTTGATTCCATCCTGGGTTTTGACCTGGACCAGGGCACCTTCGCCTGGGGGCTGCACGTATCCCGAGATGTCAAAGGCCTGCGCGGAGTGCCGTTTCGGCCGACGGCGCGGCATGGGCCTGGACCGGGCAACCAGCTGCATCTGAACAGCGTGTTCTGTCAGGCTGACGGCATGTACTTCAGCGGCCTGCATTCCGCCGGCCTCCACTGCTACACGGGCCGCCATATCCACAAAGTTGCGGATCTGCCGGCCGGTACCCATAACGCCCGACCGTACCAGGACGGCGTCCTGTTCAACGACAGTGAGAAAAATCTGCTTCGGTTTGTGCCACGACAGGGGCAGCAGAAAGCGTTCCGGGTGCCGTTTTACAATCCCAGACTGCTGACCCATACGGACCTGGATGATTCGCGGATCGCACGGCAGGGCTTCGGGCGGGGATTATGCCTGCTGCAGGAAAACCTGGTGGCTGCGGGCTCCTCGCCATCCACCATCACACTGCACGACCTGGACGCCATGCAGACGACCCTCAGCATCAACCTGTCCATGGACGTGCGCAACGCAATCCATGGTCTCGAAGTGTGGCCCTATGATGAGTTGCCATAGCTGCCAAATAAGCTACCCGCTCAGCCGCCAGACTGGCCGGCGGGCTGGTTGATCGACTCGTAGCGGGCGTAGCGGGGCAGGATCGGCTCCAGCACCTCGATCAGTTCCTCCAGGTGGGACTGGTAGTTGCGCCAGAAGTGGATGGAGCGGGTGTAGATGGGCTGCCGAACCTGTTCTGAGCTGGCCGTCCGTACGGGCCGCTCGGTGTCGTAGAAACTGGCGCAGGCGTCCTCCCAGGGAAGCTCGCAGAACTCCAGCAATCGCCTTGCCTGATTGTCGAAATCTGTCACCAGGTCTTCGTACTGCACCGTGAGCACCCTGCCGGGCAGAACCTCGTGCCAGTGGTCCATCATGCGCTGGTACTCCAGGAAGTACTCACCGATTTCGGTCAGGTCGTAGACAAAGGTCTGACCCCGGGCAAACAGCTGGCGATAGCAGCTCAGGGTGGAGTCCAGGGGGTAACGCCGGGCGTCGATGATTTTCGCGTTGGGCAAAATGAGATGCGCCAGACCCACCGACGGGAAATTGTTGGGCATCTTGTCCACGAACCTGGGCCGGTCGGAGTTTCGATGGAGCCGCGCCCGTTCCACGTAGTCCTGGCCCAGGGCGCGGAAGTGATGGGCCTTCAGCTCCCGCACCGCGAAGGGGTAATTGATGCCGTCGGCCCGGTTGCGATTCAGCGACGTAGCGACCCGTCCCAGGTAGGGCAGTTCCGAGGTGCCCTCGACCATGCTGTGTGAGGCCAGGATCTGCTCGATCAGGGTAGAGCCCGAGCGCGGCAGGCCAACGATGAAAATCGGCGCCGGGTCTGGATGGCCCGAGCCCGAGTTCTCTTCCAGGAATTCCCGGGAGAACACCTCGATGATCTCGTCGTTGGTCACCTCGGTCTGCACCGGGTCGTAGAATTCCTGCTGCCGCTGTCGTGCATTGCCCTCGGAATAGTATTCCCACGCCGACTCGAAGTCCCCGGCGTCCTCGCTGGCCTTGGCCAGGGCAAACAGAAAATTCACCGCTGACTGCTCAGCCAGGTCGCTGCCACGTTCCAGGGCTGATTTCATCTCGGCGATGTCGTCGTCTGAAAGCTGGTAGGTCTTCAGGTTGGCCAGGCTCCAGTAACTTTCGCCGTTTTCCGGCCGTACCCGGATGCATTCGCGGTAGGCGTCGATGGCCTCTGCCTGGAGACCGACGGTCTTCAGGGTATGCCCCATGCCAAGCCAGGCGCCGGCGTGCTCGGGCTTGATTTCCAGCACCCGCTGGTATTCGTCCAGGGCGTCGTAGGTCTTGCCGGCAGGCGCCAGGGATGAGGCGAGCATGTAATGGGTTTTTGCGGACCGGGGCTGCAATTGCACCGCCCGCCGAAAGCAGTCGATGGCTTCAGCATAGCGGTACTGCTCGTGCAGCAGGCTGCCGAGGTCCAGATAGGCCAGTGTGTAATCCGGTGCCAGGGCGATGGCCTGCCGCAGCAGTGACTCGGCTTCATCGGCGCTGGTTCGATGAGACAGAACGCCGGCCAGCAAACGCATGGCATCCACGTTGCCGGCGGATTCCCCCAGCAGTTCCCGGTAAAGGCTCGCCGCCTGATCCAGTCGGCCCGCTTTGTGGTGTTCAGCCGCCTGGGCCAGTTTCCTGCGGGCGGGACTCAGCTCGAAGGACGCTTCGAACGCCACGTCGGCTTCCCTGCCGCGGCCCACCATGGACAGGGCTCGCCCCAGGTAAAAATGGGCCATTTCGGATTTAGGATCCAGCCGGACTGCATTCTCCAGGTGGGCAACGGCGTCACCTGGCCGGCCCAGTTCAATCAGGAGATATCCCAGATCCTCGTGGGGCTTGGCGAAATTCGGCGCGAGTTCGATGACTTTGTACAGATGTCGTTCGGCCTCGCTGAATTCCCGGGTCTTGATCAATATGGCACCAAGCAGGGCAGTCATATTGACGTTGCCGGGATCCCGCCCCAGGCACTCGCGGCACAGCGCAACGGCCCGGCTCAGCTGGCCTGAATTGATCAGACTGATGGCTTTGTTGAAATTGGCCTGGGGCGTCAATTCTTCGGTGGAGTCCACGGGTCTGGTCTTTTGTAAGGACGGGCGAATCAGCCCCCGGGCAGGGGCGCAGGCCGATTTACGCAAAATATCCATTCCCGGCGCAATATTCCACTGGTGTCCACCCGGAGGCGTCAATTCCCATGGGCAAGGGGCCTCAGTATGATCGAGGCATGGCGCTTCCGGTGAACCCACAAAACCAGAAACAGGAACATACCGGCTCGTATTACGCAGCCACCGCAGAACGCACCAATTATCCGGAGCTCGAAGGCAGCCGCTCAGCTGACGTTTGCGTCGTAGGGGCCGGGTTCACCGGCGTGGCAACGTCCCTGACCCTGGCCGAACGGGGATACTCGGTTGCCCTGGTAGAGGCCAATCGCGTAGGTTGGGGTGCTACCGGCCGCAACGGCGGACAGTTGATCAATGGGGTCAGCGGCCTCGAGAAGATCGAGAAAAAACTCGGCGAGAAGGTGTCCGACCTGATCTGGGACATCCGCTGGCGCGGCCACGACATTGTTTACGAACGCGTCAACAAATACGGCATCCAGTGCGACCTCAAGAGCGGCTACGTGGAGGTGGCGACCAAACCCCGACAAGTGGCCTGTATCGAAGAGGCTGCAGCGGAACTGGAGCAGCGCAGATTTCCCTATGGGTTCGAGGTCTGGGACCGTGAGCAGACTCGGGACATGCTCGGAACCGACGCCTTTCACGGCGGTTTCCTCAACCAGCGTGACGGACATCTACATCCGTTGAACCTCTGCATTGGAGAGGCCAGAGCGGCCAGCCAGCTGGGGGTCCAGATTTTCGAGCAGTCTCCGGTGACCGAAATCAGGCATGGCGCCAGGCCAACGGTGGTTACTGCCAGGGGCAGTGTTGAAGCGGATTCCGTAGTTCTTGCAGGCAATGCATACGGACAATTCAAGCCCAAGGCCATGTCCAACCTGGTTTTTCCTGCCGGCAGCTACGTCATTGCCACAGAACCGCTGTCCGACGAACGCGCCCGGGAAATCAACGCCCGGGATGCAGCGGTTTGTGATCTCAACGAGATCGTCGACTACTACCGGCTGTCGGCGGACAAACGCCTGCTTTACGGCGGCGCCTGCAATTACTCAGGCCGGGATCCGGCCGACATCAAGTCCTACATACTGCCCAGGATGCTAAGGATTTACCCACAGCTGAAGGACGTCCGCATCGACTACCAGTGGGGCGGCATGATCGGTATCGTGCTGAACCGAATCGTTGCCGTGGGCCGGGTCAAGGGAAATGTCTACTACTGCATGGGGTACTCCGGCCACGGCGTCAGTGCTACCCACGTTATGGGCGAAATCATGGCCGACGCCGTCACCGGCACCATGGAACGCTACGACCTGTTCGCCGGCATGAAACACTTCCGCATCCCCGGCAGCCAGTGGTTCGGCAACCAGATCATCGCTCTGGGGATGTTGTATTACCGGATAAAAGACCGGCTGTAGACCGGTGGCAACGGGAAAAGTCACCGCCCGGGAGTATCAGGCAGCTCACTCGCCTGGCGCTGAAGATCTTCCCTGATCTGCCGCGCGATGGCGGGATACTCAGGATTGTCGCGATACGTCTGCAGAGCCGGATCGATTTCCAGCAGCCGCCAGTCGCGAAATCCCTCCTGGTAGGCAAGTTCCATCCACTGGGCCGCGCTGATGGAATCACCCTGCTGGCTGGCGACAGCAGCCATGTTATAGCGAAGCGCCCAGTGATCATTACCGTCGGCAATCGCTTCCCGGGTGACCGCTTCGCTTTCCTCCAGCAGCTTGTTCTTTTCTTCCGGTTCAGCCAGCAGCGCCAGGTGGGTAGCGGATGCGGCAAAGCTGAAAGGGCCCCACTGGGCCCGCGGGGCGCTCTGCCAGCTTTTTCCAAGCAGTAATCTCGCTTCTTCATCTTTTCCACTGAGAAGAGCGGTGAATCCGCAGAGGTTCCGGCTGCGGGGCAGATTCAGCCCGAGTACCGCATGGCACAGGGACTGCGCACGATCCAGTTCGCCCATCAAAGTCAGCAGGTGTGCCAGGTAGAGTGTTGGATAGCCGGGGTTCAGGTCGTGGCCGCGCTCCGCCACCTGGAGCGCCTGAGCCGCGGGCCGTCCAAGCAGGTAGTACCATCGGCCCAGGGCCACGGTCCGAGGCAGCAGTGGGTCAAGCTGAAAGGCGATACGGTAGTTTTCAACGGCCGCTGCAACCTGGCCGCGGGCATCGGCCAGGCTGGCGGCGAGAAACCGGATCTCTGCGTTGCCGGGTGCTATCTCCACCGCTTCGGCGGCGCGTTCCCGGGCCCGGGCCAGGCGACCCGTGCCCATTAAAGCCAACGCCCGGGCATACAGGCCTTCAGGAATCCAGTGTTCGGCCAGCAGCGCCAGTTCGGCCTCGCGCAAAGCGCGCTGCAGATACGAATCGTTCGACCGGAAAATAAAGCCGCGGACGGCAAACACCTCTGCCAGGGCGGCACGGGCCAGGGCAAAGTTCGGATCCAGTGCCAGCGCCTGTTCAAAATAATCGGCAGCAGTTGCAAGCTCTGGATCGGTGAACTGACGCTGTCGCTCCCGGCCCCGAAGATACAGATCGTATGCAGCAAGATCCTGGGTCGGCGCACCCCGCTGGGGTAGCGCTTCGCCGCGCTCGATAATAGAGGCCAGCGCCGTGGCAACTTCCTCCTGCATGGCAAAGACTTCCGCTGCCGGCCGGTTCAGGCGAATCACCCACAACTCCTCGCTGGTGCGTGCGTTGGTCAGTCGGGCCATCAGGTCGAGCTGGTTCTCGCGTCGATTGAGTGTGCCGGTCAGCAGCAGGTCCGCCTGCAGGCGCCGGGCGGCCTCACCCACGCTGCTGCCGCCGGAGATCAGCTCGGCGACGGCTCGGCCGGAAAGCAGTCGGAGGCTGTCGCTTCCTGCGATATGCAGGCCGATCTGGTCCGCCATACCCCTGGCAAAATAGCCGTTTTCACCGTCCGGGCTCTGGTCGGAGAACGGAACAATCATGACCAGTGGGGTGGGTGGAAGGCGCGCTGAACCGGTCGTCCACTTGATTCCGGCTGCTGCGAGCACCAACCCAAGGATCAGGATCGACGCAGGCAGGCCCCACCGAAGCGATCGTTTCTGCCGGCGGGGCCCGGAGTCAGTCCGCGGATCGGCCGCGTGGCGGTCAACCGCTGGTATCAGTCGAAAGCCCACCCCCCTGATGGTTTCCACGAACCGGGGGTTTTTAGCGTCGTCACCAAACCCGTTGCGGATTTCAAGAACGGTCTGGGAAAGTACACCCTCGGTGACCTCGGCGCGTCCCCAGACCAGGTCCATCAATTCGGCTTTGCCAATGACACCTTGGTGGCCGGCGAGGGTGACCAGAACGCGCATGGCCTTGGGGCTCAGGCGGGTTTCGCTGGCGTCCGGCGAAGTAATGCGCAGACGGGTGGGCTCCACCAGCCAACCGTCCAGTCGGAACGGTTGATCGGGGTATCCAGCAGCGTCCATGGTCCCAGTATAGCGACGCTCTGATGATTTCCTAATCAAGCCCTAAGGCTTTCCTAAAGATCCTCCCGACGGGGCAGGGCCTAATAGCTCCGCCATCTGGCTGAATCAATCAGGAGTCACCCATGAATTTGCTCAAGCTCTTAATAATCTCAATCCTGTTTGCGACACCCCTGTGCGCTTCCAGTGACGACAGTGGCGTGAAAATACGTCCCCTTACCGATCGGACCCTGATCGGCACTTACGTCTTCGCCACCCGGGTGTTGCTCAACCCGCTGGCAGGCCCGCCGTCCGAAACTGGAGCCAGCCGATTGCCGGTGGAATGCTTTTCCATCGGTGAGCTTCGGTTTGACGGCCGGGGCGGACTCAAGCGGCGCGTGGAGATCCGCTGTCCGGCAACGGCAAACCTGCTTGCCACCGGTCTCGGCGGGCCGGCACCCATCGGAGAACCAACAGCCCAGCAGCTGCAGATCATCGGTTCCACTATGACCAGCGAGGGCCGCTACCAGGTCAACGCAGACGGTTGGGGCAGCTTCGAGGACACCGGGTTCTTCCGGCTTGGCCCGGTTCCCGGAAACCCCGCCAGCGGCGCCGGCCGCCTGTCGGTCCTGTCGACACGTTACGGCACCGCCCAGGAGATTGCGGTACTTATCGATCACCAGTCTTTGCAGCCACCCGGCGCAATGCAGCTGGTGAACAGCGATATTGGCGCGTCATTCGTGGCGAAGCGCCGTTGAGCGTTCGGGGCGGTGAGCGTGGTTCACCGCCCCGCTTTGCACTAGTAAACAGCTCGTTCCGGTAACCGCAGGTCTAAACATGTTGAGCAGAAACGCTGAAAGCCCGATTCCAAGCCCCATCATCCAGACCTTTTGGGCCATTGCGATGCTCATGGCCTGGTCGGCTGCAGGCGCTGGCAACTTCACCCTGGCCCAGGGCCCCATGCTCGGTGGTATCAGCGACACCGGGGTGCGCGTCTGGGTTCGCGTGGATGGAACCCCCCCGGACTCTTACGAGATCAGCGTCACCTATGGCAGGACCTCCGACGCGGTCCGCGTGACTACCGGCCGCATTACCGTCGATTCGGGGACCGATTTTTCCGGCGCAGTCACCTTGTCCGGCCTGGCGCCAAACACCGAGTACAGCTATCGCGTCAATATTGACGGCAATGCGGGGCAGGGTGAGCGCCAGTTTGTCACTCTGCCACCACAGCGGTCGCCGTCCCGGTTCCGGTTCGGTTTTGGCTCCTGTACGGACCAGACCCATCAGCCATTTTCCCTGCTATCCAGCCTCGCCGCCGAATCACTGTCGTTTTTCATACATAGTGGGGACCTGATCTATGCAGACCGGGCACCTGCGGCAGTGCTTCAGGACGAATTCTCTGCGGTTTATCAAGTCAACTTTTCCGATTCCAACTGGCGGGCGCTGGCAGGCAGCACGCCAATGTTCATGATGTGGGACGACCATGAGCTGGAGAATGACTGGAACAGCGGACAGTCGGGCTTGTATGCGCCGGCGCGTGCCGCATTCGACATTTATATCTCACCGCAGAATCCTGCGCCCCTGGAACCCGATGAGATTTACTACACTTTTGCATCCGGGCAGACCGAATTTTTTGTGCTGGACACGCGCAGCCACCGCGACCCGTCCGCGGGAACCATGCTGGGGAGCACCCAGAAGCAGCACCTCAAGCAGTGGCTGACAGACTCCGATGCCAGGTTCAAGTTCATTGTGTCATCGGTACAGTGGAATGACCTGGCTCGAAAGGATGACGGGTGGTTCGGGTTTCCGGAGGAACGCCAGGAGATTTTCGATACCATCAGGGACGAGGGTGTATTTGGCGTGGTGCTGCTGTCGGGGGACCGCCATTGGGTCGGCGTATTTCGGCACGACGCGGGTGAGGGCCTCAACCTCTATGAACTGAGCGCCTCTCCGCTGGGCGCTGCAGCAGGGACTGCCCCCTCCCCCAACAGGGAAACACTGTACCTCTATGATCTCGGGTTGGCCTACATGACAGCCGAGGTGGATACCACGATCTTTCCTGGAACAGTTGACATCCAGGTCCACGACGCAGCCGGGGCGGTGGTGCATCAGCTGACCCTTGACGAAGAGCAGATTCGGCCGGTCCGAATTCATGGTGACGGGTTCGAGGCCGACTCACCCTGACGCTGATGGATCCCGGATTGTTTATCCGCAAGGCGGCACATCCTGTCCCGCTCGCAGCCGGGAATCGAAAACGCGGTTTCCGATTCCCTCACGGCCTTTGGCCGTTGGCACATCCCTGTGGGTTGTTTATCCGCAAGACGGGACATCCTGTCCCGCTCGCGGCCGGGAATCGAAAACGCGGTTTCCGATTCCCTCACGGCCTTTGGCCGTTGGCACATCCCTGTGCCAATGGGCTTTGCTGATACCAAAGGGCTTTGCTGCTGCCAAAGGGCGTCGCTGAGTCAGGAGCGGTCGCCTCCCAACCCGTCATCCTGAACTCGATTCAGGATCCATCTGAGGTTTTGAGGCCTTTTGCTTTGGATGGGAGTGTGGTGCTGACCGGGGGCGTTGTTCTTTGCCACTGCGGCAGTTTGAGTTCTTTGAGATCATTGATGCTGATGGATCCCGGATCGGGGTCCCTTCCACCCGTCATCCTGAACTTGTTTCAGGATCCATCTGAAGTTCCGAAGGCTTGTGCT
>JAAUYH010022550.1_pt1 | contig 11173 bp, 12 predicted proteins | sample 7278061 | NCBI WGS metagenome assembly JAAUYH01 (sample SAMN14350203, study PRJNA611818) | marine sediment metagenome | isolation source: surface marine sediment (0.6m) | place: French Polynesia: Moorea | collected 2018-08 | reverse complement strand
GGATTTTCGACCCTGATCACAGTTATGAACCTCTTCGAAGGGGCTATCCCAAGAGCTTCTCCGAAGGGGTGGTCTCAGTTTTCCTTTGCCTAGAGTGATTGAAGAGCGTTATCTTATCCCGACTCCAGGACAGCTTTACTCCGACATTCCCCAATCGGCCTGAACCTGGATGACTTGAGGGAGCTGGCCGTAATCCTTCCCCCGGTTGTGGTACTTGCCGATTCCATGGTTCTCGTGATGGGCTTCGCTCTCCTCTCCCCTCTCCGCTAAGACCTGCAGAATAACCTTCTGATAGGTGGCCCCAATAGGCTTGCCGAGTTCCTTGACGATAGGGAAGCTGATGGTCCACTTCTCCCCATGGCTTCGGCCTGGAGTGTCGTTGAAGGCCAGGATAGCGTCGATTATGGCATTGACCTTAACCGCTGTCTTTTGAGCAGGCTTGGTTTGCTTGGGCTGATTGCCGGGAGTGATCGCGCTTTTCGCCGCGTCAACCTGCCCGGGATCTGGCGCGATCTCATCTGGCTCCAGGCTCCTTTTCTCCCCATGCAGCAAATCGAGGATCGGCTGCAGCCGGGTCTGAGCCTGGTTCGCCTGGGTGAGCTGCTGCAGGAGGGCGACCGGGATGCCTGGACCTGGTCCCGCTGGTGCTGCAGGGCTGCGATCTGTTCTTTAGCGGCCTGTAATTCCGCCGTCAGAAATTCGATTCCGGTTGCCAGGTTGGAAATGACCGGGAGGGCTTCCCTGTGCCCCCTGCCGGTGCTCCATGGGTCCTGTGTCGTTGATGGCTTTCCTTGTGCTTGCAGGTGTGTGTGGCTGGGGTGCGATTGTGGGTAAAGGGTTCGGGGCCGATTTCAGCTTTGGGTCTAGCTGGTGCAGTCGGCTTAGACTAGGTGGCGTGGTTCTTCAAGCGCGACCATACAAAAAACTGCCAGAGGAGCGCTCCAGCCGGACCAAGGATAAGACTTTCAGCCAGTACGCCTGTATGATAGTTCCAAGATTTGCTCTGAATAAAGTGGCTCAGTGGGCTTGTAGGAGCTTTTGTGATCTCTGGACTCTCTCTTTCAGGTTTTCCGCTCCTTATGATCTTGGTTGCTCGGTTCAGATTTCGATCTCGGCTGCAGGTTCGGCCAGGGTAGTTAAAATCTCAGTCCGGATCGCCATTCCCCAAATAAAGGAGATTTTACGTGAACAATTATTCAGCCATTGGCCACTTAGGAAGCGATGCTCAAACGCGCTATTTTGAGAGCGGCAAGGCAATTGTAGAATTCAGCATTGCTATCGACCAGGGCAAGGACCCACAGGGCAATGATCGCCCTCCAACCTGGGTTCCCGTGAAGCACTGGCTGAGGGATGGCAGCCGACTACCTGAGTTTCTAACCAAGGGCGCCCATGTAGGCATTAGCGGCAGGCTTGAACAAGAACGGTGGCAGGATAGGGAGACTGGGGCGCAGCGCTCCAAGCTCGTCTGCATCGCGTCTCGTATTGACTTGCTGGGCTCCAAGTCCGATACGCCCAGTACAGGTACTCAAAGCCCTGCCTATCCCGCTGTGGCTCCAACGGGGACGGGGTGGGATGGAGGGCCTAATGTCGAGTTCTAACTCGGACACAGGTTTCTTATTCTGTCGCCCCGTCTTATCTCATTCCGCTGGGGCTTTTGCTTGGGGAGGGATAGAGGACCCTTTCCTGGATTTAAATGAGCTTAGGTTAGTCCAAGAGTCGATGGGATGGGAGTGAGGCTATGTGTCCTGGAACGAGAGTTTTAGGAGTAACTGCACTTGGCCTTGGTGTTGTTCTTCGAGGAGATTCATCATTGACAATTCAGTCTAGCTCTCCTGATCAGACTCATGAAATCGAAGTAAAAAGTGGAAACCGAGAATTTTAGTTCTCGGTGAATCTTTGAGCAAATCCAGGATCGGCCCCAACTGAACCTGGGCCTGGTTGACCTGGGCGACTTCAGCCTGGAGCAGGGCGTTAGCCCGGTGCGCCCGGCTGAGCTGCTCCTGGATGGCGACGGCCTGGGCCTGGGCTTGGTCTCGCTGGATCTGGAGGGTTGCGATCTATTCTTTGGCATAAAGGCAAACACCCCAGCAACCTTTCCTGGATTGGGAATTACCTGAGGGCAGTCTCTTGTGAAGGATCGGCCCCCCGATCACAGTCCGAATATTGCAGTAATCGCGGGCAGCAACTTGGAGCAGGCTTCAGCTAACTGAGCATCTGAGGTAAGCCACTGGTTTGACCAGTGCGACTCGGTCAGCTTTAAGCGTTAGGAGTAGAAGCTTTTTCCGCTTTTGCGGTCCTTGAGTAATAAATCTGAGTACACATATTAGGGGTAATTGCAGGGTTACTGTCACGAAGTGCAATAAGGCTGAAAGCCTTTTAGGGAAAGGCTTTCAGAACTCCAATTTTGCAACAAAAGTTAATAATTTCTCGCGGTTCATGGTAGTTGAGCAACGAATTTGCGTTGTTTCAGGGTTTCTGTTTTCCTTATTGCACCTGGTGACAGCAACCCTGCAATTAGGCCAAAAAAGGATGAACGCCGTATCATCCCCACCAGGTGGATCATCTACAGCATCTGCTTTTCCATCAAACAGACCTGGCTTTGAACAGTTGGGATATTGAAACAGTCAACCGCCGGTATTCCTGTGGGCTAATAGCGCCCTGCTCTCGGACTTCATAAAGCCAGCCTGCGATTTGTTGGCTAGCCTCATGCCAGAGGAGCGCCTTGCGAGCAGCTAACCGGGCTCGTGAACGATTGGAGTAGATCTGGCGTGACAGGGATATATATCCCTGTTTCAAGTGCTTCAAAGGTAGATATTCAGAAGACCATCCACCCTCCTTACGGACTGCTTGAATCAAATACCCTCGATAGCGTTCGGGTTTACCTGAAGGGGGAATTTTTTGAATTGCCATGGGGGATTGGTAGGGCTCCCTGAAAAAGTTGTCGCCATATCGATATGCTCGCTGTTTTGAGGCTTGAGCCCCCTCTTTTTAAGCCTCCAACATGGAGAACTACATGTACTTGAACAGGATTCATTTTATGAGATCAAGGATTAACAAGATATTCAACTAAAGTGGGATTCTCAGACGATAGAGCCACCAAATCATTACCGAAATTCACCAAGGCTCACTGCAGTGTCACTCGAGTCCTGCTCTGGGGACTGAATTTGTAATCCAGATTCCGACTTCCCAAACAAAGAGATGATATCGGGAGGGAACAGCACCCGTAGAACTGACGCATCGACAAAATTGGTTCAGTCATGTTTTTCAACTGTCACACCCTTGTGCTCTCAACCTCATTGCGCATCTCGTGAGGTTAAGATGTCAAAGGGTATCCCTGTAAGTTTCCGCCCATTTCGCCAGAAGTGCTTCCGCACCCCTGCAGCTTAGGGGTTTTGCAAAAAGATACCCTTGACCTAAGTTGTAGCCAAGACGTTGTAACTGTTGCAGTTGTTGTTGGGTTTCGATTCCTTCTGCAATCGTATCAAGTTCTAACTGGTCGCTCAAGGCCACAATCGTTTCAACAATCTGATGTTTGCTCTTGCCTTCTAACATTTGACCGATAAAGGAGCGATCAATTTTGAGACTGTCTACTGGTAAGCGGTGGAGATAACTCAACGATGAATAGCCTATGCCAAAATCGTCAATGCTTATTTGAATTCCTCGCGCCTTCAACTGACTCAGCAAATCAATCGTAGACTCGACATCCTCAATCAACATACTTTCCGTAATTTCTAGCGTCAGACAACCCCCGTTCAACCGGGTTTCACTCAGAACGCAATCAACCGCTTCGAGGAAATTGGGTTGACGCAGATCTTGCGCCGAAAGATTAACACTCACCTTCAATGTGGAAAAGTCAGGAAACGCCCTCTGCCAGTTCGCCAGTTGATGACAAGCCGTTTGCAACGTCCAGTGATCCAGAGACGAGATGAGTCCAATTTCTTCGGCAATGGCAATGAATTCACCGGGGGATTTCAGTCCTTGGTCTGGGTGGAGCCAGCGAATTAGCGCTTCAAACCCAACAGGATAGCCGGTGTTTAGCGCCACAATCGGTTGATAATGAAGGACAAACTCCTGCCCCTCTATTGCACAACGCAAATCGTTCTCCAAATGCAGTCGATTCATCGCTTGCGCATGCATCTCTGAATCAAAAATTTCATACCGGGCTTTGCCCTCACTTTTCGCCCGATACATGGCAATATCAGCATCGCGCAATAGATGTGACGCCTGCTCATACTCCCGATCACTAAGGACAATCCCCACACTAGCCGTTGTGTATACGGCGCGCCCCTCAATCGTTAGCGGAGTCTGCAATTTTTCAAAGATTCGTTCCGTCGCCCGAACAGCTTCCTGAATATCCTTCACGTCTTCAAGCAGGATGACAAACTCATCGCCTCCCAAGCGCACCGCCAGATCAACGGCGCGGAGAGTCGCTGTCAGTTTTTGGGCAACGGCGATGAGTAATTGATCTCCAACTAGATGGCCCAGACTATCGTTGATCACCTTGAACCGATCCAGATCCAAAAATATAACGGCAAAGTGATAGTTTTCGAAGCGTTTGGTTCGGTTAACGGCTAGTTCTAACCGTTCCATCAAGAGATGGCGATTGGGCAACCCCGTTAGCCCATCATGGAGAGCTTCATATTCCAACTGATTTTGCACCTCGACGCGTTCAGTCACATCCCGGGAAGTGGTTTGGAGGTGAACAATATGCCCCCTCCCATCCAAAATTGGCTTAATGAGGGTTTCAAACCAGATATATTCGCCAGATTTCCGGCGCATCCGATAGGTGATGGCCGTCGGTTCTCCGCTGGTTACGGCGGCGTGAGCAGCTTGGTGGACGCGGTCTCGATCCTCCGGATGGATGAAGGGATAGGAATCTTGTCCTAGCATCTGATCCGCCCGATAGCCCAGGAGGGTTTCACAAGACTGACTAACATAGAGATAACGACCATTGTCCGTCTGAAGACACACCAGGTCGTTCATATTTTCAGCTAACAATCGATAGCGAGCTTCACTCTCTAAAATCGCAGCTTCGGTTTGCTTGCGATCCGTTATGTCCTGACAGATCCCCACGACCCGACTGTTTTTTCTGGTGGAATTCAGAACGGGAAACGCCTGTTCCCGAATCCATCGCAAGGTTCCATCGGGTTGAATAATCCGGTACTCCAGCTCCCAGCCTTGACGGCGCTGCTGTTGCATGACGGCAAGAGCGTGATCGCGGTCTGCGGGATGAATCGCATCCACAAAGGACTTAGGCTGTTCATACAGACTGGCGCAAGTGCGTCCCCAGATAGTCTCATAGGCAGGGCTGACATATAGAAGCTGGGTAAATTCAAGGTCCGCCATCCAGAAGACTTCCTGAATATTTTCCGCCAGTTGCCGGAAACGCTCTTCGCTGTTTTTCAGGGCGGCTTCGGCATCTTTACGCTCTGTAACATCGACCCCAATCGATTGCACACTGGTAATGCGCCCTTGCTCGTCAAAGAAGGCTCGGTCAACCCATTGCTGCCAAGCTTGACCGCTATCGGGGCGCACGACTGGATGCTCATAAATTGTAGAGGGGGCGTCGGGCGTTAAAGATAGATAGTGCGCTTGCGTCACCTGCCGCGCCGCTTCACTAGGCAGGAAATCTAAAAAACGGCTGCCTATCAACTCGTCGGAACGCTTGTTGAAATAACGACAGTAGGCCGAGTTAACGTAGGTCAGGGTGCTGTCGGGCAAGAACTTACAAATCATGGTGGGCATGTCTTCAGCAAGTTGCCGATAGCGTTCTTCACTCTGCTGTAAAGCGGCGGTTCGCTGTTGAACCATTGACTCTAGTCGCCGATTAAGTTGTTGCAGAATGAACAGTACGAATAGGAGGAGCAGCAACGATCCCAGTAGAATCCAGATGGTTCGGTGATGATGATGATGATGCTCTGCCTGACCGTACCACCGGGTATAGATACGTCGATACTCGGCTGACTTCACAACCGCCCTACTGGCTTGATCCAACCGGGCCAGTAGGGCTGAATTATCTTTGCGAACCGCGATCGCCCGTTTTATTTCAATCAGGGGCCGCCCAACAACTTTAATCCGGTCTTCGAGCCCTACGGATCTGGCGAGCCTCTGGATCACCGGTTCTGGCCCGGTCAGGACATCCGCCTCCCCGGCCAGGAGCTGAAACAGAGCCTGTTCCATCGTGTCCACCACCTTAAGTTCAACTCTGGGGCGATGCTGGAGTAAATCAATGCCGACACTGGGGCTATTGGTAATCACAGAACGCCCAACCAGATCCGCCGCTCCGTGAATGGTCTGCTCAGACTGCCGGACAATCAGAACGACCGGAAAGGTTTCTACAGGGCTAGTGAAGGCGAATTCCGCCTGTCGCTTGGGGGTAATTCCAAGATTGGGAATCAGATCGGCGCGGCCGCTGCGGACGGCTTCTAAGACTTCGTCCCAACTATCAACGACCTGATAGCTCACGTCCAGATTGGCCTGGTTCGCCACTAATTCCATCACATCGACCGCAAAGCCCGTCGGCTGATTGAACGAATCCAACCCATACTGAGGCGGGAAGTTTTTCGGAATAACGGCTTTGACGGATAGGCGAACCGGGGAGGAGATTTCTTGGGCGATTTCATTATCCCAGGATATCCATCCCCCGGACAAAGCCGCCAGCAATAGGGCGGAGACAAACCACCTTCCCACTCGGGTTGCCAGAGTCGTCAGCTTACTCCGTGGCATAATACGCTTGCACCTCTCAACGACCTTTGATGTTATTCAATCCAATCACATACATCACCTGTCGCTGAGCATCGAAAATCTGGGGCGCCCCAATTTCAAGGGGAATGACTCAAGAGCGGTGGTGAATTTCTAAATCCTCATCCCAAACGAGTTCTCCAGCCAGCGCCCCAGTCGAGGGTAGCGCTTCAACCGGATAGAAGACCTGATCGCCATCACTGGATACGGGATTTCAAGAGCAACGCACTCAGGTACAGCAGGGCAAAGCATAGTTTCAGACTAAAGCCGCCCAGTTCCGCCGAAATTTTCAGAACTGGCTCTTCAAATCTCACATTTGTGGCAGCGAGACATCTCTCCCCCTTCTTTTCTCCTCTAAGCCGCCTCAAATATCTCTTGCAACACATCAACTTGTTGAAGAAAGTGTTCTCGTCGATCAGAGAGAGACACGAATTCCGCCATTCGCTGACGCGGTCGGAAGAATTGATGCACCTCATCATACGCTTGGCAGAAGCGTTGGGCCGACTCAAAGGCGCCAAAGCCAAGGGTTGGATAGTAGTGTTGCTTGATCCCCCGATGACTTTGCTCAATCGGATTGCCCGGGCAAGGTCTCACCTCGTGCTTTACTTCAGCTCCCAACTCTTCTTTAATGGTCCGAGGATAGGAGTTAAGTCCATCGGTGAACACTCGTTCTGGAGGGACATCGGCAACCACTTGAGCCTGCATAAAGAAGGCTTTAGTCGCCTCTATATCCCGCGTCTCACTTAGTTTTACATCCACCAGATTCCCATCCTGATCGATGGCGCGATAGAGATAAGACCACCTTCCCGGGACTCGGATATACGTCTCATCCACATGCCAGACTTTGCCGACTTTCCCTTTATGCTTGGCTCTCAGCTCATCAGCGAAGACCGGCGCAAAGCGCTCTTCCCAATCCCGCACCGTCTCATGGGTGAATTTGAAGTCCCGCAACAGGAAGAATTCCGTCACATCTCGGCAACTCAACTTGTAGCGTAATCGACACAGTAAAACCTGGAAGACGATATCGGTGGGAAATTCCAGAAAATTGAAGGGAGTGCCGGTGCGTTCATTAAACGTGCGCTGACAATCCTTACAGCAGAAAACGGTGTATCCCAAGTTGGTGATGCGTTTTAATTGGGTAGTGTGTGTTGAATGGCAGTGGGGACAGTCCATAGATCGTATGCTGGGAAGGGGCTTCAGCTCTCAGCTAGGATACCAAACAGTCAGCAGTCAGCCAAAATTCAAGTACTCAGTTCTGACAGTTTCCTCAATAGTGTTACCCCCTTTTGAACCATGCCGAGTTTCGGATGGCGCTTGATGCGTATGCTGAAAAGCCACCAGGTACTCTCTATTTGTTGCCCCTCAAGTTTGACGCGTGTGACATACCGGACTTGGGACTAGAACAACTGGGGGGTGAGTTTGAAAGATATCCACTGTATGACGTAGACGAAAGTCTAGTAGGCGAAGCCGCAACTCTAGTAGTAATATGCTTCAAATTGGAGTTCGGTAGGTAGGTACACAACAGGATTAGATAAGGTTCTGAAAATCAGTCATACTCCCCATCTAGACAGAGATCCTGGCTAACTTATATCTGCTTACAAGCATTGGTTAAATTGAGGAGTAAACTGGATGAGTCAAAATCAATTTCAAATAGAAACAAAAGAAAAATCTCAAGAAGCTAAGAAGGGCATAACGGATATCAACCCACTGGAGGGGTGTGAAGCCCTGAAGCCACATCAAGTCGATTCGCGCGAAGCGGTGAGGGCGCAACCAATCAGATTGGCAAAGGTCGTTTCAGCGAAATTCGCACGGCGCGACTGAAGCTGTGTTTTTGAGCAGTATATCTGTCCATCGTTCTTCTGAATCTTGTACAGTCTTGTGAGTAAATCTAAAGTCCAGTTCTAGCACTGCAACGAGACTTTCAATTAAGGCCTATGTCCCCGACTAATGCAGTTTCCCCCATAGGGGTTTAATTTCTTATGAGACGGGCATTTCAAAGACTGAAAAAGTTTTAAATGGTTGAAGTAGAGTTCTTCGCGAGCGAGGTGACCCTCAAAACTGTATGTGGTTAAACAGAAGAATCAACACAGAGGTCTCTTACCGGAACGATCTAGAATGTCGATCTTCAAAATATGGTGCTAAAAAGACGATGCCTATCAAGGTATTAATTTGCCGATAAATAAAATCAAAAACCATGAATAGAAATGGTTTCAAGGCATAGTACGCTAGAAAAAATAAGTTGAACATTTTCCACGTTAAAACCTTGGCATGCATGCATTCTGTAGAAAGTGAGTCCAACTTTTTTTTGCTAGAGTCTGTATATCCAACAACAGGGCTTCGCGATAGAAGAGGCGGATAAGGCCCATCTGTCGCCAGCCCGGTTTGAACATATCAATCCCTATGGGAAAATTGACTTTGATATTCTCAAAACCAAGGCTATGAAAGGGTTACGGCAATTAAGGCCTATCAAAATACCTGAAAACTAGCAGCTGAAACCTTTACCCAGTAAAGGTTTCAGTCTTAGCTTTGTTTTTTGTTCCATTGATTCCTAAACCCCATCAGGCTTCACCAACAAGTTTTCAACACTTTCGGGCCTTCCCCAGACTCGGAGTCAAATTCGAACGAGCAAAAATACTCACCCTCAAAACCCTTACTGGTAAAGCATCCCAGCCTTGGCGACCAAAATCTCCGATTCTATACATAGGCCTATGAGACTGGAGTCGGTGGGTCTACAGAGAAGTGTCGAATCAATCTGTAGATCGACTGAGTCAATTTGAATACAGGCGAAAGAGAGACGACTCAATATAGAGCCGTATATTTTGGGTCGATGGAGATCGCCTGATCTGAGAATCTGATGAGACCGCCAAGTTGAGCCAACGGCAACCCTGGCGAGGCTTAATCGCCGTGATACATAGACCAGCAGTCAACACTTGCTGTTGGACGGACAGGGAGGCGAGGCCCATTCCTAGCAACAGTTCCGGAATTTAAGTGCGTCGACAGCAGTGATAGTACTGAGTGAAAAACAGAAATACGCAGAATATTTATACTAAAAATAAGTACAAACCTCATTTAGTCGCCAGTCGCCAAGCAGTGATAATAGCAGTGTATTGATACGCCAATTAATACGCATGGGTTCTGCGGAGATTACTAAAGGGACAACGGGGGGAAACAGTTGCAGCTAGACCATTTCTGAGTTTGGAGTCACCAGCGCACTCTTGTTCTGCGCTAATCATGGAGAGCCAGTAGGTCAAGCAGCGAATTTCAACTTTACTAATGTACTGGGGACGACTAGGACGGAGGCGGACTAATCTTACGGTCGAGTATCCCAAAAACTGACAACCCTCAAGACGCTCAGCCCCATCATCCATATACATGGTATTTCAGGTTGGACGAGGTTTATGAATCTTCCATGAAGAGATTCCCCTTGGCCCACCCTATTTGGCGCATTTTTCCCAGAATCTACGCAGCAAGTTTCGTCCTGAGAGAGTGGGAAACTCGCCTAACTTCTGTGGTCTCTCCTAGACAGAGATTAAGACAGCTATATTTTTTACATAAAAACCAGTCGCGCCAGTAGTTCTACACCCTTTCAAAAAGGGTGGATACACTCGTGCTGGGTCCTTTGCGGACAGTGTTCAATGAAAGAGTCGGACAAAGAGGCCACACACATTCAAAGCATGTAGGCCATTTAACGGCGCCCAATCAACTCATCGTAGCCAGCATTAATTACTCACACTAGAAAAGAGTGAGTTTACATATTTTAGTATAAACAGACACTAGTTACACTGCTGTGACGGGATCAGGTCAAGGATATTTCCAAGAGAACCCTAAATGTCTAAGAAATTCACCCAGAACAAGAACTTCGAGGTCACCTTTGAGAATACCTTTGAAAGTCCTGAAGATCTCAATGATTGGAACACAACCTATTACTACGGCAGTCGCACCAACACATTTAACAACGAAAAACAGTATTACCCGGATGACGAATTCCAATTCAATGACGACGGCATGCTCAGTATCGTCGCCACTAAATTAGAAACCCCCATTGAGGCGTTTGAAGGGGGCGATCAATGGCCGCTAGATCAGCAAGGGAAAGACAATAGGGGCCGTGGCCGGGATGTGATTCTGGGTATTGAGTTCGGCGATATGCTAATGGGGCGAAGAGAGGTTGATATCTTAATTGGCGGTCACGGAGCTGATGTTTTCAAACTGGGCGATGAAACACAGGTTGGGGTAATTGAAGGGTTGCTGTCACGACGTGCAATAAGGAAAATAGAAACCCTGAAACAACGTAAATTCGTTGCTGGGGTTTAGGGGGCAATGGAGTCAGACACCCCCGGCAAAGCCGGTGGCTTAATGAATGTGACCGCCTCAAAGGCGGATGTCCTTGCCGGGGGTGTCTCAATCAGTCTCTAGAATTGTCCCCCTTTATCTG
>JAAUYH010147507.1_pt1 | contig 11174 bp, 8 predicted proteins | sample 7278061 | NCBI WGS metagenome assembly JAAUYH01 (sample SAMN14350203, study PRJNA611818) | marine sediment metagenome | isolation source: surface marine sediment (0.6m) | place: French Polynesia: Moorea | collected 2018-08 | reverse complement strand
TTTTTTTCCACGAAAAATCAAAAAAGGTGTAACGCGGGCGGGACGGGCGGGCGCTGGACGAGGAGCAGGGGGTAAAACTCATGAGAAAGATAGCGAAAAACTACACTAGCCTACCCCTCGGCGATCGAGACCAGCAATTTAAAGCGCGATCGCGCTTGCGAAGCTCTACTTATAGAATTTTCGCAATAAAGAGGGATGATTCTCAGCTATTTTGGTTTTTCTCAATAATAATTGAGCTGAAACTTATCAAACGCTACAACCCTTATTTTACAATAGTTTCAACTACCGCCAAGCGGAGTTATCGGTATTAGGATTGGAAAAAATATAAGCTGAGTTAATATTAAGAAACATGAACAAATCAAGCGTTCAGGATTTAATTCTGTATTATATTTGAAATAAGAAGTATTGGGACGATATTGAGAAGATTTCTGTCTCATAAATAGTTGGGTTTCCCATATCTTTATGTATTCACATGTATTAAGGCATTTGCTATCTATATATGATTCCTGCACTTTTTTGGTCGTTTCTAGTCGTATTTTTGGGAACTGCATTTGTTACATTGGCTGGATTAATAAAGAAATTCGAGATCAAAAACACCCATTTAAATATCTTGATTGCTGCATTGCTTGTTGAAGTTGCTGGAGCGATGGTATTTTTGTTTAGAGCGGTTGACTGGGAGAATTATGAGAATCCAAGGTTATCTGAATTAGTAGAAGTCCTTCCAGATGAACTCAAGGCAAAAGTTCTTGTTAATCAAAAAGCTCCTGAGGATGTAACCCCTAGTGAACTGTATGAAATCATCAGGCAATTACTCAATGACTCCAAGAAAATTGTAATGCTCATAGAGCTTTTCCCAGAAGAACACAAGGAAAAAGTTCTTGTTAATCAAAAAGCTCCTGAGGATGTGACCCTTAGTGAACTGTATAGCTACATCAGTCAATTAATGGAAGATTCTCAGAACCTGGAGAATGTAAGTTCGGAGTTAAGGGTTGCCCAGACTCTCGTGGGTTCAATTACAAACCGTCTTGAGATTCTAAGCGTCTTGATTAAACCCTTTGGAAACATGAATCCCGTGTTTCCTCCGAGTGAAAACAAGAGAGTTGCAAACATGTTTTTGCAAAGTATCTTGAAGGAGCTTAACATTGGTAATGTGCAACAAATAAATGGCGATGGTACAGAAACAAGGGATGCATTATTAGCCCTGGAAAAACAAACAACAGTTGGTACGCTTTCAGGACTTTTGGAACCAAGCGAGATCGAATCTCTTCGTCAAATGATCGGTAGCAATTAGTAATATTTACACCCATTGCGTCGCTCGTTCCTAGCCTTAGACCTCATTGTCTACCGTTTTCACTTAGATCCTTTCCTTGCAAACTGCACCAAACAGTCTGAGTGCGAGCAAGCTCACTGTAGGCTGGGTTAGCGCGCGATTCGTTCCTAGTAGTGCGATCAAATGATCTTGTAGGATGTGTTAACTACAGCGTAACGCATCGTAAGATTACTAAATTCAACTATCTCAACCCTCTCCATTCCTAACTAATCAATGCAGGCGGACGCGCAGGGTAAGGCATCTGTTTTTCTCGAAAGTTTGTCTCGCGCCGCTGATTTCAATCGTTATAAAGATTTTATTAAATATTTCTAATTCCCATAATCTCACTTCGGGGTAATTGGGCTGAACCCTCTGCTCTCAAAAAGTTAGAGGCATTTTAAATTCCGATTCGTGGCGTTATCGGTACTAAAACGCTTTTTCAAGGCTGAAAGCTTCTTGTCATCACAATAAGATTGGCTAATTAGTACAGCAATCGCGATCGCTATCAGCCCAGCTTATCGTTGGGACGAAGCTACCAATTCATAGAGGTTTGGCGGGTTTACAAGATCTTCCTGCGCTTTGATCTTGTAACCTGGGATCTATGAAATTAAATTACTTAGTGACCATTTTTCTCTCCTCCTATACAAAGGTCTATGCCTAAGATTCCTCAGTGCGATCACGAGGAACGAGTGAACCTCTCGCTGTCTGTTATATGCTCACAACAATCATTTAATTTATGCAGTTCATCCTGATGGAATTAATAGCGATCGCTGTTTAGATTTCAGACCAGATCCAAACTTCAAAGAAGAAGAACAATGGAGTCGGAGAAGGTTATTCATGGTATGACGGCGAACTCATTCCTAATAGACCATCTCGCTACACATCAGAAGAACAATTAGAAATTTTAGACACTCATCCCTTCTTCACTGGTAATTGATAATTCAGTTTGAGGCGGTTCGCGAAGCGGATCGTGCACGAGAGCGCGGAACGAGATATTTGAAGATTTTCATTTTTTAGAGGAAACTATTAAAAAATCAAAAACCGCTAGCCAAAATGATCCAGGAAAGATTGCTTAGCTAACGATTTTTTGATTTGTGTCCAACATATCTCTGCTCCAGCTAATAACTGAGGGCAGATGGGAATATGTCTAATTTGACAAGATTTAAATCTATGCCTATTTTACAAGATTTAAATCAAAAACATCAATCAAACAATCGCTCCTCAGCCCCAGAAAATCTCAATGAGCAGCAAAAAGCAGCAAAAAGCAGTAATTCTCCTGAAAAGAACGTTAATCGCCTCAACCAGCAAGATTTTGAGCATTGCTGCCAAGAAAGGGACTTAAATGGTGATTGGATTCTCGCCAACTGTAGCTCAGTAAGTCTTAAAGAAGCGAGCGAATTACTGGGATACCCAGCCAAGTCCCCCGGAATTTTAATTCAAGGTGCCAACGGTCAGTATCAGTTCCGCCCAAATAAACCCTGGAGTAGCAAGCAGGGCAAAAAAGCCCCTAAATATAGGACGGCTGCTGGGGACGAATACGATGCCCTGTTACCCCAACATCCCAGAGATAAGTTTTACTGGAACAATATCGAAACACTTAAGCAACAGTGTTACCAGATCGATGGACATCCCATGCTGCTGGTCACCGAGGGCGGATTTAAAGCAATCTCCGCCTGTTCCCATAATCTTCCCACCCTGGCGCTGCTGGGGGTAGAAATGGGACTGACTGCCAGTAAGGATGACCCCCAAGGAAAACGCTATCTTGTTCCCGAACTAGAGAGGTTCGCCAAATTAGGTTTTGGTTTTATCCTGGCATTTGACTGCGATACCTATGGCAATAAATCGGTAATTCAAGCCTTAATTAAATTAGCCAGGCAACTACTGAAATTTGAAGTTCCAGTTTACACTTTACCTAAATGGGATGAAAGCGAGGGTAAGGGTATCGACGATTACATTGAGAAAAACGGAATTGAAAAATTCCGTCAAGAACTTATAGAGCAATCTACTAGCTTTAAGACTTGGTATCTCGAACATGGCCAGGATGCTTTTGATATCAAACCCCCTAAAGCCGATATTATTGGCACCAAAATTGCCGAAAAATATCGAGATTACTGGGTTTACTGCGACCAGTTAAAATCTTGGTTAGCCTATGGCTTGGAAACCGAAGGTATCTGGACTATGGTTTCTAAAGAATATTTAGCCGCCGAAGTTCATGCCATTCTCAAAGCGAGAAATATTGTCGGTTACGGCAGCAATGCCTATATCGAAAATATTATCGGCACATTGAAACGGGAATTATTCCTGCGCAAATGGGAAGAAAAAAGCTCGACTGATTGGCTCCCCTTCCGCAATGGGGTGTTAGAGCTAGCTACCAACAAGCTGCACCAACATAGTCCAGGATTTAGATTTACTTGGCAGCTGCCACGGGATTACACCGTAGTAGAGACTGGATGGAGCGCCATTGATGCTTGGTTAAACGAAGCTACTCAAGGAAATTCTCAATATAAACAATTACTAGTTTGTTTTGCCGCTGCCGTGCTCAGAGGTCGTAATGATCTGCAAAAATTCCTCCATCTGATCGGTGGTGGTGGTAGTGGCAAATCTACCTTTACCACCCTGCTAACCGCGATTATCGGTGAAGAAAATACGGCAACGTTAAATTTACCCGACCTGGAAGATAAACATGAAATAGCGCGAATTTTCGGCAAGCGATTAGTGGTCTTACCAGATCAGGATAAAGCACCGAAGAAGATGAGCAACTTCAAACGGTTAACAGGCCAAGATAGGTTGTCAGGTCGCCGATTGTTTGAAAATGGTTTCGAGTTTGTCTTTCAGGGTTTAGTGGTGGTTACCAGTAATTTTCCCCTCTTCCATACCAATCTAGGCAGTTGGTTAACCCGTCGCGTCAATATGATTCCCTTTGATTATCAATGTCCGAAGGAGAAAAAACGCAATCTGATGGCGGAATTTAACTCGGAGTTGGGGGCTTTCACCAGCTATCTGTTAAACATTCCCATCGCGGAAATAGAAAATACCCTCAAGGGGATCGGACAACAATCTCTCTCTGGGACAGTTTGGGAATCTCAAATTAGAAGCGATGGCATGGCAGCTTGGGTCAACGAATGGCTGATTGAAGATAGCAGCGCCAAGGTGCCGATTGGCAGTAATGCTAAAGAATGGTTGGGAGATCGCGAATATGACCCCGAAAGTTCCACTCTCTACGGTAGTTACGCTCTTTATTGCCAACAATCCAATCGTTCCACCAAATCCTTACAAAATTTCTCCGCCGAATTATTGGAACTGGTGAACCGTACTCTGGGATGGCAAGCGGCCAAAGCTCGGGTCAAAATAGCTGGGCAAACGGTTAGAGTAATTAAAGGAGTCAGACTACGATCTTATTTAGACGATAACCCCACGATTGAGGAAATTTTAGAAGGTGACAGCCCAGGGGACAGTCCGGGGGACAACCCAGGGGACAACCCAAAACCCTTGCCAAATCAGGCAGGTGACAGGGGTGACAACCTATTTTTAACTAACGAGAAAAATAATAATAACTTCTCTACCCCTTGTGACAATTCTCCAACTGGCACAGTACCCCCCGAAGTTGAAAAGAATAATTCTTTAAATAAATTCTCCTCAGCTGTCGCCGAGGTCACCATCGAGTCACAGCAAGAGTTTGAGCCTGTCACCGCAGCTGTCACCTCAGCGGGCACCGCAGCTGTCACCGAGTCAATCACCGAAGTTGACACTTCAGAAATTAACTGGCTCAGCTATCCCTATAAAAACAGTAGTGATAGTTACACCTTAAAAAATCGGGCTTACAAAGTAAAAGAGCGAATTTTAAATTCTGCCACTAACAATGAGCTGATTAAACTTCATGCCACAGGAGAAGTTAGCGAACCAGAAATAACTTGGATTAAAGCTAATTTGCTAACTCAATCCGAACTACAGCAACTAGAACTGATTGAAGCTACCACCCAAAATAGCTTGTTCGATAGTGAGAACTGCCAAGAGCAGTCTGAATCTTCAGCGATTGAAGTTGGCGATCTTGTAACCGTTCAAACTAATCAACTTGAAGCTCTAGTGATTGATCGAGATAGCCAAAGCGGACTATATCAGATTGTGTATATAGAGTCAGAAAAAACTGTTTGGGAGGGGTTAGCCAATTTAACCAAACTCTAATACTGTCTACAAATTACAATTGAAATCTGAGTCATCGCGATCGCGCATCATGAAAAGCTATGACCTATGTTAAGAAAGGTATTTTCTTTGTAATTGTTTGTACGGCATAAAATACCATTGATTTGAGAAGTAGTTAGCTGTCATGATTAAACCTCAAATTACAATTAGACTTGAGCCATCGCTTTTGAGTGAGCTAAATCAGTATGTTGAATCAACTGGTAGTTCCAAAACAGAAGTTGTGGTGAGCGCGATCGCGCAATATCTGGGTTGTGTAGATCAGGTATCGATAAATCAGAGAATGGCTGAACTGGAAAGGAGAATGGCAGTACTAGAAGCTCAGTCCAAGTTGGAGATGAAGTAGAAAAACTATGATTAGAATTTTTATCAGTCACAGACATTCGGATGAGGCGATCGCTAAGAAGCTTGTAGATTATTTGTTTGCTGCCTTAACAGTAAAAGAGGGTGACATCCGATGTACCTCAGTGGTTGGTCATAAGTTAACCCCAGGAACTCACATCGAAAGCCAACTTAAACAGGACATAAATGGCGACATTGCCTTGATTGGACTACTCACGAAAAATAGCTTACACTCGCAATGGGTTTTATTTGAGCTTGGTGCAGCTTGGGGAAAGGGAAAGCGGGTTATCCCAATCTTAGGACCTGGAGTTAAACATGAGGATTTACCAGGACCTCTAAAAAGCTGTATACCTGTCTCGATAGAGGACAAAGAAGTCAAGTTTTCTCTAAATAGCATGATTCAGAAATTAGCCGATGAGCTTAATGGAATTGAACGAGAATTTGGAAACCGTGCAGAAATGACAAGAGATGACTTTATCGAGGAATTAAAAGCCTGGAAGTCTCAATTACCAGCTCCAGAGCCATCACAACAAAAAGAAATTGAACAGTTAGAGAAAGAGCGATCGCTTGTAGAACAACTTGAAGCTCAAGAGCGATCGCATAAAGAGCAACTAGAAGAACTACAAGCATTGTCTCAACAAGAAAAAGAAGAATTAGAACGCAATTATCAAAAACAAAAGGAGGAGTTAGAGCAATCCATTCAATCCCTTCAATCAGCAATTAAGCAGCTAGAGCAAGAGTTAGCCCAGGAGCGATCACATAATCAACAACTTGAAGAAATGAAGGCAGCTTCTCAACAAGAGAAGGAAGAATTAGAACGGAATTATCAAAACCAAAAACAGAGGTTAGAGCGATCGCTTCAATCACAAATTAAGCAGACAGCTTCTCAAGCTCAAAATTTCACTGTCACTGAAGATTTGGGTAATGGTATCAAATTAGAGATGATTGCTATTCCTGGCGGCAAATTCATGATGGGTTCGCCAGAAGGTGAAGGGGAAGATAGGGAAAAACCACAACATGAGGTGACAGTTCAACCCTTCTTGATGGGTAAATATCTAATTACTCAGGCACAGTGGAAAGCGATCGCATCATTACCTAAAATTGAACGAGACCTCGAACCAGATCCTTCTCGCTTCAAAGGTGATGAGCGACCCGTAGAGCGAGTTTCTTGGATTGATGCAGTAGAATTTTGCCAAAGATTATCGAAACAGACAGGAAAAGAATATAGATTGCCTTCGGAAGCGGAATGGGAATATGCTTGTCGAGCTGGAACGATAACTACATTTAATTTTGGTGAGACCATTACAGATAAACTAGCCAATTACGATAAAAATGTGGGTGAAACCACCTTTGTTGGACAATTTCCGCCTAATGCCTTTGGTTTATACGATATGCATGGGAATGTTTATGAGTTGTGTGCTGATCCTTGGCATAAAAACTATCAAGGTGCGCCAGAGGATAGTCGGGTTTGGAATAATGAATATTATCAAGATTTGCCTGACGATTTGAGAGAATTGCTCAAAAATGAAAATCTACTTGAAGATGATAATGGGTGCATATTTCGCGGCGGCTCTTGGTACTACGTTCCTTGGAGCTGCCGTTCCGCCTATCGCCTCAGGGGCGATCCTGACCTCACGAACGACAGCGACGACGTCGGTTTTCGTGTTGTCTGCGTCGCCCCCAGGACTACATAGCACTATGCTCTCTTTCCCTCTTGCCCTCGGCGCTCAAAAATCACTTATATTACGCTATTAATACAATAATACTAGAGACCAAGAATTACCAATTTTTATTAAAGTATCAAAAAAGAAGCAGTCCAAATCAGTTGATCAAACCGCCCAGAAAGCCGAATTAGCTGCTACCTAGGCGATCGCGTCAATCGCGTCTCATCTAACAGGAAAATTAGACAGCCTGATCTCTCCTTGGGCTACATCGATTATTGCTTGAACTTCTCTCAGAAAATCCATCCCCAATAAACCATCAGTAAAACTCTGGGCTGGTAAATCTAATCCCACTACAGGATAATTTTCGCGCTCAACTCCTAAACAGTTAAACCAAGGTACTGCGATGAGCGGCACGGTCATCGCGCCATTGGCAGTGACAATTTTTTTCTGGCCTAATGGTTGATTTAAATTACAGCCAATACGTTTCAAAATCGGAATCGGTAGCACGGTATAGCTGGCTCCTGTATCGATTAATAGCCTCACTAATAAAGGTGTATTTTGAACTTGTCCCACGGCTGCTCTTAACCAGAGTACATTTTGCTGTTGATGACAACGATAAATCTGTTTCTTACTCATAGAATAAAAGCTAAATCTTCAGGAACTTGACCCATATATTCAATTGCTAAATGTTCCTCTGTTGCCGATTCTAGAGCTTGATAGATTTCTTCTTTACTAGCAGCATGAGCTATGACTTTTCCCTTAATTACTTGTAAATTTTCATCCGTTTCGGTATAAGCAATTAAGACCCATTCCCCATCATAATTTTGCTTGATTTCTTCAAAGGTCATAATATCTGACATTACCTTTTCCTCTTAACTTACAAAACCAAAGATCATCAATCCTATTTGTATTTTAATAATCGAGGTCAATGTAACTTTATAACTTTACTCGGTAACAGTAACGTTCACGGAAGGTAACAAATTTCCAACTGATAACTGATAACTGAAAAGAGTCGTATAATTACCGTTATATGATCTAAAATTGCCCCATCCCTTGTCAAATCAATACTTTACTGCGTCGTATAATGCTAGCTACTTCCACAGCCCCCGTTATAACTCAGATCGAATTACTTGAGAGCTTTGCTCACTTTCTCAATGTGGACGTAGCCGCCGGAGATGCTTCTGACGACACGATTAAAAATTATGCCTGTCAGACTAAGAAGTATTTTCAATGGTGTGACCAATTTGGTATCAAACCCATAGAAGCCACCCGCGACCAGATCAAGCAGTACCGCCGCTGGTTAATTGAAGTAAAAGAGTACAAACCAGCCACGATCGCGTTTAAATTGATTGTGGTCAGGAGATTATACGCCGCCGCCGTAGAAAAAGGACTTATACTAAGCAATCCCGCCCTTGGGGTCAGTCCTCCTAGAGAATGTCGCGACCCCGCAGAACGCATTACCTATCTCGAACAGCCGGAAATCCCTTACCTACTGAGTGCCATTCCCAGCGATTTATCCGTCGCTTCTTTGCGCGATCGCACCTTGGTAGCAGTCATGCTCATGGAAGGTTGTCGCACCGTCGAGATGCACCGCCTCAGTATCCAAGACATCATTCGACGGGGTCAAAATGTCGGTTTGCGAGTCAAAGGTAAGCGCTCTCTGCGGGTAGTTCCCCTAATTCCCGACCTGGTAAAACTCCTGGAACTATACCTAGAAGCCAGACAGCAAGCCGAAGAAGAATTGACCCCCGAGACTCCCATGTTTATCTCGGTGGCTCGCAACAATTGGGGTCACAGGCTCACCCGCCGCAGCATTCAAAGAATTGTCGATAAATATCTCAAAGCGAGCGATCTCAAACATAGTCCTGGGAGAACCCTATCCGCCCATAGTTTGCGTCATACGGCTGGCACCTTGGCACTGAGGACTGGTTCGGATTTGCGGCAAGTACAGGATTTACTGGGACACGCCGACCCGAGGACTACCGCGATCTATGCCCATGTAGGCGACCGATGGGAGAATAACCCCGCTTTGAAGTTTGGGGTCACGCTATTTTAGTTACTACTGAAATCGAAGCCAGCGCAAAGAATTATCTTTAGAATTGCCCTGCTTACGACTGATCCAATCTGCCTCTAGACCTAGAGATTGCAGAGCAGTCGGTAGCTGCTCTTTTTCGCTCCCGTCACGTAACCAGCGCCTAAAGGTTCCTAAACTTTGCGTGAGTCCTCTTCTCTTCGCCTCCTCATAAGCTTCTCCCGTCGTGAGCCAACCTTCTGTAACTACCACTGCTTTAACTGCTTTCTTTTGTGTTTCAACTGATTGTTCCTTTCTTGTGAGGGCAGTAACTTGGTTCTGTAACTCTTGCACCTGATTTTCTAGCCGTTCCAGCCTTGGTGATATCAGTTTGATATCGCCGCTATCACCTATGGTAGCTTCGATTGCTTCTAACCTAGCTTTCAAATCGTTGCTCAGGGTGATATCAGTGCTATCAGCGATATCACCCCCCTGACCCAGATATTGCGCCAATGCTTCGCGGGCTAGTTCTGCTACCTTACAGCCCCTCTCAGCAGCCAATTCCTGATACTGTCTCATCCATTCTGGCGGGATTCTTGCCCCGAGCATTGGGTTGCCCTTATTGGTCACTGATTTCACCTTGATATCACTGCTATCACCTATGATAACTGAGATTTAGCTGAGTTGATTTGGGCTTGAGTCTAATTTCAACTCTAGGGGTGATATCACTGCTATCACCTGTTATCTATACGATATGTTAGAGAGTTTTCGGCGGGGTGAAATCAAGCTGCCAGCAATGCAAAAAACCCTTTAAACGTGGCTCGTTCATCTTCGTCAAAACAGGAAGAATCGGCAATCAAACAGCTTGGAAAGTAATCAAAGAAACCGACGAAAGCTATCAGGTTTAATCTCAAACTTTGAATCATAAAGAGTTTCATAAGACAAATATAATTCAGATAAGTCAACTCTTTCTGATTAATTATTGATATTTCTGGGAGTCGAGCAAACGCGATCGCATTCCTGACAAGTCAATCAGGGCAAACGTAGCAGGCAAAAGTTTTTCGAGTTTTTCGGGGGTGGTCGGAATTCCGATCGAGGTCACAGATTTTTTTTTTTAAGGGTTTCACAATATGTAGTACGAAAAATTTTTTTTTTAATCATGACTGACCGGAATTCCGACCCTAATAACTCAATTCGACCTGAAGACCTACAAGCCCAATTATCAGTAGGAAGAGACGCTTACTACGCTGACTTAAGGTATTTGGGCATCAAAGCAGACAAGGACACAGACGGCAAAGTTTATCTAACTTTTGAGCAAGCAGAGCAAGTTAGGGCTTTACGTTCATATGTTAGTAAATACGGCACACGTAAAGGTTTTGTTTACGAAAAGATTGATGATACAAGTAATATTAGAAGTTCTATTGTTAAAAGTACAAATAGCGATATTGAAACTGCACAAAGCAATATTGGAACTGAGATTACGACTACAGAAGAAGATATCTATATAAGCGAAACAAGCCCGACAGATGATATAGATCTTGATGATATGCTTCGTGATGCTAAGGAAATAGCAGCTCGTAATCTATCAATACGCAATTTGATAACTGTTGAACTCGCCAACAATATGGGTTATGAAGATTTAGACCCCGAC
>JAAUYH010087150.1_pt1 | contig 11174 bp, 9 predicted proteins | sample 7278061 | NCBI WGS metagenome assembly JAAUYH01 (sample SAMN14350203, study PRJNA611818) | marine sediment metagenome | isolation source: surface marine sediment (0.6m) | place: French Polynesia: Moorea | collected 2018-08 | reverse complement strand
CTCTCGACCCGATCGAGGCGGCGTGGGCCTTCGCCGACGAGCTGGAGGCCGACGACACCATCACCGACGCCGACCGGCTGGCGCATGAACAGGGGCTCCACGTCGAGGTCGTCGACTGCGTCGCCTCGGGGCCCGGCGAGGTACTGGTGCCGCCGGGAGCCGGCGCCTGGTTGGACGATGCCGTGGCCGAGAATCGAACGATCATCGGCGTCACTCCGCTGGGGACCCGGCTACCCCGACTGCTCTGGCAGGGTTTCCTGGCGCGTTGTGACCGCGACCGGCCCTACGGGGCACCGACCGAGATGGTTTCGGTCGACCGCTTCGACCAACTGGCCGGGCCGGGTCAGGCCGGCGACGGTTGGTCTTCCGACTGCTCCGATGTCGCCGAGCTGGCGTCTTTCTGAGCGGCCCGGCGAGCGTCGAGGTCGATGGGCTCGGCCATGTGATCGGCATCGAGGATGTCTCGCAGCGCGGCGATGACCCGATCCTGCTGTTCGGGAGTCAGCGACGATCCGCTGGGCAGGCACAGCCCCTGGCGGTAGAGGCGCTCGGCCACTGCGCCACCGGCGACCTCGCTGTCGCGATACAGGGGCTGCAGGTGCATCGGCTTCCAGGCCGGCCGGCACTCGATGCCAACGGCCGCCAGTGCATGAGCGACCTCGTGCGGAGATGGGTGGATGTTCTCGTCGAGGTAGACGACTGTCAACCAGCAGTTGCCCCGGCCGTAGCTTGTCGGGCTGGCGATGTGCAGACCGTCGACGTCGGCGAGGTCGTCCACGTAGCGGGCGTTGATGTCGCGGGTTCGGTCGATCATGTCGTCGAGTCGGGCCATCTGCGCATTGCCGATGGCAGCCAGCACGTTCGACATCCGGTAGGCGTAGCCGAGCTCGCTGTGTTCGAAATGCAAAGCCTCGTCTCGGGCCTGGGTGGCCAGATGTCGGGCCCGCTCGATGAACGGGGCCGGGCCGACCAGAGCGCCGCCCCCTCCGGTGGTGACGATCTTGTTGCCGTTGAAGCTGAAGGCGGCCAGGTCGCCGAGGCTGCCGGCAGGCCGGCCCCGGTAGGTGGCGCCCATGGCCTCGGCCGCGTCTTCGATGATCGGGATGTCGTGGTGGTCGCAGACCGTGCGGATCGGGTCGTAGTCGGCGCAGTTGCCGTAAAGATCGACGGTCATGACGGCGGCGGGGCGGCGGCCGGCCTCCTCTAGCGACACCAGCGTCTCGGCCAGCAGGCCGGGGTCGAGGTTTCCGGTGTGGGGATCGACGTCGACGAAGTACGGCACCGCTCGGGAGTAGCGCACCACGTTGGCCGATGCCACGAAGGTGAGCGTCGGCACGATGACCGTGTCGCCCCGGACGATGCCCAGTACGCGCATGGCCAGGTGTAGCGCCGCCGTGCCGCTGGTCGTGGCCAGGGCCGCTTCGGTGCCGGCCCGTTCGGCCACGGCGGCCTCGAATCGGTCCAGCGCCGGCCCGGCAGGCGCGACCCAGTTCGAATCGAACGCTTCCAGCAGAGCGATTCGCTCCGCATCGGTCATGTCGGGTGGCGACAGGAAGATCCGCTCGGGATCGTCCGCGTCGCGATCGGCTTCGGTCATCGGTGGATGGCCTTTCGAACTAGGTCGTACGACCGATCCATCGGCACTTCCCGCCGGAACTCAAATGCCGGCGGCGACCCGCTGTGTGTCAGGCCCTGATGACGTAGACCCGGTCTTCGAGCTTGCCGATCATCCGGTAGATGGTCCACAGGTTGTTGCCCTGTACGACTCGGTAGGGGATGACGCCCATGGCTTCGACGAGACGATCACGGTCACGGTTGAGGCGGGCCGCCCGCAGAAGCCGCTTCTCTCCGTCCTCGACCTCGAGTAGCGATTCGAGCCACTCCGATCCGACCCGATCGGTCACCTCGATCTCGAAGTCGGCCTCCCGTACCGTCAGTTCGAACAGGTCGGCGTCGAGACGGTCGGGAACCTGGGCGAGGTCGGCGCACAGCCGGGCTGCCTCGTTGGGCTCCAGCAGCGGGGTGGCGAAGACGTCGTGGATCACGATGGCCCCTGCGGGCCGCAGGACACGCCGGCATTCGGCGAGCGCCCCGGCCAGATCCGCCACGTGACCGAGCATGTCGCGCGAGAAGACGGCATCGAAGGTGTCATCGGGTGTGGGGATCGAATGGATCGTGCCCACCTCGGTCTCGACCAGGTGGCCGTGGTCGTGGGTGGCGATGGCTTCTCTGCCGAGATCGACGTTGGCCCGGACCGGATCGATCGACAGGACCCGGCACCCGAACCGCTCGGCCAGATCGAGGGCCTGGGCGGAGTCGCGACCGCCGATGTCGAGGAGGTGGTCACCCGCCCCCACCCCGAGCGCGCCCACCGTGTCGTACATCGACGTGCGGGGCCGGGGCCCGAGACTTCTCTCGGTGAGGGCGAGGGCGTCCTCCCATTCGATGGGCCAGTCGCCGTACATCTGCTCGATGCTGATCGGGGTGGTGAAGTCGTAGGCCATGCATCGACCGTATCGACGGGCCCGTCCTCGGGGTGAGATGCGTCACAGAACCTGACGGTGACCCGTTCGACCACTTAACGTGAGCACCCATCGGGATGAGTTCGATGGGAAACAGATAATGGAGGTGGAGTGAGCGTAGACGTGACCGTCTCGTTCTTCGGCGTGCGCGGCTCCACCCCGTGCTCTAGTCCCGACATCGCTCGTATCGGTGGGAACACCAGCTGCGTGGTCCTCCAGCGCGATGGAGAGGAGCCGATCGTGTGCGACGTCGGCACCGGCCTGCGGTACTACGGAACGTCGCTCGGATCCTCCTCGTTCAACGGATCGATACTCGTGAGCCACCTGCACTGGGACCACGTGCAGGGGCTGCCCTTCTTCCCGCAACTGCTGCACCCCATCTCGTCGGTCCGCATCTACGGCCCGCCCGAGGCCGACCGCTCCTTCGGCCGCGCCTTCTGCGACTTCGTGCAGCCTCCGTACTTCCCCGTGAGCCTCGACGATCTCAGAGGCCGGATCGAGTTCGTAGATCTCGACGAGGCCACGGTCCAGATCGGTTCCGCGCAGGTCACCGCCCGCCCCGTGCCCCACAACGGGCGCACGAACGGCTATCGCATCGAGTGGGAGGACTGTGTCGTCACATACATCCCCGACCACCAGGAGCCCTTCGACCCCGAGGAGGTTGCCCCGAGCGTGCTCGAGCTGGCAGCCGGCACCGACTTGTTGATCCACGACTCGCAATTCACCCCCGACCTGTTGGCGGTCCGCCCGGACTGGGGGCACTGCACGACCCGCTATGCCGCCCGCGTCGCAGAGCGAGCCGGGGCCCGAAGGCTGGCCATGTTCCACCATGATCCGCTGCACAGCGACGACATGGTCGACCGTCTCGAGGAAGAGGCTCAGAGCTGGTCGCTCGGATTCGACGTGTTCGCCGCCGCCGAGGGAATGAAACTCGCCCTATAGGGGCGCCCCTCAGCCCCGCCCGAGGGCGCGCAGATACGCAGCTTCGTGGGCCATCGCCGTGCGGGCTGGCGCGTAGCGCTCGTCGAGATCGACCGCCAGCTCCTTGGCGCCGAAGCGCTCCTCCTCGAGGTGTTCGCTGACCTCGTCCATCAGCTCGGCCAGCTGTTCGACGTTGCCCGTCGAGTAGGTGCGTCGACCCGGCTCGGTGCCGCCATCGAGGCCGAGGATCTCGCGATGGGGGTCGATGTCGCTGGCGACGACCGGCAGGGCAGCCCGTCCGGCCTCGATCAGCGCGGTCGGGAGGCCCTCGAGATGAGATCCGGTGACGAACGTGCCGGCATTGGTGAGCACCTCGGCCAGCTCCTCGCCGTACAGCGGTCCGGTCATCACGACCTCGCGGCCGTCGCCGGCCAGTTCATGGAGATGGTCGACATAGTCCTCGGTGCCGGCGGCCCCGCCGACGATCACGAGCGGGAAGTCGGTGAAGGCCTTGCGCCTCGCCGCGATCAGGTCGTGGGGGGCCTTCTCGGGAACGAGCCGACCGACCGACACGAAGTACTGGCCGGCCTCCAGGCCGAATCGCTCGAGGGTGGCACCAGCTGCCACGGGCTCGATGGCCTCGATGCTGTTGGGGACGACGGTTGTGGCCCGGTTGAACTGCTCGGCATAGCCGGCGGCCAGCGCCTCGGAGACGACCAGGGTGGTGTGGGGCACCCGTGCGCTCACGCTGGCGGCGAGGCGCAGGATCGTGCGGGCCGCTCGACCCCACTTGTCGCGTTGGTCGTCGCGACCGTGAACGGTCACGAGGATCCTTGCCCGGGTCAGCGGGCGAGCGATCAGAGCCATCAGCCCGGGGCCGAGGGCGTGGAAGTGGATGATGTCGAAGCCCCGGCCGATGCAGTAGATCGCCGCCCGCAGGGCGTGGAGCATGGCGCCGACGCCGGGCGATTCCGATGCGGGAAGGTAGACGAGGCGCACACCGTCGAGCATCGGCGGGTGGTGCTCGTAGTCCTCGGAGCGACAGAACACCGTGACGTCGTGCCCGCGCCGGGCCAGTTGGCGGGCCAGGACGTCGACGACGGTCTCGACGCCGCCGTAGTGGGCCGGCATGCCACGAGTTCCGATCATGGCGATCTTCAATCGCCGCGGCGCCGAGTCGACACGGCTGGGGAAGTCGTCACCTGGCGTCATGATGCCCCGATCGTACGATCAGGCCGGCAACCGTCGACAGGGGCGTTTTGCCCACCCGGTACGGGTCGGGCAGCCCTGGAACCAGCAACGGCACGGCACTTCGGATCAGTCGAGGCGGGTCAGGTCGGTTCGGTACCGGTGGACCCGCTCGACGTAGTTGGTGGCGTTGGCCACGTTTGCCTCGACCGAGTTGGCGTCCTCGCGGATCTGGGCCGGAACACCCAGGGCGAGAGCGTTGGGTGGGATGACCTTGCCGCCGGCCACCAGTGCGTTGGCCCCGACGAGGGCGCCGCTCGAGATGACCGCCCCGTGCAGCACGGTCGAGCCCGATCCGACCAGCGCAGCGTCCTCGAGGGTGCATCCCTCGAGATGGGCGTTGTGGCCGACCGTACAATCGTCGCCGATCACCGTCGGCAGCTCATCGGTGCAATGCAGCACGGCCCCGTCCTGGATGGAGGTGCGGGCGCCGATCGAGATCAGGTTGTCGTCGGCGCGGATGACTGCGCCCGGCCAGGCCGAGGAATCCGGCCCCATCACCACGCGGCCGATGATCACCGCCTCGGGGTGGACCCAGGCCTCCGGGTGGATCTCGGGTGTGCAGTCGGGCCCGAGCGAGTAGATCGGCATGGACGGAATCTAGGCGCGCTCGCGCCAGCGAGTCGGCCGCTGGTGGTCCGCGGTCACCAGCCTCGGAGCAGGCGAGTGGGCTGGCGGAGCTTCTTGGCGACGACGGCGTAACAGCGAGCCCGCTCGGCCCGAGTGACATCGGCACCGTTGACGGCGTCGAGATAGCCCTTCATGACCTGGGCCGCGAACCGCAGGTCCTGGGCGCCGTGTTCCTTGAGCTCATCGAAGTCGAGGGCATTGCGACCAGAGTTCTTGGCGTGACTGCGGCTGGCGAAGAGCGGTTCGGGCACCTTGGCGAAGCGCCCTCGCATGGCCATCTCGACGAGGAACGTCCGGTCGCCGCCGTAGAAGAGCCCGTGCAGGCGCGTCTGCATCATCACGGCCCGCCGCATCACGCCGAAGATGTAGAAGTTGCGATGGTTGTTGTTGATGACGGCGTCGATGCGCTCGTGGGGGTGGTCGGCGCCGAAGCGGTCGTCACCGGGCGGAGCCTGGAGCCGGATGGCCTCGAGGTAGCCGTCGCCGCCGAGCCACCCTTGCTCCATCTGCAACATGGGCACGCTGTCGGGGTCGATGAGTAGGGCGTCGCTGTGGCCGATGACGACGTCGGGCTGGTCGTCGAGCAGCCCGATGACCTGGCGCAGATAGCCGGGCTCGATGCGGTCGTCTGCGGCCGCCCACCTGAAGAGCTCGCCCGAGCCGAGGCGGAACAGCCGGTTGAAGTTGGCGGGCCCGCCCAGATTGGTGTCGTTGCGGGTGTACTGGACCCGGTTGTCCTGGCCCTCGAATTCCTTGACGATGTCGGGCGTGGCGTCGTCGGAGCAATTGTCGGAGACGATCAGCTCGAAGTCGGTGAAGTCCTGGTCGAGGTGGCTGCGGATGGCTTCGGCGATGTAGTCCTCGCCGTTGTAGACCGGCACGCCGATCGTGAGCCGGGGCCTTGGCACGGTCACAGTTCGCTCCCTGATGGTCCGACCGTGACGCCCTCGACGTCGGGGTCCGTATAAGTCTCGCGGGGTTTCACCTCGAGGGGCGCCGGTGGCTCCTTCTTCCAGACGAGGGCGGCGAGGTGGGCCAGCGCGATGGCCGTGTACCACCACACGATGGTGTTGAGCAGCACATTCTCTGTGATCAGCTGCACGGCCACGCTGAACAAACCGGCGATGGCACCTACCGTGAACATCTTCGTCGGATAGTCGAGCTGATCCCCTCGGGTCAGCTTCCAGCAGCGCCAGGCGGCGATGGTCGCGAACACGAGGACGGCGAGGAAGCCGATCGATCCGAGGATGCCGCCCTCGACGATGGCCTGGAGGAAGCTGTTGTGAGGATCCTTGTTCTCGACGAACTGGGTCTTCGTGGCGTCGATGCCGATTCCCGAGAGCGGGTTGTCGGACGCCTTGGGCCACACCTTCTCCCAGTAGCCCAGGCGCCAGCCCAGCGAGTCGTCGGTCTTCACTCCGCCGGCGGCGTTCGTGGTGGCGGTGAGGTTGGCGATGCGGTCTCGCACCCCCGGGACCACCGCCCCGACGGCCGCGGCGCCACCGAGGATCACGAATACGAGCTTCTTGTTGACCCGAGACGCGAGCAGCAGCGAACCGATGAGGAACGCCGCCCAGGCGCCGCGGGCGAAGGTGGCGACGAGCAGGAATCCGGTCAGGACGTTGAACAGAATGGCCCCCAGCCGCCACCGCACGGGGACGGTGGGGGTGACCGCCGCGGTCACGAGGAGCACGAAGGCGAGGAAGGTGGCGAAGGGGTTGGGGTGGGCGAACGACCCGTCGATGCGAACCAGCCCGGAGCCGCCGGGGTCGAGGGTGCCGGTCCAGAAGAACTGCACGTAGCCGGTGACGACGGGCACGACGAGGCCGACGGCGGTGGCGGCGAGCATCTTCCAGACGAAGCGCCGGTCGGCCAGCAGCTGTTGCTCCATGGCCAGGTAGATCAGGCTGACCGACGCCAACCCGAACATGGCGCCCTGCGAGACGCCCCGATCGACCGACGTGAGGAAGCTCGGTATGAACAGGAAGAAGAAGGCCACGAACGACCAGCCCAGCGGGGTCATCTTGTTCCAGTTGCCGCTGGCCCGGCGGCTGATGAGGTGCAGCAGGCTCACGACGATCACGAGAATGCCGAGGATCGCAGAGGGCTGGAACGTGCCGAACTCGTCGGCGATCAGGTCGTCGAGTCCGGGCCTGATGGCGAGGGCGACCAGCAGGAACCACTGGTACCGGTACAAGCCGATGATGCCGAGGATCGCCGCGGTGAGCACGGTGCCGCCGAGGATGACGAATCGAGTGTCGGGTTCGAGGGTCTGGAATGCGACGGCGGCGGCGAGGCCCGTGGCGATGGCGACGAGAACGACGAACAGCGACATGGGCCCGGGCGCGGGCACGGGCGGGGCCGGGAAGTCCTCGATGTCGTCGTCGTCGGTACCGATCGAGAACTGCTCGACTTCGGGTAGCTCGGTAGTCGTCATCGGCTAGCGGTCGAGGTCGAGCTCGTAGTCCCAGCGTCGCAGGTGAGGCTCGAGCTCTTCTTCGAGCAGCCGCTGCTGCGGTGGGGTGAGATCTCGCCGCCACTTGTCGTTCGTCGTGCGGAACCCGAAGTCGACCACCGCCTGGCTGAACCGGGGTGAGGCGTCGAGGTCGCAGAAGTCGAGCACGGCATCGAAGGTAGCGCCGGGATCGGCGCAGAGGTCTTCGTAGCGGAGCTCATGGAACGACTCGGGGGGTATTTCGGCTCGGGCTTCGACCATGGCGTCGAGCATGTCGGACAGCTCCATGGCGGCGAGCGTCACGAAGGACTGACCGCTGGCGTCCCATCGTTTGGCCTGTTCGTCGGTCATGTCGAGACCGCGCCAACCCTTGGTGCCGCGCCAGCCGTCCCAGAAATCGACCTGCAGGATCGAGTTGACGACGGCGCGGCCATCGCGAACCACGTGCACGAACTTGGCGTCGGGGAAGGCGGCATGCAGATAGCGCATGCGGGGCCAGCCGGTGATCTTGATGAGGGGGACGGGGCGACCCGGAACGACCAGACGGTCGACGGTGTCGACGAGCTGGGCGCGGGTCCGCTCGGTCAGGTCGGCGGCAACGAGATCGCGGAAGGGTTCGCTGAAGCCGGGGGCGTGCCGTTCCCAGAAGGGGTAGGCCTCGCTGGGCTTGAGCCGGCCGGATTCGATGACGAGCCGATTCACCGCTGCCCCTATCACGGGCAGGTCGAGAGATCGAAGCACGGCCTGATTGGCGAATTCGGCGCGGGGCGCTATGTCGAGGATCTTCGACACCCACGACACGTCGGGGTGGCGGGCGAAAGCGTGGTGGAAGGCCGTCGAACCGCTCCGGCCGGCTCCCACGATGAAGATCGGTGGGGCAGACATGCTCAGCCTGCTTTGCTACCTGCGTCGCGGCCCCACCGGTTCGACTTGCGGCGGGGCGGGGTGTCGTCGTCGGCTTCCTCGTCGGAATCGGCCGCCACCTCCTCGACCTTGGGTTCGTCCTCTTCGGGCTCGTCGTCGACGACAACCAAGGTCGTGATGCTGGCCTCGGGAAGGGCGGCCCGAGCCGAGCCGGCCTCGAGGATTCCGTACGAGTCGAGGGGCTGGGCCGGCTCGGTCGACTCGGATCGGCCGAAGATCAGGTCGTAGAGCACCAACAGCACGATCATGATCAGGGCGGCCGGCACGGCGAAGAGCAGTATCCCCGTGAGCAGGCCGCTGATGCGGCTGGCCTCTTCGATCTCGACCTCGGAGATCACGAACGGCGCTTCGCGCTCGGTGGCGAGCGAGGCGATGGCCGCATCGATCTCGCGGATGGAGCCGTTGCGGGACGACACCTGCAGCGTGAGCTGGTTGATTTCGGCCGTCACCCTCTGGTACTCGCTGAAGACGGGTTGGAGGTTCTCGACGTCGGCCTCGAGCTCTTCGAGCGTCGGGCTCTCGGGCTCGTCGGCGGGCCGGGTGACCTGGTTGCCGTCGGGGTCGGTCACGGTGACCATCGGGCGATTCTCGAGGAAGTCCTGTCGATCGAAGAGCAGGGCGACGGCCCGGTCGTAGGCGACCTCGGGGCTGACCCCGCCGGCGGCCTCGATGAGCTCGTTGGAGCGCCTGTCGGCGGCGTCGAGCGCGAGCTGGAGCTCGGACCGGCCCGCTTCGAGGCCGCTGCGCTGGCCGGTCAGGGTCGAGTCCATGGCGGCGAGGCTCGTCTCGACGGCGACGGTGCGAACCGCTTCGGGCGAGCCGCTGACGACGGTCACGTTGATCAGGCCCACGCTGGCCGGGGCCTGCGCGGTCGTGATCTCGTAGTCCTCCTCCTCGACCAGGCCCGTGATCTCCTCGACCTCGTTGATCACTTGGGGCAGGCGAGCCGACAGCACGATCTCTTCGACGAACAGGTCGAGCTCGGCGGGCGTGAAGTCGTCGTCGGCGATCCGCTGGCCGTTGACCACGTAGCGACCGACCCATTCGATGGGCTCCTGGAGGGCCATGTACATGCCGACGGCGCCGGCCAGGCCCGCGACGAGGGCGAGCAGGACCGGCCGCCAGCCGGTCAGATGCAGGAACGAGCTGAGCTCTCCCGACGTCTGTGCTTCGCCTTCACTCAAGTTCGAGAGTCTTTCACTCGTCGTGTACGCACGTTAGGTGCTCGACCACTTTAAGGGGCCTCGCCCAGAGCGCGAAAGATCCGTCCTGACTACCCCTTCTAGGTCGGACGAAACCCCGGTGTTGATGAGGAAATCGCAGCCCGGGACGAGTAGGTAACGCGGCGCCGAGATGTGGGGTGTTGTCGTGTCTTTGGGGCCCCCGTGGGGTACGTGATGTCGCGCCCGAGTAGCAGCACCGGTGCTGATGGAGGATTAGGGCCCGCGTCGGGTACGTGATGCGCCGGTGCTGATGGAGGTTTGGGGCCCGGGTCGGGTTCGTGATGCCGCGCCGACGTGACAGCCTGGTTCGGGTGGCCCTTGAGCGAGGCGGGCGTCGACCCGATGAGAGCGAACATGGGAAGCGGTTTGGCAGGCAGGTGGTGAAGCGGTGGTAGCCGCAGTGTCGCTGAGCGCGGCCCTGGCCCTTTTCGCCTCGTTCTTCGGCGGCGTGTGGCTGTTGCGGCGCCGCCACGTGCCCCGCTTCGTGGGGGGTGTCGTCGCCGCGGTGCCGGCCGGAATCGTGTGGTTCATCGTCGTGGGCGTAGGCCGCGCCCTCGGGGCGGTGACCAGCGACGAGGCCATGTTCCACCATCTGTACGTGCTCGCGGTCGTGGGCACCCCACTCGTCGGAGTCGCCATATTCCTGCAGACCTGGATCTGGCGGCCGACCGATCCGGCTCGGCGGCGGGCCGGCTGGATCGCCTCGGTCGTGTTCGTGCTCCCTGCTCTGATCGGGCTCTGGGCCAGCTACGTCGAGCCGGAGCGGTTGCGGGTCGACCGGGTGACTCTCGAGCCCGGGCCCGCGGCTGTCGACTCCTCCGACGCCGCCCTGACGATCGGCGTCGTGGCCGACATTCAGACCGACGGCTTCGGCGACTACGAACGCAGGGCGGTGGCGGCGATGCTCGCCGAAGAGCCCGACATCATCCTCGTCGCCGGCGACATCACCCAGCTGGAATGGGACGACTACCTGGCCATCAAGGCCGATGGCGTCGATGTGCTCTCGGAGCTCGACGCCCCGTACGGCGTGATCTCGATCCAGGGCAACACCGACCCCGGGCCGCTCGAGTTCGCGTCGTTCTCGCAGGACGCCGACATGCAACCGCTGCTCGACGAAGTGGTCGAGATCGATGTGAAGGGACGCCCGGTGCGCATAGGCGGCCTGGCCTGGCCCAACAACAGTCGGGGGGCGGCGGCCGCGTTCGTCCGTGACTTCGCCGCCACCTCGACACCGGAGACCTTCGACCTGCT
>JAAUYH010054343.1_pt1 | contig 11174 bp, 12 predicted proteins | sample 7278061 | NCBI WGS metagenome assembly JAAUYH01 (sample SAMN14350203, study PRJNA611818) | marine sediment metagenome | isolation source: surface marine sediment (0.6m) | place: French Polynesia: Moorea | collected 2018-08 | reverse complement strand
GCTTGTTGAATCTAGTGGCTGTCAAACTTTCTCGTCCTGCACGACTCAAACAGTGATACACAACTGATTACAAATTTTAGTGCGATCAAAAAAAGCCTATCTCGCTCCGCCTTTCAACGACAGAATCATAGTATGCATGAGAAGGAGGTCCCGGTGTCCGCAGGTGCATGAATTATGGAATGTTAGTTTGAAAAACGGCATTGAGAACCTGTATCAAGTAGACTTACATACGACAATGCAGTGAATTCGTGGAATTTGATACGACACGGAGAATACCATCATCCAAAACTGTAGGAAGAAACTAGTATAGTCCCCTACAGCTCTATCGGATGCTAACACAAATTTACAGACATACTAAACTATCTTCACTCTTGAAAAGTACTCAATCTGCAAATCGCAATCAGAGCAAGGGCTTTACAGAAGACAACCATGGAGGGTTTATTCTAATACGAGACACTCTAAAATAGACTAGGAACAGTAAACTCGAGACTTCTTTCATTGCGCGATTGCAGAACGTTCAGACACACATCCAGAGTTTTTAATTATCCAGTTTTGAGAACGGGGCCCATAAAAATATGTTGCACTCTTAAACTGCAGAAGTGTATATAGTGATGGACGAAAAATTAACGGCAGAAACGAATAAGTACGAGGACTAATGAAGAGAGCATACAACCGAAAGGCTATTACAGAAAAAGTGAAAGTCTACGACGACGGATATACTACCCGTGACGCTGTGAAAGCTTGGAGAATAAATCTACTTAAGTGAAACTACAACTTTCTCAAAGGCGGTCAGGTATTTTCAAATACAAAAAGTTTGGAATCCGATTAATTATTTTGAAAAGGAAAAATGAAGTTTTCGACTTGATAGAGTCCACTTATATTGTGGTTCACAAAGTTCAAACTATTTTTTTCTGTATAAATCAAGTCGAGAGATTGCACGAAATGCAATGGTGGGCTTTTACAAAGCTATATTTCTGCAAAAAAACACTGAAAAGGTAATAGCTTTTTCGAGCTATTCCAGGCTGCCAAAAAATAGGCTACTTGAAGGAATTAAACTCTTTTCGGGTTATTTTGATTTGGTACTATAAATTCCACGATGGATAGCATAGGTTTTCTGTACCATTCTTGCGTAGTACTCAACAAGGCACAATATGAACGACACTGTTAATGATTCGGATGTCCAAATGAGGCACTCCTTAAGAGCAACTGTACACTAACATCCATTTCTGAAATCTTATGTGACAAATACAAGGCCATTGTGGATACAAATGAGAAAGGTAAAGAGTTACAATTGTGAAATCATATTACTTAGTTGTTTGATGAAATTGTGGTTGAGAATAAGGTTCCTTCTGTATTTGCCAACTTGAAGAGCGAAGCGAAAAAATTCAAGATAGTACGGAACACGGAAATGTGGTTTCTATATTCTGTACAGCTCTGTTGGTTGTACGAGACAACATCAGAGGACGCCTACAAGTTAAAACACAGTCTTCCTATCTGTTTTGAACCTGGTGATATCATCTTTGTAGATCCGAGTCAAATTGATTGGGTCATGATCTGCGCCCGAGAGCAGGATGAAAAAATATTTTATTTACTATGTAGATCTATCTAAGGAACTAACGAATCAAACTTTCTATCACTCTGCGTTTTACAAGAAGCACAGACTCTGCTACTGGTTTCAAAATATTATTTCACACAGATGCGTTTCTACGGAAAATTGCTATAGTCAGAGATGATTTATTAGAAGATTAAAGATAACATGCTAAAACTACGCTTGTGTACTAAGATTGGCGTCGTTGAACATCAAAGATAACTGCCACTTTCATTGTCAACTACCCATTCGAAGACAAATTATCTTGACTCAATAGCGATTAATAATCCATTCCAGTTCAAGCGAACGCTAGCTGCTTGTGTGCATGGAGTCCGCGCACTGGTGCGTACGATGTTCTAATCTTTGTTCCCTATAGTTTTCTAAATAGAATAAAACCCTTGGAATGCATACTGTAAGTTATATCAAAGCCATATTGCGCCATAACCAAGTGAGATTGATGATATTGAGAAAGTGAAATACTGAAGGTCGTAGGTTTCGTCTAGATATACCTTTCCTGGTGATAATGTCTATCTTTCTTTCGAAACAATCAATAACTTTTGTAATTCCGCTTTTTCATGGAATCGACTTGGCTACTCGAACTTCATTGACATAGAATATCGCTCGGTTTACAAGTACTTTTTTAGCAAAATGTTAATTGCTTGCTCTTGTAATGTAGAGTGAATTTTAGTGGAGGGGTATCAAATCTGACGTTAGAAAATGACATGTATAGTTCATTTTATTGGTTCCTCAGTTTTATTGCGGTCTGTTTATTCGAATAGAAAATGGATGTGTTATATTAGTGCAGCGTCGAATAATGATTGATTGTTGCAATCTGAATCCTTAGCGTTGGTATACAGAGTAAAAACTTATTGAGCCAGAGTTCGGAGCGCTCGATTCAAGGATGGGTCTACCATGGGAAGCCGTACAACAACATGTACTTCGTTTGGCAGCTCAGCTGTCACACCTTATGCGAGACTTTGGACTGACGCCGCCATCTGACACGGTGCTGTTACGAGCAGTGATTATCACGCTCGTGTCGCTGGTGCTCACAGCACTGTTCGCAGCGTACGCATTATTTTCCACGATAACGCGTGACCCACGAGATTCGGTACTGCTTGTGGGGGTGTGCGGAGAATCGGACCTACCGTCCCCAGGCAAAACAACACTGTTCAAGACGATTCGCAATGGCCAACCACCACGTTATGCCTGTGTGCCTTCAATGGAGACAACGGAGGATGTGTTCGTCCCATCTACACACTTCAGCCGTGGAACACGGCCCGATACGCCAGTGCGCTGGGTGGATATCCCAGGTCATCCGCGCGTTCGAACACCGGAACTATCGAAGCACATCCCGCGCGCACGCTGCGTGGTATTCGTCGTGGATGCATCGACGTTTAGCGCGAGTGCGCGTCGCGACGCCACGCTTTTACACGACGTCCTCGTTCACGAGGACGTCGTGAAGCGTGCGACACCCGTGCTAATATTTTGTAACAAAAGCGACGTGTCGAACGCCGCCTCGCCTGCATCGGTGAAAGCACGCCTACAAGCCGAGCTAGAACGCGCGCGCATCGCACGCAACGCCTCACTCACCTCCGTGAAAGGGGACAAGCGGGAAGAGGACCAAGTCGCGCGTCTCGGTTTCGACAACACGCCGTTCGTATTCGACCACGCGTTTGGCCCGGTATCATTCGGCGCCGGCTCCGCACTCAACAAAGATGTGATGCCAGTACTTAACTTCGTACGCAGTAGTTTCCTTTAAACGGCTCGCAGATATTCGATAAGTTTGTGTAACGCCTTGTACCGATGCGACATCCCGCTTTTCACCGCTTTGTCCATCTCCGCGAATGTCTCCGAATACCCGTCCGGTTGAAAAATCGGGTCCCAGCCGAATGCGGCGCCTCCACGCGGCTCAACAATAGTTCCGGGGACACGGCCGACAAACAGATGTGCCTCGTCGGATTCACCCGAACTATACCCAAACGTGCATTGCGCATATCCGCTTTGGTCGTCAAACCCAGCCAACAACTTTTTCAGTCCTGACGGACCCACTTTCTCTAGAAAGTACTTCACATATGGTCCGGGAAGTCCACCGAACGCGTTAAAACATAAGCATGTGTCTTCCACAATCTGTTCCACACAATTAGTTACCAACTCTAAATTACCTGATTCGAACAAGTGCCACTTACCACTGGACCACGCACACGCGCAGCTGCCGCACGGACTTTAGCGGTGGCGATTTCCTCGGGTGTTCCCTGAAGTTCGGGAAGATCGATCTTCTCAGATACGAGGTCAAACGGCGGCTGTTCACCATCCTTTGTGAAAGCGGCATCCAAAATACGCTTCGTTTCAACCAACTTATTTTTGTTCCCAGTCACAAACGTGATAGTCCTCGTCATTCTTCGCGTTGCACAACAAAATGGGGCGCGACTTCGATTATCCTTGTGAACTTTGGCGCAGAGTGGAGCAAACGCTGGGATCATCGCCGAATCGTATTGGACGGAGGTTGATTGGGATCAACTGCAACACTCAAAAAGGTAACGGAATGTTTCAGTTTATTAAAACTTGAACAGCACCAAAGATAACGCCATGATTGACATCCCAATACACAAGCTCGCCGTGGTGACGCGATTGTTGGGATCGTATTTGTGGGCGGTGGGAAGAAGTTGCTTGAGCGATATGAACACCATCATCCCTGCAACAATGCCGAATAGCACACCATAAACCGTTTGGCTCAACACTTTGCGCAGCACTATATAGCCCAAGAGGGCGCCTATTAGCTCTGAGGCACCGCTAAGGGTGGCCCAAAAGAATCCTTTCCACTTGCTTCCAGTAGCGTAGTAAATAGGCATAGCCACGCAGATGCCCTCGGGTATGTTCTACACAAACGTGTTAGTTCTCATCGGGTTGTACGTCAGTTCATTCGAGAAATACATACATGAATCGCAGTCGCAAAAGCAACACTCGCACCAACGCGAGGATCCTCCATGACAGATACAAAAGTGGCCAAGCCTTCAGGAAAATTCTGTGTGTTGTGGTCAGTTGCCGTTTCAACAAAAGAACGAAAGCGCTACGGCCATCGTCACGTACATGAAAAGCAAGAGCCAATCCAGCGAAAAGACCCATACGAATGAGAGCGCGCGCGTCGTCAGCGGTCATGCGAAGAACTTCCGCAACCATTTCACCTTCGTGTCCCACCTCGTGTTCAATGTGGAGATTATCATTTTCCACCACGGTGCTAGTTTTCGGTGCTTCCACATCAGGTGAACGTGAATCGACATCCTCAAGATCACTCGGGATGGTACGCCGAGCTAATAACCAATCCTCATAAGCCTCTAATGCTAGTTCGAACAAATAGGTAAGCAGTACACCAGCAAAGAAACAAAGAGTTGCATACAAGAAAGCGTAACTACAAAGAACCAAAAGTTAGAGAAACGTGAATTCAATTGTGGTTAGTGCAAAGTGCCACAGCGCCACGTACCTTTCTCGTCTGCCAGGGCTCAAGCAATCGGCGAAAGAGCTTACGGCCTTATCGGTGAAAATCTCCACAAACGAAACGAACAACATAACGCCGGCGGCAACGCCAAGAGATGCGGCGAGGAACAGATTGTTGGCTCCCTTGTTTTTGGGCATTACAAACGCGAGTGCTGCTCCGACCGCAGTGCTCATCCCAGCAGCAGTAACGATGCCGAAGGCAAGGCCAACATTGCCGACCTTGGACGGTGGTAAACAATCGCCCATTGTGAGAAGAGGTCTAAGTGACCGACACGAGACATCCTTCTCAATAGGACAGTGGGATACAAGCTCTGTAGCACACGAAAACTGAAAGAATCGACAGTATTAAACCAAGCGAAATGCATGGCAGGAGGAATGCCAAATGCTATCGCTACTCTCTCGATGACAACAGGGGCGTCGCACTGAAGCACAGGCGGAGGTTGCTCCGCATCAACAGCACCACCCAATGAGGTAATGGAATGTTTCAGTTTATTAAAACTTGAACAGCACCAAAGACAATGACATAATCGTCATCCCAACACACAAGCTCGCCGTGGTGACACGGTCGTTCGGGTCGTATTTGTGGGCGGTCGGAAGAAGTTGTTTCAGCGAGATGAACACCATCATCCCTGCAACAATGCCGAATAACACACCATAAACCGTTTGACTCAACACTTTGCGCAGCACTATGAAGCCCAACAGGGCGCCTACAAGTTCTGTGACACCGCTTAGCGTGGCCCATAAGAACCCTTTCCACTTACTTCCAGTGGCATAGTAAATGGGCATAGCGACGCAGATGCCCTCGGGTATGTTCTACACAAACGCGTTAGTTCTCATCAACTTGTACGTCAATGAATTCGAGGAATACGTACATGAATCGCAATCGCAACAGCAACGCTCGCACCAACACGAGGATCCTCCATGACAGATACAAAAGTGGCCAAGCCCTCAGGAAAATTCTGTATTTTGTGGTCAGTTATCGCTTCAACTAATGAGAAATGGTGCGCTCATCGTCACGTACATGAAAAGCGAGAGCCAACCCAGCAAAAATACCCATACGAGTGAGTGCACGCGCGTCATCAGCGGTCATGCGGTAAACCTCCGCGACCATTTCACCTTCGTGTCCCATATCATGTTCAATACTGAGACGATCATTTTCCACCACGGTGCTAGTTTTCGGTGCTTCCGCATCGGCCGAACGTGAATCGACATCCTCAGGATCATGCGAAACGGTACGCCGAGTCAACAACCATCTCTCAAAAGCATGCAATGCAAGTTCGAACAAATAAGTGAGTAATACACCACCGAAGAAACAAAGAGTTGCATACAAGTAAGCATAACTGCAAAGGACTAAATGTTAGAGAAACGTGAATTCAATTGCGACTAGTGCTGAGCGCCAAAGCGCCACGTACTTCTCCCGCTTGTCAGGGCTCAGGCAATCGGCGAAAGAGCTTACGGCCTTATCGGCGAAAATCTCCACAAACGAAACGAACAACATAACGCCGGCGGCAACGCCAAGAGACGCGGCGAGGAACAAATTCGTGGTGCCCTTGTTTTTGGGCATAACAAACGCGAGCGCGGCACCGACAGCGGTGCTCATCCCAGCGGCAGTAACGATACCGAAGGCAAGACCAACATTGCCGACCTTGGACGCTGGCAAACACTCGGCCATTCTGTGAAGAGAAGATCTAAGCGAAGGATAGGAAACATCCTTCTGAATAGGATGGAGGGGTACATAGCTCTATACCACGCGAAAATTGAAAAGTCGATTAGACCAATCAAAATTCATGGCAGTAGAAATGTCATGCCATGGGTTCTCTCTCGGCGACAATTCAGACCACCATCATCGTCATGAACGTCCTCATCCGTAAATTGTCCGCGTTATCGACGAACAGTTATTTTGCTTTTCAGTGTTCTTCCCAACGTGTCTCGCACCTCATACAGACATGTTGGCAGTAGACTAATTTTCCAACTTGTATTTGTCTTTTGCTAAAAGTGTCGCCATAGATGACGAAGCTTCTGAGTTTCATAAGAACGATGCTGAATGTCGACTTGTTCTTATTCCACCTCGATTTATGATCGCTACGCCCTACGACCTCAGAACGCCTCATAGTTTCTGAAGGATAAACACCACCACTCTTAAGTGTTTTATTATGTTCCTTCCACCACTTGAGCTAGACAACGTCACGCTTTCGTGAGATATTCAACCACACCAACCAAACCACCTACGTTCCCAACATAAAAATACAACATGATTCTCCATAAGAGGCCGTATTGCACCACGGACCAGTCTCAAGAACAACAGCCTTTACAGCCAGGTTCACTTCCCTCCTTTAAAACAACCAGGGTACGTTCCATAGCAGAAACAATAGTGATTCCTTCATTCAAAGTTTGTCGTGCCGATTCATAGTGATTTCTCTTTTGCATGTTCGTCTTCAGTAACTTCTCGGGAATACTTCTCATGTCATGTTCCGCACACGAGCACAGTGCTCGAACAACCTCCTTTGCAACGTTCAAATGGTCGATCATAAATTTCTTCCGCGCCTCCAACATCTCGCACGAACTTCTCCTCTTGTCACGAATCGCCAACAACATGGACGCCATACCAAGTGCCACAATGGGGCTCAACACTGCAAGTGAGTCCTTGCGAGGCATGAAGTATCTCGGCATCAGACTTTCCACGAATCTCGTCTTGATTTTCTCATTCTCCTCCACCTCCCACTTCCCTTGTTCCTCCATTCGGTCTCCATACATAAGCACATCCTTCAATTCGGTTATCAATTGAGCGGCCACCGCAATGCGTCCGGTTTCCGAAATCAATTCATTCACCAGACTGAATCGAATTCCTGGACTACGAATCTTGGACAGGATCTTTTGGAATGTCTGATAAACAAACTCCCGTGTCGCACGATTTTGGTCATCAACGCGTTCAACTAAACGACAAACGTGCATAGCCAATCCTTCTACTGTTACATGTCGGCCACTTTGATTCAATCCGAATCTCCACAACAGCACATCTTCCGCATCAAAGTCGAACTCGCATCGGTCTAAAAACAAGTTCGTTAAATAAGCACCACCCAACGCGGGCACTTTCGGCGTTAGTGACAATAGTGACATGATGAACGGGATTGCATTGTAAAGCGCTTCCTTCTCTTCCAATAAATCGAATCCAGTTCCGTCCAATGTGAATTCGAACAGTTTGTTCGCACCACAACCCGGCTTTCGCATGGCCGCATAGAAGTAACAAGAAACTGAAATCAAGCTCAACGCAGTGTACTTGGTTCCTTGTGCAAACTTCAACACAGGTCCTAATCCTTGTTCGAAGGTTGTCCCATCCGGATGGATGTTCTCACTGGACAAATGTTTGGACGATAATTGAACAGCTCGGAGCGGTGTCGTCCATCCGAGTCTCCTCATAATGTCAACAAGCTTGTTCATTCGTGTCACATGACGGCGACGTAATTTTTTGACTTCATTATCTTCATCATCGCTCGGAACTGTTATCTTGTACACCACTTCCCTCAAAGTGTTCAGGGCACTCACAAGTAAAAACTGTCGCTCCAAGAGCCAGTCATCAACTACTTGTTCTTCAGCCGGCCTAGCAGGATCATCCATCGTTGGCTTCTGCAAGTCACTCTCATCATCTCTCTGCCGAAACGATTCCTTTTGCGCTTTTTTCAGTTGGCAAATCACTCGAGTTTCCTTCAAGGCTCCATGAATACCGACAATCGAGTGCATGTGCTCATTTTCTTTCCACTGCTTCTCTTGCGCATCAAGAAGTTTGGTGAATGCACTAATCATCACATTGTCAATACGTTCATCAAATCCGCCAATATCATGCCCTTCATCGAAATAGTAAGCTGTACGATGTGCCTGGCCACACATAAGCATACGCTCTTGGTTCTGCAGTAGTTTCTGAAGGAACCCAGAACGTTTGCGAGGAATTCGAGAAATGGCGAGGCCCCACACTTCGACCATATCACACAAGCTGTGAAACACACTGCCTTCATAATGAGTGGTACTTATCTTTGAAATGGTCGACCTCACTACGAGGTCCATTTCACGAGGATTCGCATAATTGGCACAATACAGCAACAAAGACTTCGATACTTCGCCAAGCTCTGGTTTCCTCTCTTCCGATGCACCTAAGAGTTTGGCATAGAAGTAAGGATACATCTCCATTGCAAACAAGTCCACCACAATTTGAAAATGGTTTGATTCCTTCTGCGTATTCTCAATGTTTTCCAACAGCTTGCGCATGAATTCCAAATCCTCTTCTGGCGTCATCTTGGGCGTATCCTTTTTCGGCTTCTTGTCATCGCATCTCAACTTGAACAACAGTGCCTCACCAAAGACACTGTTCAAGTTTGGCACTTCCGATTCGTCTTCTTCCTCTTGGTTCTCTGTTTTCTTGGCAAATGCAATCCTTTCTTCCACGGTCGCACCAAACAAATCCACGGTTTCCTTTCGCTTCAGGTTTTGTTTCCGTTCCTCCGATATCACTTGATTCCAGAAGTAGTGCTTCAACTCACTGCATAATTCGAGTGCCTTCATCTGCGCTGTGCTTTCATCGGATGCGTCGAACACATCCTTCCACAGCTCATCCAAGTCCAATAGTGGTAAAGCATCGTCGAACAGAACCGAATTTCGAAGGCTTTCATCAACAGGGTCCACGTCAAATATACGAATGTTGCTATTAGGAGGATTACTGTCTTGGTTCGAGTCACCACCTGCAGTGTCGCCCACTTCTACGTTCCCATAATCACTGGCGGGGAACACAGATTCATTGTTCACATCGCCCACGATTTGAGAGTCTTCCACGTTCGTTGCTGGGCTGTCATCTTCTTGTTTGTCACCCATGGTACGTGCAGGGTGGCCTCGTTCGTTGGTCGACCAACGAGCTGCTCGCAATTAAGGATCAATTTCGCAACATTTAGATATCGATGGAAACGATGTGCATCCGTTTCGATGTGACGCACGTATCATAAACCAGAATAGGAGTATGAAATAAAAAAGTCAAACGTTTGGAATCAAAAAAAATGAGGTTGAATATACTTCCCTTATTTAAGGTAAATCTATCAGTTTTAGCGTCAACGGCCAAGTAATTAAGTGGCTATAAATCAAGAAATAAAAATTTTAGATAATCTAACTATCAAAGAGATCTTAAATAAAGTATAATATCCAAACATTTAGTAGTGTCGGTAGAATTCTTATGTTACAATCAGAGTGCCGAAGCCGAACTTAATCCCCAAACAATTCTGAAGAAATTTCTCGAAGAAAACGAATAGGGGAAAGAAATTACCATTTGTTTTCAAACAGCGAACCTTCACTGATTCATGAAGAGTAAAAAAATTTAATTGGACGAGAGTTTAATGTGAACGTTCAGCTTGGGAATTTCAAAATTTTTTATAAGTTGAATTCACTCCTGCTCGCTTCTACTCCAAATTTCAGATTACAGTAATGAATTCCTAGAATAAAAATTAAATGCTTTGTTGTGGAAATAGCTGAATATTCAAACATGAAAATCGAAATTTTAGCTGTTCAATTAAAACAAATCTTGCTTAGACTAGTATATGCTCACATATGCTTATTTTTCTCACAAGCAATCGTTACACAGTACCTCTGGATCGGAGAGAAATATTAACTGAAATTGTTCAAAAAGTAAATAATCTTTGGTGCATGCATTTCAATTTTTGTATTTATCCCTTTTTGTAGGATCGAAAAAATTTTGCAAATTGCACAATTGTTAACGATGAAGAGAAAGAAGGTATTAAGGTACCAAACCATTTTTTCCTGTTGCTGATACATATTTAGGGAGAATCCAATACAATTAAATTTGAATCTATCTGCCTCAGGATCTGTATGATCTAAGAGTTAATAATTCTGAGAACAAGAATAAATGTAACAGTGCTCGATCATTCCAGTATGGAATATTTTGAGTAAGAAGCTCAGATTGTACGGGCCCGAATTTACGAATTTCTGATCAATCACATAGTTAATGAATATCCATTAAGAATCTGGATGTAGATTTTCGAATTTTTATTACCTAGTATCGTCAATCAAATGTTTTTCAATTCTCGATTTCAGCAAACGC
>JAAUYH010086107.1_pt1 | contig 11176 bp, 15 predicted proteins | sample 7278061 | NCBI WGS metagenome assembly JAAUYH01 (sample SAMN14350203, study PRJNA611818) | marine sediment metagenome | isolation source: surface marine sediment (0.6m) | place: French Polynesia: Moorea | collected 2018-08 | reverse complement strand
CCCTTCTCTTTGAAACCAATGGAGAGGGCCGTGTCGACGTGATTATTGTTGTGTCAACAACTGCCGAAGATCAAAGGGCGCGTGTATTGGCCAGACCTGGAATGACAGTAGAGAAGTTCGAAGCTATACTTTCCCGCCAGGTGCCGGATGCTGAAAAACGAAAACGAGCTGATTTTATCGTCGACACCAGTAGCGGGATTGATAGCGCACGAGATCAGGTGAAAGCGATTATCGCGGAAATCAGACAGAAAGCTGTGTAACGCCTGAGCAATTGGCTCGCCCCCTATGGGTTGGAACGAACTGTTGATCTATGCTTTGCGTATGTCTGATCAGCTTCGAGAAATCATTTTTGACACAGAAACAACCGGCCTAAGCCCCAAAGACGGGGACCGGGTGATTGAAATTGGCGCGGTAGAGTTGATCAATCGCTTTCCAACCGGAAAAACGTTTCATCTTTTCATCAATCCAGAAGGAAAAGAAGTTCATCCCGATGCGTTGCAAGTGCATGGTATCAGCAATGAGTTTCTTGCAGACAAACCCTCTTTTGGCGACGTTCTAGACCAGTACTTGGAATTTTTTGCTGAGGGAAATCTTGTCGCGCACAACGCGGATTTTGATATAGGTTTTCTCAATGCAGAACTTGCCCGATTGAACCTACCGGCAATTGATCCCACGAGGGTCGTCGATACGCTAAAAATTGCCCGTCGGAAGTTCCCGGGTCAACGCAATTCTCTCGATGCTTTGTGTAGCAGATTTTCAGTCGACAATTCTCATCGTGAAAAACACGGCGCATTGCTCGATTCAGAACTTCTGGCCGAAGTTTACATTGAACTTCTCGGTGGCAGGCAAGCCACGCTTACATTGGACAGTCATCAAAACACGGCCACAAGCCAGAATGAGTCCGATGGGGGTGTGCCGTCCAATGCAAATTCCTACGGCGAACGGCCAAGGAAATTGCCACCGAGGATTTCACGTCAGGAATTGGAGGCGCATCAGGCGCTCATCGATTCAATTGGCGAACATGCTCTCTGGAAAAAAATGGGCGGGTAGTTCCCGCCCAACATAGCAAACGATTCAATTGAAATGCTAGTAATTAAGCATTGGCTGCTTGCTGTTGCTCCAGGCGCTGACGGAACAATTGCGCAAAATCCACTGGATCAATCATTAATGGTGGGAATCCGCCATTGCGTGTGGCTTCTGCCATGATCTGGCGCGCGAAAGGAAACAGCATGCGCGGGCATTCGACGAGAACAGCACCTTGCATTGCTTCTTGCGGAATTCCAACCAGGCGGAAGATACCAGCATATACCAATTCCACATTAAACAGCACTTCGTCGCCATCGGAAGCTTTTGCTTCCAGCTTCAATTCAACTTCAAAGTCCGTCTCAGAAAGAGGGTTGGGATTCACATTGATATTGATGTTGATCTCAGGATTTTTTTCACGCGGGCGGAGAGAATTTGGCGCATGCGGGTTCTCGAATGACAAATCCTTGATGTACTGAGCTAGCACATTCATTTGAGGTGCCATTTGCTCTTCCGATGCACCATTTTCTGCTGGCTTTGCTGCAGGTTTCTTCTCTGTTTCTTTTTTTGCCATGATGATCCCGATATCCAATTCAACTATGCGGAGATGCCGCTCTATAACGTGTGAGCCTGCTAACACGTAGGATGAGGAGTTACAAGGAAAATGCCGTACATGGATTACCCGGCATTATTCTTTGTCGACAGGCTTCCATGGCGTGTTTGGATTTTTGGTTTCAGAATATTCCGAAGGATCCAGATCTACCACACCCTCTTCATATTGGTGATACGAGGAATGGCCTTGGGTTTGTGCGTTCCGGAACGCGCTTTCGGTCTTGATAACCACCTTGGAAGCGATGGATGACCAAAGAAATTGTCTGAAAGGTGGGAAAAACAGTAAAAAGCCAATGCTGTCTGTCACAAACCCGGGTGTCAAAAGCAATACGCCGGCAATCATGATCATGACACCACTCACAAGCTCTTTGCCTGGTATTTCTCCTGAATTTGCCTTCATCTGTATGGTATTAAGTGTGGCAAACCCCTGAATTCGGAGAAGAATCGACCCAAGAATGGCTGTCACAAGGATCATTGCGAGAGTTGCAATCACGCCTATTTGACCACCAACCAATATGAATACGGCAATTTCCAATATCGGAATAAACAACAGCAAAAACGGGACAAATCCAAAGTTCATTTAACTAGCTCAAATGCTCGACATTATTTTTCGTTAGGCACAATGTAGGAAGTGTCGCATCGGATTGTAATGGTCCCTTTGCAACTTCGCCTCCAGCAACTATATAATCGGTTAAACACGTACATTCCCATTTCCGGTATTATTCATGCAGTTTCTTGATCTGACTACCCTCATCACTATCGTAATCGCTGTATTTGTCCTGTTGCGCTTGCGTTCGGTGCTTGGCCAGCGGACGGGTTACGAAAAACCGGAGGATTTTCTCAACAAAAAGTCTCAACGAAATCAAACGCGTAACGATGATGGCGCGCCAGACAATGTGGTGAAACTGCCAGAACGCAATACTTCTGGTGCCCAAGAGCGCGAAAATCCGGCGATCAAGGAAATTGATGAACTGGCAAAACCGCGAACAAAACTCAATCGTGGTCTGAAAGACCTCCTGGCAGCGGATCAATCGTTCAGCCCGAAGGAGTTTGTTGGCGGCGCCAATATGGCCTATGAGATGATTGTCAATGCGTTTGCAGATGGTGATGACAAGTCTTTGCGGAACCTGCTTGCACCGGAAGTCTTTGAAGGTTTCAACGAAGCAATTAAGACGCGTCAGAAAAACGGTGAAACCGTCAAATCCAACTTTGTCGGGATAGACAAGTCCGAAATCAAGGAAGCCCAGGTTAAAGACAATGAAGCTCAAGTAACCGTTCGGTTTGAATCTCAGATTGTTTCCGCGACTTTTAACAAGGATGGTGAAATCATCGAGGGCGATGAAAACGAAGTGGTTCGGGTAACGGATCTTTGGACTTTTGCACGTGATATTCGTTCGCGGGATCCAAACTGGAAACTGGTTGCTACTGAAGCCGAAGGCTGAGGTGTTGCGAGATGGAGGGTTGGGAGCCGGCAAAGTTTTCTGATCTTGAAGGTTGGGAAAACGATGATCATCAGGCAGCCCTTGCTTGCTTTCGTATGTCTGCAAAAGGATTTGCAGATAAAGTCCCCATAAGCAGGCTTGCGGTTCAGCCAACACCTGAGTTGTTGAAAGCCGCGGAAAAAGCGCTCGCGCTGAATGTACAAACCATCAGCAATAGCGAAGCCAGAGAATTTTTCGAGGAACATTTTCAACCGATACAGCGTCCGGGCAGGAAGGGATTTGTCACGGCGTATTTCGAACCAGAAGTTGACGCCTCCCGGGTTCAAACGCGGGAATTTCCTTATCCGCTTTATAAACGGCCTGCAGACCTGGTAAAAATTGACAAAACGGATCCACCCTCCGGTGTTACGGCAGGGTTGGAATATGCCCGGAAAACTGAGAGCGGTTTTACCGACTTTTACAATCGCGGCGAAATTGACAATGGTGCTTTGGCAGGCCGAGGTCTGGAGCTTTTCTGGCTAAGGTCTGCCATTGAAGGGTTTTATATCCATGTTCAGGGCTCCGCCCGGTTGTTGTTTCAGGATGGCAGTTCAGCCCGTGTTTCATATGCGGGAAAGACTGGCCATCCCTATACTTCCATTGGCAAAGAACTGGTTGCGCAGGGTACATTTGACGTAGATCAAGCCAATATGACCAATATCAGGGCCTGGCTGGAAGAAGATTTGCCGCGTGCAATGGAAATGCTGCACCGCAATCAGTCATTTATATTCTTTACTGAACTCAAGGGACATGATCCCGATTTCGGGCCAATCGCAGCGGCAGGTGTGCAGCTTACTCCGGGCAGAAGTCTGGCAGTGGACAAATCCATCCATGCCTATGGCACGCCAGTCTGGCTCGGAACACAAAATCCGTTACCGTCTGACACAAAACCGTTTCAGCGTCTGATGATCGCACAAGATACCGGGTCAGCAATCGTGGGGCCTCAACGCGGTGATATATTCATTGGATCAGGCGATGAAGCAGGCATGGTTGCCGGTGCAGTGCGCCACGACACCGACTTTTTTGTTTTGGTTCCCAAGGCGAAATAATATGGTGAGAAGAACCAAACAGGATTGGGAATTGTGGGAACGGGTCAAGAAAACAGCTGTCCCGCTCAATGCCAATCGTGCAAAACAGGATTTCAGCTCCCTGTTGGACGAACCACAAAAAATCATTTCCCAATCTTCTCCTGCAAGTCGACCTGCCAGAGTTGTGAAGCCCTACTCGCCTGAACCGGCGATCCGAGTTTCTCTTGCCGCAAAGCCGCCAATTCTTGACGACGTGACGAACCGCAAGATCGCCCGGGGTAAAACATCAATTGATGGCCGGATAGACCTGCATGGAATGACCCAGAATGAGGCCTATAACAGCCTGTTTCATTTTGTTGAAAATGCTCATTTGAATGGTAAACGGACTGTCCTGGTTATTACCGGAAAGGGCATTCGTGGAGAGGGGATTTTGAAGCAGGCAGTTCCGCGATGGTTGTCGGAGCCCATCTTCAAGAACAAGGTGATCGGTTTTCATGAAGCCCACATCACCCATGGGGGATCTGGAGCGCTATATGTGCGATTGCGTAACAAGAACCGTGAAATATCCCAATGACTCCCTTCGGTTTGAAGATGCGCGAATTACGCAATGAGAAAGGTGTCAATCAAAAGCAGATGGCGAAAGATCTTGGTGTGTCAGCCGCATATCTTTCCGCGCTTGAACACGGACATCGGGGAGTGCCCAGCTGGCAATTTCTTCAGCGGGTAATTGGATATTTCAATATCATCTGGGACGAAGCTGAGGAGTTTCAGCGTTTGGCGGCAACTTCCGCATCAAGAGTTGTGGTGGATACAGTCGATTTGTCAGTTGAAGCCACGATCCTTGCAAACAGCGTTTCAAGAAATATATCTAAGTTAAGCCCAGAGGAATGTTTGGAAATCGAAGCTCAAATTCAGATGATGAGCGAAACCAACAGGTTAACTAGCGAAGAATAGCTTCCAACTCTTCGCGTTTATCATTGACCAACCATCCATAATAATTTTCCCGCGGCATTGAGCCACGAGCCCGGGCAGTTCCGGCCCGACTGCGGACATTACCGAGGTTATACAAGGTAGCGGTAATTCCTGGGTTATTGGAAATGTCAAAGCCGCCAATGGTCCGGTATGCGTCGATAGATACTTTGATCACGGCAGCCATATAAACCAGTGTTGTGTCCGGATCGATAATTGCTTCGTACACCTTGTTTGGCTTGTTTATGGATAATTTCGGCTTTTTGCTAACTTTGTTGACCACATCGGTAACCCGTAGGGCTGTCAGTGGATTGATTTGTCCAAGACCAAAGGTCTGTCCTGCATAAAACGGTTGGAAAAATACGCGACTGAAACGGTCATTCGGCCACTGGACACCATCCACTGTCTTGCCTTGAAATTTGGCCTTCCAGATGGTTTCCCGGCATGACCAAAGATCATAGGAATCTCTGGCAGTACTGCACCGACTAAACTCAGGTCTTTTGACAAATTTTGCTACGGTTTCCTTGCCGTGAGCAAATCGAATGTCTTCGTTCAGGTAGGCAACAGCTTTGAGATACAATTCCTGTAATCGGTCCACAGCGTCCACATTGTAAGTATGCTCGCCAACCAGGGCGCCGACAATGTGAATGGGAGCGATGCCGTATTGACGTGCGGTCTTCTTGATCTTGCCTTGCAATTTCTTGTCAGAGGCGATCAGGTCACGGATTTTTTTGTACTTTGCCTGAAAGGTGCTGTTTGTGGCTTGCGTTCTTGATTTCGATGCAGTCGGTACATTGGGTTGGGTCGCGCTCCGATTTCCCGGCGGAACCTTTGTAACCGCCCATGCACTTGAAGCAGCAAGGCTTGATAATGCAAACGATACAGAAAATAGTGTCGCTGTAAGTAGACGTCTCATACCCAGACCCGATTGAAATCTTTTCAATCTATCAATTGGCACAATCAGCGAAGCGAGTCGAGAACCTTCCGTTACGTAGGCAATATGATCACCGAGGTTTGAATCAGAGTATATACCGGCTCAGATCGACGTCCTTTGCAAGTTCACCAAGCTGGGATTTCACATACTCGGCATCGATCTTGTATTCTTTCTCGGAAACATCGGGTGCCTTGAACGAAATTTCATCCAGGATTTTCTCCATGACAGTTTGAAGGCGCCGCGCTCCAATATTCTCAACAGTAGCGTTCAAATCCACGGCAATACCCGCTATTTCGTCAATGGCATCATCGGTGAATTCAAGATCGACGCTCTCAGTCGCCATCAGCGCAACATACTGTTTGATCAGACTTGCCTCGGTTTCGGTCAGGATACGTTTGAAATCTTCCTTCTCCAATGCACGCAACTCCACCCGAATTGGCAGCCTGCCTTGCAGTTCAGGGAGAAGATCGGATGGCTTGGAAACATGAAAGGCGCCAGAAGCAACGAACAAAATATGATCAGTTTTCACCTGCCCATGCTTGGTTGAAACAATGGTACCCTCAACAAGTGGCAGCAAATCGCGTTGAACCCCTTCACGCGAAACCCCTGCTCCGCCTCGTTGATCATTAACCGCAATTTTGTCGATCTCGTCCAGAAAGACGATTCCGTTGTTTTCAACGGCTTCAATCGCTTCCATGACGATCTGGTCATCATCAAGCATTTTGTCTGATTCATCTGCAATCAGGGATTCGTAAGATTCGACAACCGTTGTCTTGCGTTTCTTTGTTTTTGCCCCAAACGCTTTTCCAAACATGTCATTGATGTTCATGACGCCAATGCTGGCACCAGGCATGCCCGGAATTTCCATGCCGCCCATTGGATTGGCATTATCCGCAACTTCAATCTCGATTTCCTTGTCATCAAGTTCGCCATCGCGCAGTTTTTTGCGGAAAGAATCTCGTGTTGCTGGTGACGCAGTTTCACCCACCAAAGCATCAAGAACCCGTTCTTCAGCAGCCAGATGCGCTTTGGCTTTCACCGCTTCCCGTTTCTTTTCGCGCACCAGGTTGATGCCAACCTCTACGAGGTCTCGAATGATCTGTTCAACATCGCGGCCAACATAACCAACTTCTGTAAACTTGGTTGCTTCGACCTTGATAAAAGGCGCTCCGGCCATCTTGGCGAGACGTCTGGATATCTCGGTTTTACCGACCCCAGTCGGTCCGATCATGAGAATGTTTTTGGGCATGACCTCCTCGCGCATGGTGCCTTCAAGCTGCTGGCGGCGCCAGCGATTGCGAAGGGCAATTGCTACAGCCCGTTTTGCATCCTTTTGCCCGATGATGAAACGATCAAGCTCGGATACGATTTCGCGTGGAGAGAAATTAGTCATCGTTGTCTTTTTCTACTTCTTCTAAAGGGGCTCTGGAAATCAAAGCCCACTGCTCTTTGCTTTTTGTGTTTGCGATCCCGCGGGCCTTGATCGAGATGAGAAGATCACGGCATTGCTCCTCGTTTACGCCAGCGACCCTACTGAGTATAGCGATATTTCGAAAACGCCATCGCGGGTCACTCAGCAATTGTCGCAGCAATTCGCGTCGTGGTTCTGCCCATTCCCGGTTGTGTTTTTCTTGCCGCCATTCTTCAAGTTTTTTTGGTCCAATGTAAGCACTGATGAAGCCCGCTATGCCGCCGAGTATGACGCTTACAAGGACGGTTGACAGGGATACCATTACTGCTGCTCCGCTGTCAGCGTTTCCATGACGGTATTGCCATTTGTGTAGACACAAATATCCGCGGCAATTTCCAGCGCCTTGCTGGCAATATCTTCCGCGGACTTGTCCGTGTCCTGAAGCGCCCGTGCTGCGGCAAGCGCATAATTGCCACCTGAGCCTATCGCCATAATGCCGTGTTCGGGTTCCAGCACATCGCCATTGCCGGTGACGCAAAGCGAAACGTCTTTGTCAGCAACAAGCATCATGGCTTCGAGATTTCTCAGATATTTGTCTGTGCGCCAGTCTTTGGCCAGTTCAACACAGGCACGCATTAGCTGCCCCGGATATTGTTCCAGTTTCTTTTCCAGGCGATCCAGCAAAGTAAATGCGTCAGCTGTTGCACCCGCAAAGCCGGTGATCACATCGTTGTTTTTCCCGATTCTGCGGACTTTGCGTGCATTCCCCTTGATCACGGTCTGGCCAAGACTGACCTGACCATCGCCTGCAATGACGACTTTTCCGCGTTTGCGAACTGTAACAATGGTGGTTGCATGCATGGATGGAAGTTTTGACATAATGTTTTTCCGCAGTTGAAGTCCCGCCAATGTAGGGATTGAATTAGCAAAATCAAACCTTGAAGAGAACAATCAAGGTTAATGAAGGCGTTATGGCTTTCGTAAGATTGTAGTGATATGGCTTCTGGCAAGTTCTGAGTATTTGAGTAAAAACCATGCGTACAGCCAAAATCACCCGCAAAACCGCTGAAACAGATATTGCTGTTGAGGTCAATCTCGATGGTAGCGGCGACTATGACATTCAGACGGGTGCAGGCTTTTTTGATCACATGCTGGATCAGCTTTCGCGTCATTCATTGATTGACATGAAAGTCCGTTGCGATGGCGATCTCCATATTGATGCCCATCATACAACTGAAGACGTGGGAATTGCGCTTGGACAGGCAATTAACAAGGCGCTGGGTGACCGAAAGGGCATTACCCGTTATGCGTCGATTGACCTTGCCATGGATGAAACATTGACACGGGCAGCATTGGATGTGTCCGGGAGACCGTTTTTGGTTTGGAATGCCGAGTTTTCTGCACCGAAAGTGGGTGATTATGATACCGAGCTGTTCCGCGAATTCTTCCAGGCTTTCTCGCAACATGCAGGCATCACGCTTCATGTGACCAATCACTATGGCGACAACAATCATCATATTGCCGAGACTTGTTTCAAGGCAGTCGCGCGAGCATTGAGGGCGGCGATTGAAATTGATCCCAGGCAGGCCGACCGCATTCCGTCGACCAAAGGGTCGCTTTGATCTTATAAAACTTGTTTGAGGTGCTGACTCGGTCTAGATAGTCGGCATGGCAATCTATTCTGTATATCTGCCGCCAAACCAAAGCGGGAAAGAGGCGATGGAACGCTTCCGTCTGCTGAGAGATGCCAAAGCACCTCTTGCGCTGATATTCCCTCCGTTTTGGCTCGCTTGGCATCGTTTGTGGCTTGAGCTACTCGTCTACGCTGTCGTCGCAATTGGGATCGCGATGCTTGCTGCCTGGAAACCATTGCCGCCAGTATTCTATCTTTCCGCCATTCCCGGATTGTACCTCCTATTGGAGGGAAATGAACTGATCCGCCGCAAACTCGAACGTAAAGGTTGGCGATTTGCCGGTGTTGTCGACGGCGCCAATCAAGAAGAAGCAGAAATTCGTTTTGTAGTGGAGAATGAAAATCTATTGACGCCAACAATGCCTGAGCGACACCATCAGAGCACGGAGTTTAGTCAAGCACCTTTAATGTCGTCAGCGCCAGCAGGCATATTTCCGGAATAAACCATGAAAGTTGCAATCATAGATTACGGATCAGGAAATTTACGATCCGCCCAAAAGGCTTTTGAACGCGCGTCTACGGAAAGCGGATTGTCGGCATCAGTGACTTTGACCAGTGATCCGGAATTTGTTCGGTCAGCAGACAGGATAGTTCTGCCGGGAGTGGGTGCTTATGCAGATTGCAGGTCCGGGTTGGATGCGGTCAACGGTATGACCGATGCTTTGGAAGAAGCTGTCATCCGCAGTGGCAAGCCGTTTTTTGGCATCTGTGTTGGCATGCAATTGATGGCCGAGCGGGGTTTGGAGAAAACCACGACGGAAGGACTTGGATGGATTGGCGGTGACGTGGTCCTTATGGAACCGGAAAATGCCGCTTTGAAAATTCCGCAGATTGGTTGGAATACATTCAATGTCGTTCAATCTCACCCGTTACTTAAAGGTATTGAAACAGGAGAAGACGGACTGCATGCTTATTTTGTGCATTCCTATTATCTCAATTGCCGGAATGAAGATGAGTTGATCGCAACCACGGATTATGGTGCTGCAGTCACAGCGATTGTTGGGCGAGACAATATGATTGGAACTCAGTTCCACCCGGAGAAGAGCCAGCGGCTTGGTCTGGCTCTGATCGGTAATTTTTTGAAGTGGAAACCATGAGCAAGCTTCTCTTTCCCGCTAAAAATTTGAAAGACGGTAGCCCGTGTTGTCTGCAGTTGCTTTGCAGCGAGGACACACGAAATTCAAAGGGCATTCGCCCATGACGAAAATCCTTTTTCCAGCGATTGATCTTAAGGACGGCGAATGCGTTCGCCTGAAGCTCGGCGATATGGATCAGGCGACGGTCTACAATCCCGATCCGGGTGCTCAGGCAAAGTCTTTTGAAGATCAGGGCTTCAAATGGTTGCATGTGGTCGATCTCAATGGCGCCTTTGAAGGCGAAAGCGTGAATGGTGCAGCGGTTGAAGCCATTCTTGCAAATACCAGTAATCCGGTCCAACTCGGAGGCGGCATCCGCACGTTGAAGCACATTGAGAACTGGCTGACCAAAGGTATCCAGAGGGTTATTCTTGGCACAGTTGCGGTTCGTGATCCGGAACTGGTGATCGAAGCCTGTAGAGAGTTTGAGGGCAGGGTCGCTGTAGGTATCGATGCCAAAGGTGGCAAGGTTGCGGTCGAAGGTTGGGCGGAGGCCTCAGAACTTGGCGTAATCGAACTCGCCAAGAAGTTCGAGGGGGCTGGCGTTTCTGCAATTATTTACACGGACATTGATCGCGATGGCATTCTGACAGGCATCAATTGGGATTCAACAATCGACCTGGCCGATGCAGTGTCTATCCCGGTTATTGCTTCAGGCGGACTTGCTTCGATTGAAGATGTGAAAAAACTGGCTTCGCCTGAATGCGCAAAGCTTGAAGGCGCAATTACGGGTAGGGCACTGTATGATGGCAGACTGGATGCCAAAGAGGCGTTGGAGATTTTGGGATGACTCTAAAAGTCCGCATTATTCCCTGCCTAGATGTGAAGGATGGCCGCGTTGTTAAGGGCGTGAATTTTGTTGATCTGATCGACGCTGGCGATCCGGTTG
>JAAUYH010012762.1_pt1 | contig 11178 bp, 6 predicted proteins | sample 7278061 | NCBI WGS metagenome assembly JAAUYH01 (sample SAMN14350203, study PRJNA611818) | marine sediment metagenome | isolation source: surface marine sediment (0.6m) | place: French Polynesia: Moorea | collected 2018-08 | reverse complement strand
AAATTCTCAGATTCACCGGCTTCTTCAACTACTTTCTTGCCAAAGATCTCATCATTTTCTCTGATGAAATCATCTTTGTGTACTAGTTGATTTTCAAGGAAAGTAGTATCTCCTGAATCCTGGATACTTACTTTACGCATCATTTGCCTTACTACAACCTCAAAATGTTTGTCATTAATCTTCACCCCTTGCAGGCGATAAACTTCCTGAACTTCATTTACAAGATATTGCTGAACGGCAGATGGCCCTTTAATTGCCAGGATGTCTTCTGGTGTAATGGATCCATCAGACAAAGGCATACCAGCTCTTACATAGTCGTTTTCCTGAACCAGGATCTGATTTGACAGTTTAACAAGGTATTTCTTGATCTCTCCCAGTTTGGATTCTATAATGATCTCTCTATTACCCCGTTTTATTTTGCCAAAGGAAACCACACCGTCTATCTCAGTAACAACGGCAGGATTCGAAGGATTTCTCGCTTCGAAAAGCTCTGTCACTCTCGGCAGACCACCAGTGATATCACCTGCTTTGGCAGATTTACGCGGTATCTTAACAAGGGTTTTACCTTCTTTGATCTTTTCACCATCGTCTACCATAAGGTGTGAGCCAACTGGTAAATTGTAAGATCTAAGGATATTGTCCTTGTTGTCCTTAATCAATAGTGTAGGGATCAGTTTCTTATTCCTGGATTCCGAAATTACTTTTTCCTGGAATCCGGTTTGTTCATCAATCTCTACCTGGTAAGTAACTCCTTGTTCTATATTCTCATAGGCGATCTTACCAGTAAATTCTGATACAATTACGCCGTTATAAGGATCCCACTGACAAATTACATCGCCCTGCTTAATCGGCTTACCACTCTTTATAAAGAGTTGGGAACCATAAGGAATGTTATTTGTACTCAAGGTAATTCCAGTCTTGGCATCGACAATTTTGATCTCAGAAGTCCTGGAGATAACAATATCTGCTGTTTTACCTTCACTGTTTTCACCTTTAACAGTTCTTAATTCATCTATCTCGGCAACACCGTCAAATTTGGCTAACAATTTGTTGTCCTCAGAAATATTACCGGCGATACCACCAACGTGGAAGGTCCTAAGAGTAAGCTGAGTACCAGGTTCACCGATAGACTGGGCTGCAATCACACCTACGGCTTCACCTCGCTGTACCATTTTATTTGTGGCCAGGTTCCTACCGTAACATTTAGCACAGATTCCTTTTTCCGCTTCACAAGTCAAAGCCGAGCGCACCTCTACTCTCTCAATTGGTGATAATTGAATCTTTCTTACATCGGCTTCCATAATTTGCTGACCAGCTTCGAGGATCAGTTCCTCTGTCAACGGGTCATATAAATCATGAAGAGAAACCCTTCCGAGAATTCGCTCGCCTAATGTTTCAACAACCTCTTCGTTTTTCTTTAAGGCTTCTACTTCAATACCCCTTAGAGTACCGCAGTCTTCTATGTTGACAATTACATCCTGAGAAACATCAACAAGTCGCCTTGTCAAATAACCAGCATCGGCTGTTTTAAGAGCTGTATCCGCAAGACCTTTTCTCGCACCGTGAGTAGAGATAAAGTATTCAAGAATAGACAGTCCTTCTTTAAAGTTAGATAGGATTGGATTCTCAATAATCTCACCTCCACCGGCCGTAGATTTCTTGGGTTTTGCCATAAGGCCCCTCATACCAGTCAACTGCCTGATCTGTTCCTTGGAACCCCGGGCTCCGGAATCGAGCATCATGTACACAGAGTTAAAGCCCTGCTGATCTTCACGGATACGTTTCATAGCCAGTTCAGTCAGCATTGCATTTGTAGATGTCCAAACATCAATTACCTGGTTATAACGCTCATTATTTGTGATGAGCCCCATATTATAGTTCATCATGATACCATCAACTTCTTGGTTGGCATCGGTAATCATGTCGTTCTTTTCCTCAGGAATTATAATATCTCCTAAACTGAACGACAATCCACCCTTGAAGGCAAAATCATAACCCATGGTCTTGATCTTATCAAGGAATTCCGAAGTAGTGGGCACATCTGTAACTGCAAGTATCTTACCGATGATATCACGGAGAGATTTTTTATTGAGTACCTCATTGACATATCCAGCCTCCTCGGGTACTACCATATTGAATAAAACCCGACCCACAGTAGTCTCGATGATTTGATCTACCAGCTCACCTTCCTCGTTGAAGTCTTTAGCTCTTACCTTAATCCCGGCATTTAATTCTACCCTACCTTCATTGAAGGCGATAACTACTTCTTCATAAGAATAGAACGTTAGCCCTTCACCTTTAACTTTAATGTCATCAGTAGATTTGCGCTCTTTAGTCATGTAATAAAGACCCAGAACCATATCTTGAGATGGAACCGTAATAGGTGAACCATTGGCCGGATTCAGAATATTGTGAGAGGCCAGCATTAATAGCTGAGCCTCCAGTATTGCTTCTGGTCCCAGGGGTAAGTGTACCGCCATCTGGTCACCGTCGAAATCCGCATTAAATGCAGTACAAACCAACGGGTGAAGTCTAATGGCCTTACCTTCTATCAGCTTAGGCTGAAACGCTTGTATTCCCAGTCTGTGAAGTGTGGGAGCCCTGTTAAGAAGAACAGGGTGTCCTTTAAGTACATTCTCAAGAATATCCCAAACAACGGGTTCTTTCTTATCTATGATCTTCTTGGCCGACTTAACTGTTTTAACAATACCTCTTTCAATAAGTTTTCGGATAACGAAGGGCTTGTACAACTCAGCAGCCATTTCTTTTGGCAGACCACATTCATACAGCTTCATTTCAGGTCCAACTACAATAACCGACCGGGCAGAATAGTCGACCCTTTTACCTAAAAGGTTTTGTCTGAAACGCCCTTGCTTTCCTTTAAGGGAATCTGAAAGTGATTTCAGAGGTCTGTTAGACTCAGTTTTAACTGCAGAAGCTTTCCGTGTATTGTCAAAAAGGGAATCCACGGCTTCCTGTAGCATTCTTTTCTCATTCCTGAGAATTACTTCAGGCGCTTTGATCTCCATGAGACGTTTAAGTCGATTATTCCTGATAATCACTCGCCGGTAAAGATCGTTCAAATCTGAAGTAGCGAAGCGACCACCATCAAGCGGCACCAATGGCCTTAATTCTGGTGGTATCACAGGGATCACTTTCATGATCATCCATTCAGGTTTATTTTCCCTGTTATTCTGAGCTTCTCGGAGTGCTTCTACTACCTGTAATCTCTTAAGTGCTTCGGTTTTCCGCTGCTTGGAAGTTTCCGTATTGGCCTTGTGCCTGAGATCAAAGGAAAGTTGCCTGAGATCGATCCTTGACAAGAGGTCAATAAGACATTCAGCACCCATTTTAGCGATGAACTTATCGGGATCTGAGTCTTCCAGATATTGATTTTCAGGTGGAAGCGATTCTAATATATTTAAATATTCTTCTTCGGTAAGGAAATCCATTTTTTGGATCTCCTCATCCTCCGGTCCTTTGGCCAAACCGGGTTGGATAACCACATAGCGCTCATAATAAATGATCATATCCAATTTCTTGGATGGTAAGCCCAGGAGGTATCCAATTTTATTAGGTAGAGAAAGGAAGTACCAGATATGAGCAACAGGAACAACCAGATTGATGTGCCCAACTCGATCTCTTCGTACTTTTTTCTCAGTCACCTCAACACCACACCGGTCACAAACAATACCGCGGTATCTGATACGCTTGTATTTTCCGCAGGCACATTCATAGTCTTTTACGGGACCAAATATACGCTCGCAGAAGAGTCCGTCGCGTTCGGGTTTATGTGTCCGGTAATTGATGGTTTCCGGTTTCAAAACTTCTCCTCTGGATTCAGCCAGAATTGCTTCCGGAGAAGCCAGTCCGATAGAAATCTTGTTAAACCTTTTGATTGATGTATTATCTTTTAATCTAGCCATAACGTTAATGGTGATTATGTGTTTTTATGCTTATATCTAATAATTATTCTTCCAGTCTGATGTCGAGTCCTAATCCCTTAAGCTCGTGCATCAAAACGTTGAAAGATTCTGGTAAACCAGGTTCTGGCATGGTCTCTCCCTTCACGATAGATTCATAAGTTTTAGCCCGACCTATCACATCATCGGACTTCACCGTTAGGATCTCTCTCAATGTTGCCGAAGCGCCGTATGCCTCAAGAGCCCAAACTTCCATCTCACCAAACCGCTGACCACCGAACTGAGCTTTACCGCCCAATGGCTGCTGTGTGATCAAAGAATAAGGTCCGATAGACCTGGCGTGCATCTTATCGTCAACCATATGGCCGAGTTTAAGCATGTAGATGACACCTACTGTTGCTGCCTGATCAAATCGTTCACCAGTACCACCATCGTAAAGGTAGGTATGACCGTATTGTGGCACTTTAGCCTCATCGGTTAGTGAATCGATCTCGGCTATTGTAGCACCGTCAAATATTGGTGTTGAGAAGTTCTTGCTGAGTTTTTGTCCAGCCCAGCCAAGAACCGTCTCATATATCTGACCAATATTCATCCGCGATGGTACACCTAATGGATTCAGAACTATATCTACCGGGGTGCCATCTTCCAGGAATGGCATGTCTTCCTGACGAACAATGCGAGCCACAATACCTTTATTTCCATGACGACCTGCCATCTTATCACCTACTTTTAATTTGCGTTTTTTGGCGATATAAACCTTGGCCAGCTTCATGATACCTGCAGGTAATTCGTCTCCCACGGAAATGGTAAACTTATCTCTCCTTAAATTCCCCTGAAGATCGTTTAATTTGATCTTGTAGTTGTGAAGGAGATCGGTGATCATAGTGTTAGTAGCTTTATCTGTAGTCCAGCTACCACCTATCAAATGGGCGAAATCATCAACGGCATTCAGCATCTTCATGGTGTACTTCTTACCTTTTGGCAGAACTTCTTCTCCAAGGTCATTCTCCACACCCTGCGATGTTTTTCCGTTCACAAGTTTGAAGAGTTTATCGACTAATACGTCTTTAAGCTCCTGGAACTTCACCTCGTATTCCAATTCCAACTTGTTTATTGCCTCTTTGTCCTCGGAACGTCTTCTCTTATCCTTTATAGAGCGAGAAAAGAGTTTCTTATCAATGACTACACCTTGAAGAGATGGCGATGCTTTTAAGGAAGCATCTTTTACATCTCCCGCTTTATCCCCGAATATGGCTCTCAAAAGCTTTTCCTCGGGAGTAGGATCTGATTCTCCTTTAGGCGTGATCTTACCGATAAGTATATCTCCCGGTTTAACCTCGGCACCAATACGGATCATACCGTACTCGTCGAGATCTTTAGTCGCTTCTTCAGATACGTTTGGGATATCGTTGGTTAACTCTTCAGCTCCCAATTTGGTATCCCTTACTTCCAATGCGTATTCATCAATATGAATGGAAGTAAAAATATCTTCACGAACAACTTTTTCCGAAATAACAATCGCATCTTCAAAGTTGTAACCCTTCCATGGCATAAAAGCCACTTTCAGGTTTCTACCTAAGGCGAGTTCTCCATTCTCTGTCGCATAGCCCTCACAAAGAACCTGACCTTTCTTAACCTTGTCCCCAGTTCTGACAATTGGTTTGAGATTGATACAGGTACCCTGGTTGGTTTTCCTGAATTTCACTAATTCGTAGGTCTTCGAATCTTCTTCAAAACTCACCTGACGCTCGCGATCAGTTCGCTTATAATTAATTACAATCTTTTGTGAATCAACATATTGCACTACACCATCGCCCTCCGCATTGATAAGAACACGAGAGTCTGAAGCAACCTGTCTTTCCAACCCAGTTCCCACAATGGGTACTTCAGGTTTTAAAAGCGGCACTGCCTGTCGCATCATGTTTGATCCCATGAGTGCACGGTTTGCATCATCGTGCTCCAGGAATGGTATCAATGAGGCAGATATTGAGGCAATCTGATTAGGCGCTACATCCGTATAGTTTACTTCTTTCGGATCAACTACCGGGAAATCTCCTTCTTCCCTCGCAATTACCTTATCATTTACAATAGCACCACTATCTTTCAGAGGGATGTTCGCCTGGGCGATCTTCTTACCTTCTTCTTCTTCGGCACTCAAATACACGTAGTCCTTAGTATTCACCACACCTTTTTCAACTTGCCTGTATGGTGTCTCCAGAAATCCAAGTGGATTTACTTTTGCAAATACAGAAAGTGAAGAAATAAGACCAATATTTGGCCCTTCAGGTGTTTCAATCGGACATAGTCTACCATAGTGCGTATAGTGAACGTCCCTGACCTCAAAACCGGCCCTTTCCCTAGAAAGTCCACCCGGACCAAGAGCAGATAGTCTCCTCTTGTGGGTAATCTCAGCAAGCGGGTTAGTCTGATCCATAAACTGAGACAATTGGTTGGTACCAAAGAAGGAGTTGATCACGGAAGACAGCGTCTTTGCATTAATCAGGTCGATCGGTGTAAATACCTCATTGTCTCGAACATTCATCCGCTCACGGATGGTTCTGGCCATACGCGCCAGTCCAACCCCAAACTGCGCCGAGAGTTGTTCTCCAACTGTCCTCACACGTCTGTTGGACAAGTGATCAATATCATCGATCTCCGCCTTAGAATTGATAAGCTCAATCAGGTATTTGATAATGGTAATGATATCTTCTTTGGTCAAGACCTCTTTGTCCATACCAATATCCAGTCCGAGCTTTTTATTCATCCGGTACCTACCTACTTCACCTAGGCTATAGCGCTGGTCGGAGAAGAACAGTTTATCAATAATACCTCGAGCGGTCTCCTCATCAGGTGGTTCTGCATTACGCAATTGTCTGTAAATATGCTCAACCGCTTCTTTTTCCGAGTTGGTAGGGTCTTTCTGAAGCGTATTATGAATAATCGCATAATCGCTTTGTGCATTGTTCTCCTTATGAAGAAGGATTGTTTTCACATCGGTGTCCATAATCTGATCGATGTGCTCTTTTTCCAGTATAGTATCCCTATCGAGCACTATTTCGTTTCGCTCAATTGAAACAACTTCCCCGGTATCTTCATCTACAAAATCCTCATGCCAGGTATTTAATACCCTTGCAGCAAGCTTTCTTCCAAGTACTTTTCTGAGGCCAGTTTTTGTGACCTTGACCTCTTCTGAAAGATCAAAAATCTCAAGAATGTCTTTATCTCTTTCGTAACCAATGGCCCTGAAAAGTGTAGTAACAGGTAATTTTTTCTTCCTGTCAATATAAGCGTACATTACACTGTTGATATCTGTGGCGAACTCAATCCATGAGCCTTTGAAAGGAATGACCCTCGCCGAGTACAGCTTAGTCCCATTAGCGTGGAACGACTGTCCGAAAAAGACACCAGGTGACCTGTGAAGCTGCGAAACTACAACGCGCTCGGCACCATTGATAACAAAGGTTCCACTGGGAGTCATATAGGGAATTGTACCCAGATAAACGTCCTGAACTATTGTTTCAAAATCTTCGTGTTCCGGATCTGTACAATACAGTTTCAATCGGGCCTTAAGCGGCACGCTATATGTTAACCCTCTCTCTATACACTCTTGAATTGTATATCTGGGCGGGTCTATGAAATAATCAAGAAATTCCAGAACGAACTGGTTTCTTGTATCTGTAATAGGAAAGTTTTCCATGAAGGTATTGTATAAACCTTCATTGCCCCTTTCGTCAGATTTCGTTTCCAGTTGAAAGAAATCTTGAAACGATTTAATCTGAATGTCCAAGAAATCCGGGTATTCCGGAATGTTCTTAGCGGATGCGAAACTTATTCTTTCAGTATGTTTTGTGAACATCTAAGGACAAAATTTTGATCGTGAATAATCTTTTGGGCGGTATATCTCAAGATATACTATATATAAAAGGGTTTAGGTCTAGCCGCCAAAACAGCGGAAAGACCTAAACACAAACCTTTTGGTTGTAGCTATTATTTAAGCTCAACTTCTGCTCCTGCTTCTTCCAGTGATTTTTTGATACCTTCGGCTTCGTCTTTACCTACACCTTCTTTAACAGCTTTAGGTGCACTGTCTACGATATCTTTAGCATCTTTTAGTCCAAGACCTGTTAATTCCTTAACTAATTTAACAACTGCCAGTTTAGAAGCTCCGGCTGCTTTCAGGATAACATCGAATTCCGACTTCTCCTCAGCGGCCTCTCCACCTTCTCCACCAGCAGCTCCACCACCTGCGGCAACCGCTACAGCAGCAGCAGCTGGTTCAATACCGTACTCCTCTTTTAATATATCGGCCAACTCATTAACCTCTTTTACGGAAAGGTTGACCAACTGTTCTGCGAATTCTTTTGAATCTGCCATTTTTTCTATCGTTTAATAAATTTTAAATATTCAAGTTTTAGTGCGTACTTATTCTTTTTCTGATAATGTCTTAAGGATACCCGCCAATTTACCACCACCTGATTTAAGACCAGAAATAACATTTTTGGCTGGTGATTGTAGCAAGGCGATAATATCGCCGATAACTTCTTCTTTGGATTTGATATTTACCAAAGTTTCTAAAGTGTCGTCCCCAAGGTAAATTGCCTCTTCAATATAGGCTCCCTTTAACAGTGGTCTATCCGATTTCTTTCTGAAACTCTTAATAAGCTTGGCCGGAGCATTTCCGGCTTCAGCGAACATCAATGACGTGTTGCCTTTCAATACCTCAGGAAGTTCTCCAAACTCTCTCTCAGAGGCCTCCATGGCCTTCGCCAATAGAGTATTCTTTACAACAGAAAGTTTGATGTTTGCTTTAAAACAAGCCCTTCTAAGAGCGGAAGTGGTCATTGCATCCAATCCAGAAATATCGGCTAGATAAATAGTGGAGTTATCTGAAAGTTGCGACTTCAGATCCTCTATTACCGTTGCTTTTTCTTCTCTTGTCATACTAATTCTATTACAGTGATACTGCTTTTGGATCCAATTGAACACTTGGGCTCATGGTGCTTGATAAATAAATACTCTTCATGTAAACACCTTTAGCAGCTGCAGGTTTCATTTTGTTCAGTGTATCGATAAGTTCCTTGGCATTTCCAGCAATTTTTTCTGCCGGGAATGATGCCTTGCCTATCGCTGCGTGCACAATTCCTGCTTTATCCACTTTGAAGTCTATTTTACCAGCCTTTACATCGGATACAGCTTTGGCAATATCCATTGTAACCGTACCGGTTTTTGGATTTGGCATAAGACCACGTGGTCCCAGGATCCTACCTAAAGGTCCTAGTTTCCCCATTACACTGGGCATCGTAATAATTACATCCACATCGGTCCAACCGCCTTTAATCTTATCCAAATACTCGTCCAATCCCACATAATCTGCACCTGCTTTTTCAGCATCCGCAGCTTTATCCGGGGTTACCAATGCCAGAACTTTTATATCCTTTCCGGTTCCGTGAGGTAGTGTGACCACACCACGAACCATTTGATTTGCCTTACGCGGGTCTACCCCGAGTCTTACGGCGATATCAACAGACGCATCAAATTTGGTATTGGTGATTTCCTTTATTAAAGCTGAAGCTTCTTCCAATGAATAGAGCTTGTCTTTCTCTATTTTGGCATGGGCCTCTTTTTGCTTCCTAGTTAATTTTGCCATATTAAAATTGCTTTAAGATCTTAAAAAGGTTTCTTACCCGAAACCTTAAGGCCCATAGACCTAGCAGTTCCTGCAACCATACTCATTGCAGATTCAACCGTAAACGCATTTAAGTCTACCATCTTATCTTCTGCAATAGTCTTGATCTGATCCCAGGTTACCTTTCCTGATCTGTTTCTGTTAGGTTCGCCGGATCCCTTTTTGATCTTAGCCGCTTCCATCAGTTGTACTGCCGCTGGCGGTGTCTTCACGACAAAGTCAAAGGACTTGTCTTTATACACGGTGATAACAACAGGCAACAATTTGCCCTGTTTGTCCTGCGTACGCGCATTGAACTGCTTGCAGAACTCCATGATGTTAACTCCGGCAGCACCTAAAGCGGGTCCAACCGGTGGCGATGGGTTCGCAACACCTCCCCTAACTTGTAGTTTAACTACTTTACTTACTTCTTTTGCCATTGTTAATAATTAAGATTCAAAGTGTGTTTAAAATGGAAGCAACACAACTTTAGTACGTAACATTTTATATTTTTTCAACCTGCATATAGCTTAATTCTAAAGGTGTTTTTCTACCGAAAATTTTCACCATAACCTCAAGCTTACGCTTTTCTTCGTTTATCTTTTCTACAGTACCGTTAAATCCGTTAAACGGTCCGTCGATCACTTTTACCGTTTCACCAAGCACGAAAGGTATAGCCACACTGTCCGTATTAACGGCCAACTCATCAACTTTACCGAGCATTCTGTTAACTTCAGATTTTCGCAACGGAACCGGGTCTCCCCCTTTTGTTTCACCTAAAAATCCAATCACGTTGGTGATAGACCTGATAATATGTACCATTTCACCACCCAAATTGGCTTTAATCATAATATAACCAGGAAAATATACCCTTTCCTTATTGATCTTTTTTCCATTCCGGATCTGAACTACCTTTTCGGTTGGTACAAGAACCTCATCCAGATATTCACCAAAACCGTGACGCTCCACTTCGCTCTCTATGTAGCCCTTGATTTTATTCTCCTGACCACTGACAGCTCGCACAACATACCATTTCTTTTCCAACACTTCAGACATAGAGCTCTGCTTAACTGATTAATAGGTTAAAATACATTGAGACGAGCCTGCTGAATATTGTATCTACACCCCAGGTCGCAAGGGCAAAAAGAATGGAAAATACCGCTACAATCACCATCAAGTTGGACGATTCAGCCCTTGATGGAAGTGTAACGTTCTTTTTTAGCTCCTCTATTGAATCTTTGATGTATGAAACCATAACTCAAACTCTTTAATACCTAAGGATCTGCGCTCTTAATATATGCAAATGCAAATCGCTTCGTCGTTTCTTTTATTTTCATTCCCAAACACTTTATTGTTGGGTTTGGTCATGTATCTAAGTCCAATTTTCACCGGACACGCCAGATATCTCACCAGCTTCTTTTCATCTCCAGCACGGGAGGAGAGACTTCCCTCGTCTTCCTGCCCGTTACTTTCAGGCGGGCGCTCGGGACAGGTTTCTCGTCTCGTCTGCTTTTTCGTTCACATTCAGCACGGGAGGAGAGACTTCCCTCGACTTCGCTCGGGACAGGTTTCTCGTCTCGTCTGCTTTTT
>JAAUYH010228157.1_pt1 | contig 11182 bp, 9 predicted proteins | sample 7278061 | NCBI WGS metagenome assembly JAAUYH01 (sample SAMN14350203, study PRJNA611818) | marine sediment metagenome | isolation source: surface marine sediment (0.6m) | place: French Polynesia: Moorea | collected 2018-08 | reverse complement strand
CCTGCTGATCCATGGCTTTTCGATGGGCTTCTAACATTTGTCGGTAACGATCCCCATCTTGCCCAGCGGGGAGAGGCGAGGGCGCGTTAAAGGTGCTGGAATCGAGGGCGAAAAAGTCAATCCCGCCGTATCGGAAGGTGTAATAGCGATTAGGGAGGCGGGTGAATTGACTGGGTTGATAGCGGAGACATCGCCCCGTCTCTGTCCTGGCCGTGTAATGGCGATCAAGATGTTGACCTAATTTTGACGGGGTGTCTAATGCTTTGAGGTAGTCTAGAAAGGCGCGAGCATAGGCGTCTCCTTGATAAGACCCATGCCACCCAATATTGAGCGCCAACCGCCCTCCAAATAGACGGATTAGGGGCCGTATAGCCTGAGATAACAGGCCGTACGCCAGTGGTAAGTCATAGTAGTCGTGATTGCCCAAGACAGGTAGAAATGGGTGCTTAAAGACCATCCGATCGTAAGCGATCTGTTCCGGATGCTCGCCACCCACTAGCCATTCTCGGTAGGGTTTGATGAAGTTCTCGGGATATTGCTCGCTGGAGCCTATCTGGTAGACGACATCCCCGGTATGCAACAAAAAGCGACAGTCTTGAAGATGGGGCAGCATGTGTTCGGCAATGCGCCGCTGGGGATGGTGATCGGGACGGGGACCGGCTCCACTATCGCCAATGACGAGAAAAGAAAAGATTGGATCCTCCGCTTGACCGTCGTCTAGAACTAAGCGAGTTTGGTCAATCCCTCGTTCACCGAGCAAGGGGCGTCGCCACCGCACTCGCTCTTTCATCTTGGCGACTTTGACTGCGATTGCAGGTTCAAGGATATTCGGCATGACTCACTCAATAAGCTGTCGCCTCTAAAGTACAGCGTAAATCTTGACAATTATGGACTCCCTGGTTATTCATCCCCAAAAACAGTATTAAGAGAAGAAGGGGCGCTTAGATTTAGGAGGCAGAATAACGCTATCTCAAACCTAATCATAAAAAAATTCATACCATGCGTCCTATTCGAACCTTTAACGTTACTCCAGCGTTGCCTCAACGACTGGAATCCCTGCGCAAGTTAGCCTATAACCTACATTGGGATTGGGATTTTGAAACTACAGACCTGTTCCGGCGATTAGACCCCGATTTGTGGGAATCCAGCCGCTACAATCCGGTTTTGATGTTAGGGGCGATTAACCAGGCCCGTCTCCAGGAAGTTTCCGAAGATGAAGGGTTTTTAGCCCAGATGGAACGGGTGGCTCAGCGTCTAGAGGGCTACTTAAGCGAACGGACCTGGTATCGCAAACATCGGCCTGCTCCTCAATCTGATGAATGCTTTGCCTATTTTTCAATGGAGTTTGGCCTCACTTCTTGCATGCCGGTTTACTCCGGGGGATTAGGCGTCCTTGCAGGGGATCATCTCAAATCCGCCAGTGATCTAGGACTGCCGTTGGTTGGAGTCGGTTTGTTATATCAAGAGGGCTATTTTGCACAATATCTGAATGCGGACGGCTGGCAGCAGGAGCGATATCCCATCAATGATTTCTACAATATGCCGTTGCATCTGGAACGCAACCCAGATGGATCGGAGCTTCGCATCGCTGTGGACTATCCCAGCCGCACCGTGTACGCCAGGATTTGGCGGGTCCAGGTGGGAACCATCCCCCTCTATCTGCTGGATACGAACATCGAGCCGAATAACCAGTATGACCAGGATATTTGCGATCGCCTCTACGGCGGCGACATTGACATGCGAATTCATCAGGAAATCATGCTGGGGATCGGCGGCGTGCGGATGTTAAGAGCGCTGGGTCTGAAGCCGACCGTGCACCACATGAATGAAGGACACTCCGCCTTCTTGGCTTTGGAACGCATCCGCATTTTAATGGACGAACATGGGCTGAGTTACCCCGAAGCCCTGCAAATGGCCCAAGCCGGACAGTTGTTCACCACCCACACGCCCGTCCCCGCCGGAATTGATCTGTTTCCCCCTGATAAGGTGCTTTATTACTTAGGCCATTACGGTAAGCGCTTTGGCTTATCGGATGAGGAATTCTTGGCGTTGGGACGGGAGAATACAGGGGATTTCTCCGCCCCGTTCAGCATGGCGGTATTGGCGATTAAGACAGCTACGTTTTTCAACGGCGTGAGTAAACTGCATGGAGAAGTCTCGCGTCATATGTTTGGGGGGCTTTGGCAAGGATTGCCCGTCGGGGAAGTGCCGATCACGTCGATTACCAACGGAGTCCATGCCCGCAGTTGTGTCGCTAAATCCACCCAAGCCCTCTATGACCGATATTTAGGCCCCACCTGGTCTGAGGCTGGACCGGATAAACCCCTTTGGGAGCGGGTTGATTCCATCCCCGATGAGGAACTCTGGCGCAACCATGAACTCTGCCGCTCCCAGATGGTGATGTCCGTGCGGGAGCGATTGCAGAAAAGTTTGCGCGATCGCAGCGCCTCCCCCGTGGAAATTGATCAAGCTCAGGAGGTATTGGACCCCGCCGTGCTTACCATTGGGTTTGCCCGGCGCTTCGCCACCTATAAGCGGGCGACCCTATTTTTGCGCGACGTTGAACGGATTCGCAACATTCTGAAAGGATCTGGCCAGGGGCAACGAGTTCAGTTTGTCATTGCCGGTAAAGCCCATCCCAAAGATATGCCTGGCAAAGAGCTGATCCGCAACATCATCCATTTCACCAGGGATGAAGACCTCGCCCGCTCCATTGTATTTGCGCCGAACTACGACATCCATGTCTCACGGGCGATGGTGGCTGGATGCGATGTCTGGCTGAACAACCCGCGTCGACCTAGGGAAGCCTCCGGCACCAGCGGTATGAAAGCGGCGATGAATGGCTTGCCCAACCTGAGCGTGCTAGATGGTTGGTGGGACGAAGCTGATTATGTCCGCACCGGTTGGCCGATTGGCTATGGCGAGGATTACGACGATCCCGAATACCAGGATGATGTTGAGGCGAACGCCTTCTACGAGTTATTAGAAAAAGAGGTGATCCCGTTGTTTTATGACCGGGATAAGGAAGAAATTCCCCGAGGCTGGGTGGCCAAAATGAAGGATGCGATTCGGCTGAACACTCCCCTATTCAACACCGCCCGGATGGTCAAGGACTATGCGACGCGGGGATACTTCACCGCCAGCGATCGGGTTCACAGTCTTTCAGCTGATCAACATGCCCCGGTTAAGGAACTGGCCCATTGGCATAGTCGACTGGACGAATTTTGGTACGAAATGAAAATTGAGCAGGTCACCATCTCTGAACCCACCGATCTCAAAGTGAATCAGAGGTTCAAAGTTGACGCCCTGATTCGGTTGGGCTCACTCACCCCAGCCGATGTTCAAGTCGAACTATACCAGGGGACGGTTGAAATCGATGGCGAAATCCATACCGGCGTCCCCACCGTTATGACCTTCCAAGGCCATGACGCCGATGGCAAGAGCCGCTACTCCATCGAAGTCACCTATACCCGCAGCGGACTCCAAGGGCTCTCTCTGAGAATCCTACCCAAGCACAAAAATCTCAGCAGCCCCTACGAGCCTAAGTTAGTACTTTGGGCGCAACCGGATGAGGTCTCTGTTAAGGTCGGTGGTAATGTGACGGAGGGATAGGTAGAGGCGGCGATGGCGTTGGAAAGCCGCCTTCAATCGGTTTGCAATTGAGTTTGAAGAAAGATTTCCAAAGGAGATTTATTTTTGACACAAAATGATTGACAGATCTGCCTGAACAATTGAAATCATGGCTACAATCACTCAACCCAGGAACTTTCAAGACCTGCTGGCCTACAAGGACGGCACTGACAACATCTATGAGCTAACCGAGGGAAAATTAATCGCAGTGGCGCCAGAGACTTATGCGAACCGTCAGATCGCCAAATACCTGGCCCAACGACTGCAGCAGTTCTTCCCCCTCTCCTTAATCGAACTCAACGGGCCTGAAATCGAAGTCGCTCCACTGCCAGGAATGCCTGTCAATCGGCTACCCGACCTGGTTGTTCTACATCCAGACCATCCCAAGATGCTGGCGAATACCAACGGCGTCTCCATGGCCATGCCTCCACCACAGATGATTGTGGAAGTTGTCAGCCCCTATAAGGACGGCCTTGATCCAAACTTCACCCGTGACTACGTCGATAAGCTCCAGCAGTACGCCATTCGGGGCGTCCCAGAATATTGGATTATTGATCCACAAAGGCAAATCATCGAGGTGAACTGTGACCCTGACCAAAGCCGTCGCAGCTATCTGGCTCAGTCCAACTGTAAGGGGGCCGATAAGGTGCGATCGCAATTGCCTGAACTGCAAAACTGGGAGGTGACGGCGGCAGCGGTGTTGAAGCCAGGACCTTAGCTTGAGGATAATCCCACTTCTTCCTCCCCATCTCCCCCATCTTCCCTATCTCCCCCATCCTCCCCTGCTCCCCCTGCCTCCTCTGCCTCCTCCACCCCCTCCGGCATCGGCACAACAATATACCCCGAGGCCAAATCCCCCAGCACCCAATTGCGAACTGCGCCCCAGCACCACCAGTGGGCGGCGACGTAGGCGCAGATCAGGCTATCAAGTTTATCTTCTAGAGCCTTAAGGTCACTCCCTTTGGTGGGGATATCTGGAATGACTCCAGGGGGAATGACCAGGGGCGGATCGAGGGTGGGCAGTCGGGTGAGAATCAAATCCCTGAGTTTCGTCAGTTCGGCCCGACGGTCAGCTAACTTACCTTTTTTGTATTTGAGAATGCGATTTAACTTAAAGAGCTTAAGGGTAGCCGGGTGGGGAAATACCTCGATTTGGTAACGTCCCAAACAACGGGGCTGAATTTCAGGAGCGTGGTTGAAGCCTCGCGCTTCCAGGCTCAGGCCGAATTGAACAATTCGCTCAGCGAAAGGACGATTCAAATTGGCGGGATAGCAGCCAGCATGGTACTTGCCGAAATACTTGTGAGTTAGACGATCCGGAAGACGCATCCCAGTTTGATTGGGAATTAGGGTAGGAGCGTCGACTGCGATCGCGCTTGGCTGTCTCGGGGGAGCAGATTCGTCAATCCAGTTCAGGATGTCTGAAATGGCGCCTTTTCGCTGTAGGTCTTGTAGGAGCAATGCGCCTTCCCGCCAATCTAGGCGGCATAAACCGGTTGGACCTGACTGCCAACCCAGATCAATGCCCAGGAAGTTCAAATTAGTTCTTTTGAATCAAGCGTTGATAGTCTTGCTTCAGTTGCAGATGATTCTCTGAAATACGTTCAGACAAATGCTTTTCAACCTGGCAAAGTTCTTGCCAAAAAGAAGCAGAACGCCGAGCCGATACGACCTCCATCCAGAGAATTTGTATCATCTCCAGTAACTCTGGATTGTCAGCATCCAATTGCTCACGCAGTGCGCCAAAAACATCGTGGGCTTTTTGCTGAGTTTCTGTTTCCGAGCTTTGGGACAGCTTGATAGCTTCCCGTAGAGTGGCGACCGGGTTATTCACTGCAGTTTTGCTCATAGGAATCAATTGGAAATCTTAACAACAGTTTTGAAAAAGGAATCTATAGTTTTCTTCTTTTGCTCTTATAGAATCTTCACACAGATATATACAATATTTAATGAGTTAAAGCAAAGTTCCAGATGGACAAAATCTCTATCTTTTATTCATAGAATTTTCGAACAGAATGTCTGGCCTGGATTTCAGGATATTGATTAATTTTTGAGATGTTTTTCTTATGATTGGCTTCACAATTGCTTATAATTACCCCCGCCATTTCTGTAGCAAACACCTATCCATCGGTTCTTACGCCATGATCCTAATGTCGGGTCGCCCCGACTTCCCGGGTCTCCAATTCAAATCTTAGTACTCTCAATCAGTCGTCTTCATCAGTGAACAAACCTATGGGTAAGCAGCGCACTCTCTCAGGCATCCAAACAACCGGAGCCCTCCACCTTGGAAACTACCTGGGAGCCATTCGTAACTGGGTCGCGCTTCAAAAGGACTATGACAGCTTCTATTTCATGGCTGATTTGCACGCCATCACCGTCCCCCACGATCCCAAAACACTAGCCGAAAACACGTTTAGGGTGGCGGCGACTTATATCGCCTGCGGGATTGACCCTGAGCAGTCCACCATCTTTGTCCAGTCTCATATTCCCGCCCATAGTGAATTGGCTTGGCTATTTAATTGCATTACCCCCCTAAACTGGTTAGAACGAATGATTCAGTTTAAGGAGAAATCCATCAAGCAAGGGGAAAATGTCAGTATTGGACTCCTGGATTATCCTGTCTTGCAAGCCGCGGATATTTTGCTGTACGAACCTGATCAGGTGCCGGTGGGAGAGGACCAAAAGCAGCATGTGGAGCTAACCCGAGATATTGCAAACCGGATTAATTTTCAGTACGGCAGCGAGAAGAAACCGATTCTGAAAGTCCCTGAACCTTTAATCCAAGCCCAGGGCGCTCGGGTTATGAGCTTGACGGACGGAACCCGAAAAATGTCCAAATCTGACCCATCGGAGATGAGCCGGATTGATCTATTGGATCCCCCAGATCTGATTAAGAAGAAAATCAAACGGTGCAAGACCGATCCCATTCGCGGACTGGCGTTTGATCAGCCAGACCGCCCGGAGTGCAACAATTTGCTCGGGCTTTACACCATTCTGTCAAATCAGTCTAAAGAGGCTGTAGCCGCGGAATGCCAAGATATGGGGTGGGGACACTTCAAACCGCTGTTAACGGACGTCATGGTGGAAACCCTAACCCCGATCCAGGAAAAATATCAGTCAATCATGGCGGACTCTGGCTATTTGGAGTCAATTTTACGGCAAGGCAGAGAGAAGGCGGAGGCGATCGCTAACCAAACCCTCTCTAAAGTGAAAAAATCCCTTGGCTTCTCAGTCCCCTTGTAGTTTTTTATGAACAAAGGTGGGTGTACGGTGTAGGGTGGATGAATGTTATCATTGCCCGACTGATTGTGCGGTTTATTTTCTGACGGTTGATGTCCATTGCTAAATACTTAGAGATGGGTCTGCCTGCGCCCAGCAATCGCTTTCGTAACGCAGTGCAAGCGGGAGAGTTTTTGATCACGGCTGAAGTGATGCCCCCTAAGGGGGGCGATCCTAGCCATATGGTTGAAATGGCGCGGTTGCTCAAGGATCGGGTTCATGCCGTCAATATCACCGATGGCAGTCGGGCGGTGCTGCGTATGAGTTCTTTAGCCTCATCGGTTCTTTTGCTGCAGCAGGGAATTGAACCCATCTGCCAGATTGCCTGCCGCGATCGCAACCGCATCGCCCTGCAAGCCGATCTAATGGGCGCCCAAGCGCTGGGCATTCGAAATATTCTGGCGTTGACGGGCGATCCTGTGAAAGCAGGGGATCATCCTGAAGCGAAAGGGGTATTTGACCTGGAATCGGTGCGCTTGCTAAAGCTAATCGACAAGCTTAACCAGGGAGTAGATTATAACGATCGGTCCTTAACGGACCAACCGACCGATCTATTTGTCGGCGCTGCGGTCGACCCGCAATCCCCCAGTTGGTCCGGACTGCAGCGGCGGTTCGAACGTAAGTTGGAAGCGGGGGCGCAATTTTTCCAGAGCCAGTTGATTTCCGACTTTTCCCGGCTTGAGCAGTTTATGGACCAAATTGCCGCCAAGACTGACAAACCCATTCTGGCCGGTATTTTTCTACTTAAGTCGGCTAAAAACGCCCAATTTATTAATCGCTGCGTCCCAGGCGTCCAAATCCCCGCCCACATTATTGACCGTCTGGCCCAAGCCGCTGACCCCCTCAAAGAGGGCGTCAAGATCGCGGCGGAACAGGTCAAAACGGCCCGTCAACTCTGTCAAGGGGTCCACATGATGGCGGTTCGGCGGGAAGACTTAATTCCTGAAATTCTGGAACAGGCGGATGTCGACCCCCTGGTATTTTCTAAAGGATCAGTTCTAACCGCCGCTCCCATTTCCAGCTAAAAAAAGTTGAAATAGGCTTATAACGATCAACTTCAGCCGGGACATTCTAACAGGGCAAGAAGTCAGGAGACAGGAGACAGAATCCAGTTCCTGACTGACTTCTGACTTCTGACTTCTGTATTCCTTCTCTACCGGATTATCCCGGCTTAAATTACACGCCTTGAAATATTAAGGCCTTTAACTCAAAGGGCTTAGCCAAGGGGTAAATCCTTGAGGATAACTCCTTGGCTTGAGTCTTACGGATGATGGAGGGGCTATCGGAGGGCGAACTCCCCGGCAATGCGCTATCCTATGAGCGGAAAAACTTGTCGCTGAACGTTTCCTCTAGGAGAATATCGCCTTTCTGCTAAATCTTTCGCAGTACACCACCCGGTTGACCTCACGGTGACGAGACTGGATCTCTGAGCGTTCCTATGCCTATCTATCCTGGAATTTCAAGCGAAGCCTTTCGCCATCCCCTTGACCTTCAAGCTGAGGAGACCCTGCGCAGTGTGCCAGGCTTTGATCTCCTCACCCGCAAGTTTGTTGAATTTGTCTACGAACGGCCCCAATTGGTCTTTTTGATGGGCAACAGCATCCAGGTGGGTCCCCGGCAGTACTCCACGATATATCAGCTATTCCGAGAATGTGTGCAATCGTTGGATATGCACCCGGAACCGTCATTATTTATCTCCCAGAACCCCCAAGTCAACAGCTATTCGATTGGGGAGGAGCATCCCTGTATGGTGATTAATACGGGGCTGTTGGATTTGTTGCAGGATGAAGAAATTCGTACGGTGATCGCCCATGAGTTAGGCCACATCAAATGTGGCCACACCACGCTGACCCAAATGGCTCTCTGGGCGATGAACACGGCGTCCCTCATCGGCGAGTTCACGTTTGGGATTGGCAATTTGCTCAGTACAGGGCTAATTTATGCTTTTTACGAATGGCGACGGAAAGCGGAACTGTCGTGCGATCGCGCCGCCCTGTTGGTGACGGACGATGTGCAGCTGGTGATGCGCACGATGATGAAGCTTTCCGGGGGCAGCATCCGGTTTGGCCATGAGGTGAGCCTAGATGAGTTCATTAAACAATCCGATAGTTATCAGGAGTTGGATCAAGATAGCCTCAATCAGATCTACAAGTTCCTCCTCTATAACGGCGGCCAAGGGGTAATGCTGAGTCACCCGTTCCCGGTGGAACGAGCGCACTTTTTGCGGGAATGGTCGGCCTCCGAGGAGTATCAGCAAATTAAGGCGGGGAATTATTCTAGGGTCACGGAGGAAGGGTCTGTGGATGTCTCGTCGTCTGAATCGGCGAGTGAGGTGGAGGAGCTGAGACGAGAGTTGGAAACGTTACAACAAGAGATTGATCAATTGCGGCGATCGGAGTGATTTGAGGAGGTTTTGTGGAGGTTTTGCTAGTATCAAAGCAAGCATTTGATTCAACCTATGACTTTGGCAATTGCAGTTGAATCTGCCCCTCTGCAGACTGATGCTCACGGTGTATTACGAGTGGGCAAAACTCGCGTTACGCTAGACACTGTTGTGACAGCTTATCTTGAAGGCTGTACGCCAGAGGAAATTGGAGAGCAGTACCCATCATTACAGATCGCCGATATCTATTTAGTCATTGGGTATTACCTGAGACACAAGTCTGAGGTTGATGCCTACCTTGCAGAACGCCAACGTCAATCGGCTTTGATTCGTCAGGAAGTAGAGCAACGGTTTAATCCGGTTGGCATACGTGAACGCCTATTGGCTAGACGAAACCGGCATGGATAATCCATTATGGTTCGATTTCTTTCTGATGTGAATGTCCCTCCGTATTAGGCGACAAGTGAGGTAGAGCATCTTCACTAGGAGTTGGAATTGTCACAGCAGGAGATTGATCAACTGCGGCGATCTTAGTGATTTTAGCGAATCTTGTCGGAACGGGCGATATCCAGCCTAGGTCTGTGAAATTGCTGCGAGGATGCTGCTTGTGATGAAACAGGATGAAGTCTTGCATGTGTGGATAATACCCACCTGTGCAATCGACTTTCGCAACAGCTTATTCTTGTATAAAGAGAAGCACAAAGTGATTCAAATCACGCACACTTTCTTTCATTTTGCGCATATTTACTAGTGTGACCTTATAAATAGGCAGGCCAGCTATTTCGTTTATGTCAAACCTGCAATTTCAATTGAACAGGTCAGATAACGTCTGAATCAGGGAGAGTATCCAGCAAAAATAACGGATAACACCTCTAGCTCCTAGGATGAACTAGCAATGCCCCTAGAATGAACCTTCAAATGTGACTGCCAACATCAAAAAAATGGGTTTTATCAGTTGGGTTTGAGGGATAAGTTCTTTAGATAAAATTCAGGTTTATCCTGAAGATTGATTTTACAGATAAGTCTAGATAATGGGATTTTATCCCGAATTTTTTTTGCAAAACTGATGTTGAATTACTAATTAGCTCTCGGCGTTTCCAACGATTGGCCATAAAGACAAAAAAGGACAAATACTCTGTATGGTTCAAAAAACAAATGACCAAATAATTCTTGAGCAGATTATCAAAGAAAGATGTGCTGAATCAGGTGACGAGCTATCTATTTCAGAGTATTTTGAAATATATTCAGCGTCGGAAATACTCAAAGACTATAATCTTACATATGATGATATAGAGTATGGAATCGTAGGGGACGGTGGCGATGGTGGCATTGACTCAGTTTATACTTTTGTCAATGGAGAACCACTGAAAGAAGATACCGTAGTTAATTCCAATCAGAAAAAGAATCATATTGAGCTAATTATAATCCAATCAAAGATATCATTTACATTTAAGGAAGATGCAGTTGTAAAGTTTAGAGAGTCTGCTCAAGATTTATTTAATTTAGCGAACGATCCAGATGAATTCTCAGTCAGATACAATGCTGACTTGATAGATAAGGTAAAGCTATTCAGAGATGCATACTCGAAACTAGCAAAAACATTTCCAAAAATTGAAATTAAATATTATTACGCCACCCAAGGGGATGAAGTACACCCAAATGTCAGTGGAAAAGTCCCAAAACTTCAAGAAGATATTATGAAGATGTTCGGGGGAGCTGAATTTGAATTTGCGTTTGTCGGTGCTTCTGAGCTTCTTGAAATGACTAGAAATGTGCCCTCTACATCTAGAGTATTAGAGGTTTCAGAATCACCAATTGGAACAAATTCAGGAAGCTATCTATGCCTTGTTAGTTTATCAAAATACTTTGAGTTTATTATATCTGAATCTG
>JAAUYH010150025.1_pt1 | contig 11182 bp, 10 predicted proteins | sample 7278061 | NCBI WGS metagenome assembly JAAUYH01 (sample SAMN14350203, study PRJNA611818) | marine sediment metagenome | isolation source: surface marine sediment (0.6m) | place: French Polynesia: Moorea | collected 2018-08 | reverse complement strand
GCCACTCGGATAAGCGCATGGCAAAGCGCTATGCACGCCGCAATGGGAAGGTGGGGGTCTGGCGAGGTTCGGCGCCCGCTGGTAGAACGGTGGAAAATTGAACGTGTGGGAACAGCGAAAATACAGGGGAGACAGCTGTCCTTAAGAATGTGGCGCGGGGTTTATAACACAGCGCTAAGTATTTGCACATTCACTTCGTTATTACGCAATATGGCAATCTTTTCGTAATAGAAGTGTAGGATACGTATTTGCATCGACAATATCGCAAGCATTACGTCAATGTGTAAGTAGACCCATTTACTCTGATTTTCAAGACGTTATCGAATACCTAGATGAAAATGTGCAATACAATCTGATACTGCACCTACTTATTGAAAAACTGTAGCGTATCGAAGTGTTCACTCTACTCGCCACACCAACACCAAGACCAACAATGGACAGTAGTCGCGTGCATGATGTCTTGATGCATTATGCGGAACATTCTACAAACCGTGAACGAGAACTACTGCGCTATTCTTCGTCACGAGAAGTATGTGTGGGCTGAAGACACGTACAATTCTTTCTTTTCTCTCAGAGTGGCGTTCACAAATTTCCATGGATCCATGGACAAACTGCGTGATGATGACTCCGCGCGGTTCAATAGACTTAAAAATCCAAAGAATTCTCTTAGAAAAGAGAAGAAGAGGAAGCGGTTAGAGCAACAGTCGTAGTATCACATGAAGAGAAAACGTCGTCAGGAAGCTAGCTATCGAGGAGCAAACAAGACGGAAAGGAGTGAAGATGAGTGATATTAATGATAGTCTTCGGTGGGCTGTGAGGTGACACAGTAATTGAGTTGTCTTCCATGGTCATGCGAATTAGGTACGCTTCCTAGTATTTTGACTTGTCTATTAGAATTGAGTTCCGTAAAATTGAACGTTGACCGTCGTTACGGAAACACGGCTTTCATATCCTAAAAGATTGAGTGATTCCACAAATACTCAGTATTTGCGCAAATACTCAGCTTTTGAGTTCAAGCTCTAATGTGTTGTAGTGCATGGTCTTGCGGATTTTAGCATGATTCCTAATAATTGTTATTGTCTAATTGGATAGATTTCGGTAAAGTCGAACGGTAGTCGTCGCAACAAAATCAGGGCCTTCGCACCGAAAAAGACTGAGTAATTGCGCATATACACAGCATTTAAGTACAAGCTCTACTGTTCTGTAAGGCCTTAGTGGATCAATTGCAAATCCTCTAGCTTCAAATTTTCAGAAATACTCAAACGTGGTAACCCAGCACGCACGACATATCTAAAGCTCCTTAAGACAGAGACAATACCAAAGTTGGATGAAGGCGTCTCCTTGGAACCACAAAATCGATTCTTTTCGGACCGAAACCTAAGAGTCCTATTATCAGTGTATAATACTCAGGAGTCGCACGAACTGCTGTATGTAGTCCGAAAACTCCGGATGCTGCCCCCATAAATGTGGAGTTTATTATCTGAAGCGAATTAACACACAAATTATTCAAGACAGTGACGTTGGGATTAATAGGACGACGAACCATTCCCAAGTAAGAGGATCTTCGATTCATGGGCTTTAGACAATCAATGGCCTCTGTGAACTTCAGGTTACTGTCACAAGTGATAGTAGGATCGTAGTGAATTGTATCTTGCATCTGTTTTGGGTGAGAAGTGTTTCGAAAGCAGTCTTAGAAGTATGCGTTCTTGTAGGGGGTGAACGATAATCAATTCAGACTCACTTGATAGTGCGCGTCAAAAATTTTCAATTAGCTCAGACATCATCCATGCGCTGAGTTACTGAGAGAATGATACTTGCGACAGTATCGCGTTGCATGTTGTAGATAAGCGGTCAGCGTTGGCCGAAGTGGCAGTTTCGGGGTTTCTGACGCATGACACAGGATGATAGCACATCACCGTCGGATAATCCTTCACACAAATAACTTGCTTTTGTGTGACGGACAATACAGAAGAAATAGTACATTTCGGTAAGGCGGGCTGGTGTATCAAGTACATCAAATTGTACAACCTGAACGAACTACAGCTGTACTTGTACTGCTCTCTACATTTTAATTGACAGTTTTCGAACTTGGGACACCTTTGGGGCCAGAGATCGCGACAAACAGACACACAAAAGTACAACCCACTAAAACTTGGATTATCCGAGTTCGAAAGGGTAAATTTCCATATCTTTTGGAGAACTGCACTGCTTGTATACCAGTAGAAATACATCTCTTATTCCAATTGGTCCATTTCAGAATATTAACACTGTTCGCGACGTTAACAGAGTTTTTCCACTTCTATAATTCGCTATTTGTGAGACTCACGAGGACAAGCTTGCAGCACAAACGAGCACCACCATGGAAGTTATCCAACCTGACACGAGTGTGGAGCGTCCGCATTTCGGCTGGGAGCCGACTTCCATGAAAATTGTAAGGAAATGCGGTCAACCTGTGTTGCAATGTGTGCCCGATACCACTGATTTGCATCAACTCCGCGTGAATCTTGAACGCGACCTTGCTTGGGATAATACAAAGGTACGTCTCCTTGTTTTCTGTTTTCGTTTCTTTGTGTTCTGTTGCTGACATCACTTGCTCTTGTTTCACAGAAAGCGTGGAGATGGCACAAAACATGGCGTGTACCTGATTGTGTAGTTACTGCGAATCCGGCTTCTCTCGCTGGCTATGGTGGCGTCGAAGCCCATATTGCTGTCGTTTGTGCTGGCGACCATCCAAATGAACTGGTAGATGCGGGAATTACTTCTTCTGAGAGAGCGTCTGTTGCCGGTTCACTACAACTTGTTGACGGTCAGTGTCGGTTCTCGAGACTACGTCTCCTTGGAACCACAAGTACTTTCGGCGGTCGTATGTTTCACTTTGTTGTTTCTCTTGTGAAACGGGAAGGAAACCATCTCAAAGCTATAGCGTCAATGATTTCTGCCTGCTTTGCAGTGTACTCAAGGAAGAATGCAGACAAAAAGCGCAAAGCCATCGACAAAACAGCGTTGGAAACTGGCCGCTGGAGTGAAGGCTATTCGTTTGTGCCATTCGAACCGAAGGAACTTTCTAGGAAATTTGTGAAAAAAGTCACGAATAGTGAAGGGCAACGTATAGTGGAGGAAATCACCAATTCGTGGCTCGGTTTACTCAACTACATGGACGCACCAAATATTCGATTCAAGGTTCGTCACCCTCTGTTTCTCGCTATTCGATTTAGCAATGTTCTCGTGATACTGAGAGACGCTCTTCGATTTCCTGATGAAAATGAAGAAGCACTTCGATCCTTCATATGCAGTTGTGGGTTTCCTCTCAATTGTGTTCGAGACCCTGCTGTAGCCATTCCAGGCGGATTCCTTCCTCCTTGGTTAATAGCTTTTCGATCTTCGAACAACGAGTGTCCACCTGCTATACGGCAGAAGCTGGAAAGGTTCATGAATGTAGTTAAGGGTCCTGCGCTTGGATTTGTTCCGGATGATTCTCTTGTTCCGCAGAGATACCAACCTACTTTCAATGTTGAAAGCTTGGGACAACTTTACTCGAAGTTGTATGCACTTGAATTCGCTAGCAAGTTATCTGACTTCGATAAATCACAGGCAAATGGTAACAAGCGATCACGATACAACGATGAGGATCATGGTGATAGCTTGAGTAAGACGGAGCCCGAGATTTTACATGACACTGGCGATGATCAAACCGTTGAATCTTCTTCCGCCAACGGAAGTGGAACGTCGCATGGCACTGCACACGCTGAAATGCGTCAAGCATTTGAATCCTATTTCAATTCACTTCATGCAGAACTGCGTATGCTACTCGAGAAAGTGGTGGACTCTGCAACATCTGCTGTTGGAAGCGGGTCACCAGATGATGTGGTTAACCTGCAACGAGCGTACCAGGACTTCACTGAAGCATTGTCAGTACACGCCTATGTTGAGGAACATGTTTTATTTTCGAAGCGGGCACCACAACATGTGGTCGAGTCGTACAACTTTGATCATCGCAAAGAAAATGACCGAATTCTGGAAATTGCGAACATTATGCAGAGTCTAGATTCGAGCAAACTTGCGGAAGCCTTCTTGAAAATCGCTCAACTTTCGGCAGTGCATAACATCCACATGGAGAAAGAAGAGGAGTATTACTGGCCACTCCTTCTTCAGAACTTGGACGACGCAGAAATTGCGCAATTAATTAGTCAGTCAAAATCCACGATTGCACAGGCGCGCGTTAACTTGAATAACTCGCGACATAAAGCGGCAATCGACCAAGCTCGACTTGCAGTTGGATTGCCAACTCTTGATGATGATGATGAGGAAGAGAAAATCGTTCGAGGCCCACCTGACCACCGACATCGCCACCATCAAGATGATGCCTTTCAATTGATTGAAAAAATGTTCTAGTAAACTTTTGGGGCAATTGGAGAGTAATCGACGTCTACGCGCCCGAGCGTAATCTTGCTTTGGGACCATGTTGGATTACCAGAATTGGTTGGGAAGTATTGTGCATATTAAGTGTCGCAGTTGACAGAATTGTTTGTGGAATTGCAGACAAAACCTGGTGCCGCTCATATATCGTTACTGCTACTATCTTACGGTAGCTTGCAGTGATTAATACATTGCACATTTAGTTGTGTGGTGGCATGTGCATGTACCGCACAGCACAGTATGTGTCCATGCATGCACTATCAGAAGTTTCGAACATGAGAATTCCTGAAATTTGTTTTGGAATTAATATTTTCAGACATCATCGCTCGCCATCAACTCATTGCTTTTCCTTGCGACAATCCAGCGATCGACAACAGGTATGAACTCGAAAGGTCGAGCACATGCGTCAGGCAAACAACGAGGCAAGTTCATTGTGTTTGAGGGTGCAGATCGAAGTGGAAAAACTACCCAGACAGTACGATGTGTGAAGGCGTTACGTGCGTTAGGTCACAAAGTCGCAGAAGACTGTCCTTGGCGTTTTCCAGACCGCTCTACCAAGGTTGGCAAACTAATCGATGGATATTTGAAAGACAACTTGGAATTAGACGATCGAGTTTTGCATTTGTTGTTCTCGGCGAACCGATGGGAGAAAGCCGAACTAATTCGTAAAGCAATCGATCGCGGAGAAACAGTGATAGTCGATCGCTATGCGTTTTCTGGTGTAGCGTACTCAAGTGCCAAGGGATTGGATTTTGAGTGGTGCAAACAACCAGATGTTGGCCTTCCAGCTCCTGATAAAGTGATTTATTTGGACTTATCGTTTGCGGACGCATCGAAACGCGGTGACTTTGGTGCGGAACGATACGAACGCGAGATATTGCAACGTGCTGTTGCGAAACAATTTGTTTCTCTCCGGGATGATTCATGGATTGTGGTTGACGCGAATGCGAATGAAGATGAAGTGTTTGATCGGGTAATGCGAGAAGTGAATCAAGTAATGGGGATGGGGATGGGGAATTGTGAGTCAATTGCTTCTCTATGGTCTTAGTTTGTAAACGGTATTCCTGTACTGTTACTCTAGTTAAAAAGAGGCTCCGAATTGTGAATGGTAAATATTAACGTTCTGTTGCTAATGCAATACAACTTTCTTTGCGCTCACTCACTCTTCTTTTTACAATCTCGACAAAGCCACTGCACTCCATCAGGTGGCGCCTCAGTAATGGATACACATTTGAAATGAAACCACTGAATGGGACAATCTTCTCCATCACATGCAACCATATCACCAAATGAAACCTGCTTGCAGTAGCAATACTTCGGTTCATTCGGATCCGACGCTTTTTCATCAATCATCATTGGTATGTCATCTTCCACTTTCTCTGTTTTAGCGTTAACACGTCCAGTTGATCCATTTGTGTTGCTTCCTGTTCCTCGCCCGCTAGTCCCTCGACGAGTTTTCTGTTGCGCTGTAGTTGTACTCCCAACATTTCCCGTCAAAGATCCAGTGTTGGCGCCACCCAGATTTCCGCTTCTTTCTGTCCCACCATTTTCTCCGCTTGTTCGTGATGCATGTGTAACGCTTTGTGCACCACCTGTTACTCCACTGCTACCGGGAACGGATTGGCGAGGTGGTTTTTCTGCGTTTGAAACAGGCCACCGTCCATCCTTACGCAATTGCGTTTCGAATTCACGCAATTTATCATCGAGGTTGCGAATAACCTCATCCACAACTTCAAATGAGCGCTCAGCTATGTCGACTTTTTGCGTCGCACTTTCCACTGCCTTGCCTTGTAAACTAATAACATCTTGGTACGCCTTCTTTAACGCTTCTGTACTCGGACCTTTCGTAGAAGCTTTTCGTAGCGTTTCGGCCACAGCCTTATCTGCATCCGCCATGAAGCTGGTAGCTCTGTCATCCATTTCCCGCATTTCGTTAAACTTTCCTTTTAGCACTGTTGGCAAAGTACAAATTTCATCCATAAATTCTTCGAGATAGGATGGGACTTTCATGTCGTATTGGCGGTAAGCCATCGCAAAACGCAACCGAACGCTAGCGCTGAAATGTGGTAAACTGTGCGTCGCTTTGCTCCACTTCAACAGTACTGTAGATGACCATTCTGAATAAAGGGTACTCAAGTACAATCGTAATGAGCCGCAGTTATCATATCGCGAACGAGCCAAATAATTTACGAACGCGCCTTAAATAATATGCCGATGTATTCTCGTTGGGTATTCAACTCCACAACCGATCTCTGCAATGCCAGTGAAAACAAGGAAACGAGGCCGTTCAAGTGCCAGGTCTTCGAGGGCATCAAATCGTGAGATCGCCCTGACTTCAACAGATGAAGCATCTAAGGCCTGCCGAGTAAACACAGATGAAGCTTCAAATGGTTCGTCTCACCATTATATAGGTGCAAGCAAGAAAGTGTTGGCCGAAAGCAATGGAGCTGAGGAAGTGACAACCGAAGGTTTTCCCAATAGCATCATTGCTCGCACTTCAGATGCACCACATGTTGTGATGCAATGTGGGTCTTGTCGTACCATTTTGGCGGATACTACACTTGGATTCTTAGAGGCCAACAAAGGAGCGGGTACTATATCCTGTTCTTCAGTTCGCAATGTTTCTCTTTCCCCTGATATCGAGACTACTACTTCTGGAATTCATGCCAGTTGTACATATAGGAAAATGACTTGCAAACATTGTGGTGAGCTTGTTGGCCGTAGGTTTGTATCAACTACTACCCAGTTCGACGCTATACGAGGAGCTTTCACATTCCACAAAGCTAAACTTTTTACCTACGAGTTAGGTGCAAACGCGGGAGATACTTCGAGTGATACGTTATCTAGTAGAGGTGAGGGATTTAGCAAGCCAAACGAAAATGCTTTGCGTTCCCTGGAAGAGCTACTTTCCAGTATTAATGAGTCAATGAATGGACTTTGGACAAAAATGGCAGCGCTGGAGAAGGAAAACATCGAGTTGAGACGAAACTTTCTAGCCCTCGAAAGAAAATTGCAAGTGGATGAAGATGTTCGGATGGTGTAAAAATGTGACGAAAAAATTAGCACATCAGCCGGCGGTTAGCCGGCTCTAACTTTTGATTGAAAATGAAATTTATCTTCACCTTTACGATCTTGAGGTCTTCCGCTTTGACGATGTTCCGCCCAGGAAGGCTTCCCAGTCATCACCCCCAGAGACCTTTTTCTTACGAGAGTTTGCTACACTGCGACTCAAGGTAGTCTCTAACGTAGATGGCCTAGCATGTGTTCGAGTGGTCGAAGGCACTCGAGTTTTCGGTGCGGTGTCCCAAACGTTGTCCTTCGCAGCCCCAGAGGAACCATATGCCTTAGTCCCTCCAATTGAGGAGGAAACTCCTCGCGGTCGATTGGTTGGGGCCATCATTGACACGAACATATCCTCCTCATTGTCAGGGGTAGATTCGGTTTTCACATCCATATCGCCCCATCCTTCACCGTCATCATCGTCAAATTCTTCGATTGCATCGTCACCAAATAAGTTAGAAGTCCCTCCAGGCGTACTCTGTGACTTGAGCGGCATAGAACTAGCGGTCAAGGGTGTAGATGAGAACGTCGGAGGGGCAGTTGCACTTGGCGCAGTTGAACCTAGGGTCCCGGAGGAACTCGAGAACGAATTGTGTACGCTGCTAGAGTTGATTTTTTGTACCGACTGCGGAACGGCACTGGTTTTGACACCTAAATTTTTGCTTCTGAACGATTCTGACGAAATTCCAGTGGATGAGGACGTGGGCTTATTATCGCTTGTTTCACCCTTACTCAAGAGTGCAACTGTCATGGACGTAAATGAACTTAGACCCCAGCCACCGCCACCACCCGAGTTCTGTCCGCGGCTGTCTGCGCCTCCATTGGCACTTGGAGGAGCACTCGCAGCAACCTTTTTCATATTTTCGTGATTCTCATTCAGCTTCTTTATGAAGCCATTTACAACATTAAATGCAATGTTGCGAACATCCTCCGCACCATCTACAAGAAGAGGGGACACAGCTGGTAGGACTCTTGTTCCAATTTCTTTCGCGTTATAAAACTCAACAGTGAAAAGTATCGCATTCACACCGGCAGCACGCGCAGGTGGGAACGGGTCTTTCAAAGCACGTAAGAACGCAGGAATTAACACTTTGCTTCGGGCGTGGTCCGTGAGTTTCACCGCTAATTTTCCTAGACACACAGTGGTATTTGTACGAATGGCAGGCTCTGGGTCGACTTGTAGACGAGCGAAATGTGACATGAGCACAGAGTTCAGGTTTTTCTCAGATAGGTAGGGAGCAACGTTCAGAACGGCTTTCACGGCCGCATCACGTACAGCAGGGGCTTGCATATCTTGAAAAGATGAGCACATCGCGGGAAAGACGTTGTTGTTTATATCTTTCGGGTCAAAGTGGGGAAGAAACAAGTCGATTTTTGCAAACATTTCAACGCGCAGCGATCGATCCAAATGACTGTTGCTGTACCACCCAGTAGCATATTTCGATGCAACATTGTTCGCGAAACTAGTCTCAGATAGACGATCCTTCATTTTCACTACACACATGAATGCGGAAGAGGCACCTGCACCTGTTTCGATGCTTTGCGATAACATTGGAAGAATTTTGAATGTGCAAAAACTGTCCGGTAATCTGTCCATCATCGACGGCAATTTTCCAAGAAACGCCTCACGTTCCAGTTGACCTTTCAACGCAAGATTTTCGACAAACATGTTCAATTCCACAAACTTGGAGTTTTTAAAGTACGGATGATTCGGAAGTTCTCCAGCAGGGGCTCGAGTGCTCGGACTAGCAGAAAGCAACTTTTGATATGCGGAAAGAAGAGGTTTAGGCAAAAATTGAGTGTTTCGAAGCTGATCTGGAGAAGTAAGCGAGCCGGCGTGTGCTTCGTACATTAGGCATCCGAGGGCCCACGAGTCTATTGAGTGTGCAGCTCCGCTCATGACTTCCTGCCAGTTCCCGTGGGCATATTCAGGGGAACGGTACGCCTCTGCTTGAATTGGAACAAACTGTGAAAGCGCGGAAGCTGAAGAATGCTGTGTCACAGCTTCTAATCCACCAATACGCCAGTCACCACTCGGGGTAACAAATACAGTTGTGGCATTCACTCGTGCATGAATGAGACCAGACTGATGCATAAAACCAAGCGCTCGTGATACTGTGAACAACCCCCAAACAATCGCGTCTCGGTCTAATTTTACCCCAGACGTTAGGAGAGTGGCGAGCGGAGTAGCTGGCTCAGTAGCAACAAAAATTGTACCGTCACTACCTTCAACTGACGACAGATATTTCAGAACATCTGGGTGTCGCAAAGTTTTCAATCGAAGAAGTCCTTTCTTTGCTAGTTCGGATTTTGGCGGTCCCAGACCAGCTCTAGCCTTGGCCGGTTCGTATGAAAAGACCAACGCAGATTGTCCGTTTTCTTTGCTTGTTCCATGATTCAAATTCCATACATCGGCGCGATCGTGGGATGCTACAGCATCATTTAAAGTGTACCCAAAGCCTAAATCTTTCTGGATAAGCTTCGACAGGTACTGCATTGAAAGACACAAAGTTCAGCTGTCCAAGGCAAGATAGTGCTTAATGTTTACTCGAAAAGGGAAATTATCAATCACTAAGTAGGGTCATTACAATGATCGATTGTTATATACAGTTTGCTCTATTTCGTAAAATAGGACATCAAAATTCGAATTCTAAAAATTATTAGGCGAAATCAGGAATAGCAACCAGACAGCCTAACTGGAAGAATCTGAACCAACAGAAATCTACTTAAATTACAGTGTCTCACTTTTGCATTTTCTCTATGCCAATTTTATTTCTACTCCCTCCGTCCCAAAATACTTGTCCTTCGTGAACGCTCGAGTTTATCGCTGTTTGCAATCCTTCGACTTTGCTACTTTGCACTTGGCTTTCGTACTTCCTTAAAGTTCTAGTACAACTACTATTCAGGTGCAGGAAGGTTACAACCCAGAAAAAACTATCTGTTAAAATTGCTTGTCGTAGTCGCCATCCCTTTCCGCAATTCTGCGCAAGCTTCACAGCTCAATCTCTTGCTTTTCTGCATTCGAAAAGCTCACGGAAGTTTAAAGAGCTTTCAGGCCTAGCGCCCATCGCTATCTGCAGCGTCTTAGTACACTACCCGAAAGAAAGATAAGGCATCTCTAATGAGAGCACGTCCCGCACCGCAGGATACTCGTCGATGTGATTACAGTCAGCTAATCAGTTCTCCGGCCATGAGAAAACGTTTCTGTATTATTAAATACACCTCAAATACATGCAGCAAGCGTTTAGAGTTCGGACAGTAGAATAGGGCACTCACTTCGCTCGAATTTTTTAGGGCTGTTGGTCTACAACTTCACACTCTCGGTAATCTAATACCTTGTAGAACCGCCGTTTGAGGCCAAAGCGCCTCCTAAACGGCTAAGAATCGAATCGACAAGGCGTCGCTGTTGATGTATGTGTAATCTATCCTACTCATTTCCTATAGCTATCAGTAATTATGAAATGTCATCGTACTGTGTGAAATTAGACTGCACATCGCGTGCAGGAATGCGTCATCAACTTTATGTGGGTTTAGATCGAAGCTGCGCGCGGACCATAGCAAAACATCAATTGCTTTGTTGAAAGGATACTCTTCTGTCACGTTTGATTTACTTAAAAAGTCCACATTGACTTGTACATGCACTTTTGTTGCTGCATCGCAAGCGAAAAGACCGCTCCAAATTATTACCTCTGCGCTACCTCGTCAG
>JAAUYH010029069.1_pt1 | contig 11182 bp, 7 predicted proteins | sample 7278061 | NCBI WGS metagenome assembly JAAUYH01 (sample SAMN14350203, study PRJNA611818) | marine sediment metagenome | isolation source: surface marine sediment (0.6m) | place: French Polynesia: Moorea | collected 2018-08 | reverse complement strand
TGTAAAGTTGAAGCACACACAGTGCTATGATTATTCCGAACAAGTGAAAAAGAGGAAAGCGTCGCCGTGATGGGACATGTTTTCTGGATGAGATCTATTATTAATTATTTGAGCTGCAGCTGTGTTTATCGGGAAATTTTATCAATCACTTTGTATCCATTCTAGTTGAAAATTCTCTGTCTTCAATTCTCAATAATTCCCTGCGTTAAAGATAGTACTTATTTATTAAGTTGACTCTGAAAAAGATGTTTGTTACCAAATTGTTAGCAAAAAGTCTCCACAGAAAGAAAGATTATGGCGCAGGAGAGGGACTTTTGTTTCATCTTATCGACTTCATTAATTGGCCATTCTATTTTTCTGAATGGCATTAGATACTGTGTCTTGCTCTCATTGAAGGGAAAAACGTTTACTTGTTTGATCTGTGCTAGCCTAAAAATTCGTAAGAATCGTACTATGTAACAAACGCCTTCAAATTCCAATGATCACAATTTGCAACTATAGATGGAAGATTAAGAAAAAAAGTACGAAGTTTCTGCGAAGTGGAGCACTGAATCATTTCAGCAGTTCGCTATTGATTACAACCTTCCTGTGTAGTGTGATATCCACAATTGAGGAATTCAAATATGTATGTTTGCTTCATGCATCATTACCTTGAGATTATTGTGCTGCGGCCATTGACCTTTTCCGCATAAAATGAAGATTGATAGCGGTTAAAAGTATCCTTTAGTTCAAAAAAATTTATAAAGATAGGTCAAAGAATGTACTGAATTAAAGTTTGATTCTTTGTTCAAAACCTTCGATATTGTCCATTACTTTTCGTACAGGACTGAAACGGGAACAATATCTGCTCGATAAGATTCGAAATGCAGTATAACATTCCCTTCACCATGCAATGAAATCCTTGATTCATACTTACTAACAACCAAAAGGATTAGACTGACGGAACGCTATGAGATTTTATTCAGATATGGTATCGACTAGGCCATACACAGTTTTACGCAATATCTTCGAGCCAAACATTTTAAATTTCTACATCCGATGAAAATCATTGATTCTTGCGAGTTAATGGTCGGCAGCACACACGATAGATGACTGTCAGGTCCCATTGCCTGGGGACAATTTCATCCTACATTGAGAAACGGATGCAGATTCAAGGATCCACCATGTAGTGCTGAACTGAGCTATACTATGACTGGGGTGGGGATGGCGAGTGGGGTTCATGGCATGAAATCTACTCTTCTAACGGGAGGAGTTCGGGCGCTGCGAACGGGATGGTGGAAGGCAGCACCATCGGTGTTACGAACGAAAAAGTGGGTACTAGCAGACAGGAGGTGGGATATCAAATATTATCTCCATCTGGAATGAAGGGAAGGAGGGCAGTGGTAATGAATTAACAATTCGACGAAAAAAAGGAGGGCACTGGGTACTGGTTTACGATTTTGCGCCAAGGAGGGAGTGCAGTGGAACGTAGATTCTATTGCGCACTTCAAATAGGAATGGTGGGGGAATGGGCGGAAAGGTACGATTCTAATTCTGATATACAATAAAGTAGGAAGGCTGCCGCTTACTTATCTGTACTACTATGTGTGGATGGTGAGGGCATCGGTTCTATGCAGTACTGAGTAAGAGAAGCAGTATGTATTATATGTGGAAGGCGGGAGATGGTGGAATAAATTATTGAAATAAAAAAGATACGTTTATTCCGCGAGGGTTTGGAAACTACACCTGATGCTAACATTTATTACTCGATCATTCGCATCTCGGTGATGATTTTGAACGATTCTTACAGATGCATTCCAATCGCATCGCAGTCATGCGTCGCCATCCACTAGACGAGCAGAAGTTAGAAGGTGAGCAATGTATTCCCGTTGTTCTATTTGTTCGTAGTGTACGTTGTAGTGTTCTAGAGCGTATATTCTTCTCGCGAAACAACGTCCATAATATGAAACAGCGCGCGGAGAAAAGAAGCGACCGGTTTCTTGTTGTTCGTGATACAAATAACAAGCTTGCGTACGTGTCGCGAGCAATGGCTTCATTCAACGTGAAGAAGTGAAGATCCGGTACACGCCGTGCCACGATCGATGTAGCATCGCTCTATACTGGCTGTTCGACTCTTTCGTGCACATAACCGCACAAACAGTAGCGTAGCGTTCTTCGCCGGAACGTAGGCGGTGCACACCACACGCTAGAACCTTTCGCAAACTTACTAATAGAAACGAGTTCGTTACCGTTGCACATAAAATAAACAACTTTCAATTCCAGGCTGTGGAAACGCATATGATGCTTAATAGATTGTATGTTTTCAGCAGATGTGCATATTGATTTGTTCACGGTGCGGCAATCAGGTACGTTCAGATCAGCAACGAACCAACAAAGTTCTGATACAATCGTTTCTTGGACAGTAACGAAAGCCGTGTTGATGATGAATGATTTATGAGCTACACTATCCACTTTCTAGGCAGTTTTACCTCAGATAATTTTAAATTTGAATTCTAATCAAAGGCAATGGAATTCAAATAAACAACGTATATATTACAGTAGTACTGTGAGCATTACTAATTCCTGTTTTTCGAACATTGGATACAATTAATTATTCACGAAGAATAATTTCATGCACGTTATATATTTTTTAGAATCTATGAAAGGTTGGAATTACTATCGATTCATGTCGGAATAACAAGCGCATCAGAATCACGACGTGACACGCGTAAGAGAGAATATTGATTACTTGGCTGAGAAGAATTCACATGCTGTGACGGCTAGTGATAATACAATTTGCTTTCGGGTTGCGAGGCACAGGAAGATAAAAAGAGAGGATAGGACGAAAAGGGAGGTAGTTCACTCCGGGTCTAACTCCTACCACTGAAGTTGTAGCGAAAAAAAATAAAGTCTACAAGTACCCCTTAACGCTCTGAGAACGATTGGGTCTCAGCAAAAGAAACTGTGAATGAAGTATTGATTTGTAGACGACAGTAATGTATTGGCGTACGAGATGTTCGACATGCAAATCGAGTACTGTTGCTTGCTCTGTAGTTAATGAATTGCAATCACGAAATATTACTAAAGTTCTTTCAAGTCATCTTTATAGCGAACAAAGTCTGTTTGACGCGTACGCGTCGTGATTCTAAGAGTAATGGTGATGTCTGACGAGCTTTCAATAAGCTGCAGTTGCTAAATTGCTCCATATGCGATATTATTGTCTTGACTTCAGATTAGGAAACGTTGGTGAATGTCAGCGAGGAATGTCATTTGAGGTGTGCCTCTGGAATTTTGTGTAACACGTTTTTAGCTGCAGTAAGATCAATACTAGCTCGCCTTGAATCATCATCGTTGAAATTTTTGCACCAAAGTTGGAACAGCGAGCGTAAATACGAATATGAAGCAAGCGCTCTTCCCATCTATGTGCCGAGTACTGGAACTGCAAGCTCTTTTAGTTCTTTTGCGAATTTTTTTCTTGTTTGGAAGAGATTTGCCTACTAATGGAAATTAAATTCTTCGGTGTGGGCCGTTCATAAATACGACGCGTACGCGTAAAATAAATGCAGTGAGCTCTGCGTAAATTGACAATTTCCCAAACTTCTTTTCTTGATATCTTCTTTCCCACAGAAGCTTGGAGAACGCCGCGTATGCGTCGACGAACTCTTTATAGTCTATGCGCAATGACTACTGAATGACTTGATTGTGGCAAAGAAACACGACGGCCGTTCGATGCTCGAATCATTTACGTTTCCGGGCGTTGGTGCAGCCTCCCAAGGAAAGCATTCAAGCAATGTAAAATTGACGATCGACGAACTTACTGGTTCGCTCGTTGAATCCAGAACATTCGTTGCGATAATTCTTCGATTTAGAAAACGTCACACAAGGCATGATTCGTCACTTTATCGCCACTATTCACTGTGCGAAATGCTTTATGAAACAATTTGGATACAATGTCGTACAATTCAGCGTTCGTGCTATTGTCATTCGAACAAGACACGAAACAAAGTACTATACTCCTATTTGAAATGAGCTCTAGTAGGTGCCTGGCTGCATGTGCCTGATTGATAAGAAGGTTTCCAACTTCTGTCGTGTCTTCAATTGTGTTTCCTGCGTGTTCCAGCATGGTTTCTTCAATTGATGTCAATGAGGCGTGTTCGGTATTGTAGGTACGAAGCTTTGCGACGATTTTTGCTTGTTCTTCGCTTGATTCGCGAGTTGAATTTGAAGCACACGGAACAATTATTGCAGGATCACGCCATAGAACATCTTGGTTGGGAGAGGAATTCAATTTGTTCCGCAAATGGAGTTTTCAGAACATCAAATGTATACAGAAGACGTCAAAGAGTGACAAAATTCTCGCAATTAAAATTTTAATCTATTAGTACGTGCAGCTTATACGATACAGAAACATCATTGACAATTACTATTCCATGCAGTACGAACAAAGTTCAATATCATTGCGTCTTGATGGCTTGCTTGCCTGTTGACTTAGGAACAGCACATCGAACATTTGAAAATATGGAATGTGAAGTACTGAACGTCAATAAATTTTCGGGACTTAGGAATCCCAGATGTGACTTTGAAAATGTCCATGGTTGATTGATTGATTCTGCTTTAGATCCAGTATGTTTAGACCAAGTCAAATAATTATCTGGAACTACAACTGAATTGCAGATATGCTACGATAGTGAAATCTATCGCAGACTACAGGGCACTCATACTTAACATATAGTGTACGAAGTACTGCAGTATGTGCTATATTCCAACTGTTATCGTAGTGACTACTTTCGGCAATGGTTCAAATCTTGGTAAAAGTACCGACATCACTGTACTTACTCCTTTCGTTGTGACTGATACCCCTAGCAGTATTAGATGGCTAAGCAAACAATGTACTGTGAAAATGGCGTGAATGTGTGCTTTAGAGTACGAATAGTTTTTCGTGCATGACTTTCCTTTTTCTTTTTTGGAACTAGTACTGAAATCAATGTTTGGATGAACCAAAGGCCTGCCAGAAAACAATTTACCTGTTGAACATGATCCTTGAGACCTCCCACTCGGTTCTGGTGATTCAATCCAGTACCTTTCTTATGCGCGGAGTCTTGGCTTTAACGTCATCTTAAGCATGTTCTTCAAAGCAATTGAAGAAGAAAGCAAGCTAATTCATCACTTCTGAATTGACTTTTGCTGTAGCACGGGAGAGTTCTCGAACACCGCTTGAATCATCGTACACTGCGCAGTCACGGAAAGCGCGACACTAACGAGCTGCATATGACATGCACGACTTGGATTTGTAACTGAAAAAATGTCTTAAGCCTTCCCACCATAGTGTGAATCCGCATCGTGCAAGAAGTAAGCAAATTTCTGAAGTACTGCACGCACTTTCATCATGATGGGAAGAGAATTTGCATTCCTCAGTACACCAGTGGCAATGGATCTAGAAAAAAACAACGATAAATAGGATTAACAAGCCTCTTAAGAAGTTCAAATACGGAAACCATTCCAGTATTCCAATTGGAGAGCCGTACATCAAGATATCTTCGATTCTCTTCTTATCATTGCCTAACCTTGATTCACACTCCGAGCATGTGAAAAAATGGAATGCATCATCATCGTTTGAAAAAAGCAAGGTCACTAGAAATATTAAAAATGCTTCGTGACCACGTTGACGCACAAACGAAGTTTCACGCTGGATTCGATGATATCGAGCGCTATTCATGCATGTTCTAGAATACCACGAATAAAAGGCTTCTCTGAATGTTCCACGAGTACCACCACCCTCCCATGACCAAAAATTTGACAATTCACGAGTTAGCACATGCTCTTTTCGAATACAAAATAAAGCGTTATCAATACTATCGTGCATTTTCAAAGAACTACATTAGTGCATAGAGTACTTCTCATCTCGATATTTAATGTTCATTGACCCATGATGCAATACTACCAAGTTAAGCAATCTTTCGTATCGTTCACACTTGCTTGGATCAGTCATTACTATACCATAGGCTCGACATGGAGGTTAGATTTCCATGCTCATCAACTCAGAAACACAATCTTCTTTTTCAATAGAAAGCAAAACAATGCGTGGGCAGCTTTCTTGTCCGATCCAAAAGTAAAAAGTATCGATGATATGTCGACTGGTAGGAAATTCGTCGAATCGACTCGCATTCTGGTCGGCAAAAATTCCGCCATCGTCCGGAAAATATCTGTTATCATGCACTGCAGTTTGTTGAGATGCTTCGCGTCAGTGGAACGTATTTTCCAGCAGTAAAACGTTTTTGTCTTAGATACAACTAGAGTGATTTGTTACGTAACCACGGCAGAAGATTTTTTGAATACATTAAGAAGTATTTTTGTGCAGCACATTTTTGCGCAGATCGAAGAGTACAACAATTGAGATTTGATTCATGGAGGACAACACGCCCCTCATAGACACAACCCAAAATTACTTATTGTCGCCATTATATTCAGAAACTTGCAACAGTTTCCATTCTTTTCGAGCACGAATTTCATTCGATTCATAAATGCCACGATGAGCGAAACTCCGAATTTTAGGTTATTCGAATTGTAATTCATTAGTGAGTCCTTTCACTTACAACATGTTCTAGCTCTAAAATTGTCGCATGAGCATGATATATCTAACTCGTCATAGTCAATGACGTCAACAGAATGTTGAATAGTTATCTTCATTAGTATGGCGTATACACTTTTTTCGTCTCCAGCGCTTGCCTCCAAAATCAAGCGAACTAGACTAGCATCGCTTTAGGCATCCGATCGAATCATGGACATTGCACTTTGCTTCGTTGTACGGTTGCACGGCTCAGAAACGTTCAGATTTTCATATTATTGCGCGCTCAATGATCCTTAATCTTCGTTATCAAGTGACTAACAAGCTGCGAAAGCTCGTTGAGTTCGTTAGCTTCACAGATCCTGTTCGTAATACATGGTATGCTAGCACTTGCCGCGATATGATTGTCATTTCGCGTCTCATATGTTCGTTCAACCTTTGAGGAACATCGCACACTGCGTTCGTAGTCATAAAGTGATGCAGTCGATTCTTGGATGAATGACAAGCACCTAGATGAATCGTTTGACATACTCGTTGCTGTTGCAGCAGAACCGAAGTAAATATTTAAGCACTTGATGCATGTATCGATAAGTCTTGTAGCATTGAAGTTACAATATCTTTGTAATCTTGTCGCTGACAATTCGTTGCGAGTTTGGCTGAATACAGAAACAGCCACGCTCTCAGAATCAAATCCATCAATCCACCTCGTATAATAGTCATCGGGCAAGATTTCGTCTTTGTTTTGTGCAGTCTTCCAAACACATACTGTACAGAAATTCTTAAGATTTGTGTCCACCGATGTACCTCAATTCTTTGCTTGCTTTTGTTCAAAAAATGCCGATGAAAATAAGTCGAGTGACTCGCGTGAATCTAGGTGCAATACAACGTGAGTGGTCATCAGAGCACATGCCGTAATCTTAGATTCGGTATTTCTCAGTATTATTCAGCTCTATTCATTCAATCGCGGAATGGTCAATTCTTCAGGAAGATTGGATTTCGTCTGCCGTCTGAAATTTATTGAAATCCAATATTACAGCCCCATTTCAGTGCAAATCTGACTCCTTCCTCCAAGTTTTATCACTTTTCTTGAAATTTTATGGAATGGAGTACTAAGGAAAGGAACTTCTAGCCTTGCTCATGCTATAGTAGATTTCTATGAATTTGATGTGCACTGAAGCTTGGTAAAATAATCAGCAAACCATAAAAGATGTCCCGAATGTTATAGAACACAAAAAGACTTAATTATAGAGTAAACAGCAGGCCGTGGTCCCCTGGAGAATGAGGGAATATCGATAGATCGGCCTTCCGTATTACTTTTATCGCAGTATCATCGGAATTTGTGATAGTTTGTTGAAGCACCTTTTTAGTCAATATACGCCAGCATTACATAATGAAGTTAGTGCATCGCATCAAAGAACATGATCTTGCTAGTTACTCAATATCGGATGAGCTGTGAATCTGGTTTTCGGCATTCGTGATGTTGACGATGAGCATCGCTCGTGGAATTACGAAAATGAAAAGCACTGTGATTTGTGGGAGTAGGAAACGAAAGATCATCGCTTCTTCTACGAAGTATTGCCTGTCAGAAGTTGTATACTGAACAAAATAGGGAGTCAAAGGGCTTTGAAAATACGAAAGTATCGTCTTCTTTGCAATATTTCGCATTTTTCGCGAGTATATATTCAGCTCCATGTTCGTGAATGCTGTTCACTGTTACCTAGATATGAAAGCAGATTGGTCTTACTGTATAGTATCGTCGATCAGAGAACAAGACTGATTTTGTATCGTAACTTAATCGGTCTCTCTCTGCCTACTATTTTTGCAGAAAGCAATACTATCGCCAATATTTCTGCAATACTTTCGCTATACTACATAAAAACATAGTGACGCTTTCCGTATGGTGTACTGTTCAGATAAGAGAAAGGGGATCTAAAAAAGTTGGAAGCAACTTAGCCTAAAATTGCCTACACAAATTTGCATCCATCGGCTTACATTCAGTGAAATACCGATATTCCCTCATTCTCCAGATTCAAGTACATACAGTTCCAAAAAATAACGAGAGGAGAGCAACTATTTCTAGACAAGCCTGCGTAAGAGTAAAAATTTGCGAAACGATCATGAGCATAAGGTAATTCTGTACTAAAACGTGTGATTGAACTATGTTTGATCAGCTGTACATTGTAAAATTGGGGAGATGTAAGGTAGATTCTGAGATCGAGAAAGGGGAGATTGACCAAAAGACTGATTGGAAAACATACGCAGCTGTCGTAGTGAAAGCCATGACTTTGAGTGGAAGGCGAGGTAGTTCCGGAGAGATTCCATAATTTCATCGGCCATCGCGAAATAGACCAGCCATTTCCATTGTCAACTTAACAGAGATCCCTTAAAGATCGTAGAAAAATCGTCATGAGAAGCATGTTAAATGGAAAGGTAAGTCGGGCGAATCAAAGCTGCGCAGTTTGCGAAAATTAAATGGTACTTGTGCTCGATGATCTATTCATTGAGTAGTGGATGCGAACCAAAATATAAAAATTTATGCCTTCTAATTAACGAGATTGTAAAATAATAGGAAAATAATACCAATAAGCGGGGAATAGCGCGGCAGAATGAACAAGTCAATTTGAAGATCTTTTTGTCCATATATTGCGTGATAAAATCTGAAAAACAAAGTACAATCAGTACTATTGAGTGAAAACAAGTAAGAATGTAATACTAAGCACGGAGATCTGTATACGCGAATTCGAAAAGCAGAACACAAGTTCGGAGCAGAAACAACACAAGATCACAGTAGCACATAATCCTAAGCTTTTCATTCATTTTTAATATACACAAGTAGAAAATAATTACCTGTGATATTCTGAAACAATATTGAGGCAGATGCTTTGAGATTAGAGCAAGAAACAGTTCGACTAACGTCCATCTTTACGATCAAGAAGGAAAATTCTTCTGTCGCATAAGTTCATAGGGATACCTCAGCACATCAAAGATTCCTCGCAGTGGGAAAAGTTTGCGATGGCTGATGTATCGAAATGCTAAGTTGATTAAGCGACGGCGGTCATTCAATCACAACTGGTTTGACGGTAATCAAATAATTGGATTGCTACACTATTCGAATTGATAATACAGTCTGTCTCAAAATTTTTTTGCAAAATCAACTAGACATTGCTCTTTGTAACGTTTAGTTTCTTGGTAAGGTATTGATTCACAGAACATGGGCACTCATGAAGCTTTCTTGTTGTCTGAAACACGTATTCCAGCATACATATTACTGTCCGTATTCGAACTGTAACGATTTTCTTCATTTTCTGAACTTTTTTGACTTGGATCCGATTTTAGCTACCAGACGTACAGGATACTCTTATATGTTCCAATCAACTTTAGTTTGCATGAATAAATTAATCTGTATCACCAAAAGTATTGAGTTCAGGCTTATATTCGAAATATTCAGTTTTCTAAATTGTTCTCGAATTCTCGATTTTCGACTTTTCACTGCACTGGAAGCTCATCAACAACTCCAGAGACATTTCGATGGTATGAATGCAAATCTTGTCTCCAGTACGTAATATACTCATTGTTTGGTTACAGAATGAGCAGTCATTTAACCTGTATTAAGCATTTACATTACTATTTTGCACTTTTTTGAACATATTCAGTATATTTGCCACTTTATCCTGATTAGGATACAATTTTCGGATTTCAATACACTAGTAAAAAGCTGATTTGTTTCTTCAACTCATGGAACGTTGTTTAGTCCTCGTGACCCTACTGAACAAAGGCAGCACTTGAATGATTCTGTAAAGTTTTTTAGGACACTCTGTATATAATTGAACTGAAAATTTCCTAACTAATTGTGCTTTCTATTGTCAAAGAACAAGTAGATAGATTGATACTTGTGCTGATAATGTGCTAAATTTCGCCGATCCCCACCTGCTTTTGCTCATCTCCACTGCTTCAAGATGGTATTGGCTTCGTATATTCTATCATTTCAAGTGTATAAATTCACTGTCCCTAACTTATTTCAAGGCTTTACAATAACTTAGACTGTTGAGTAGATTACAGATGGGAAGACACTTCTGACCAACTATTTTTTTCCGAAGCTTCGTGTTTTTATCACTGTTTTTCCTTTCGTCCGCATTTTCCAATTATAACCCTGCTTCGGTTCTGTCGAATTAAGATTCTTAACCAGAAATCAGTTGGCTTCTATTCCAAGTTAAGTTATAGGTACAATCGGGAAGATCATTCTTTCATCAGAAAATTTTATTCAAATTCTTAGATTAAAAGTACGGTTGCTCTTCTATTGCTCAAATAGTGAAGTATCCAAGTTTGAATTATTCATGTTCCCAAACATAGATAATCATATCTTTATAGTTTCTGTATTGATTTTTGCGATCGTTCTACAAGTGACAGTGTTTCACCTCCCAAATCAGATCCAAAATATATATTAAGAACTCGATTGATTTATTTCTATGAATATTCTAATATATTGCAGTAATAAATGAGCTAGATGAGTATATGGACAAATTTTGCTCGATTATGTTGAATTATGCGATTATATTGATTCGTCCTTATCCCCAATTCTCCTTCTTTCCTACGTAGATATGCAGCATTAATTATCGTTGTCTTGCATTTGCCTCACAC
>JAAUYH010092543.1_pt1 | contig 11183 bp, 3 predicted proteins | sample 7278061 | NCBI WGS metagenome assembly JAAUYH01 (sample SAMN14350203, study PRJNA611818) | marine sediment metagenome | isolation source: surface marine sediment (0.6m) | place: French Polynesia: Moorea | collected 2018-08 | reverse complement strand
GATCGGACTTATTATATATCTCTTGTCATGTTATTCGCTGACCGAAGCGTAGGAGATATGATGATGTCCGTCAAGAGAGATGATTGAACAAGCGGAGTAACCCTTTATCAAAGAAGGAGAGGCATGGGAACACTAACTAGCTTGTGACCTCTTTTAATAACGATTGGTTTCAAGTTATGGAGTGCCAGCCTTCACAGCCATACTGACCTCATGCACGAATATTATAATCAGGCCTATCCAACCAAATTTGATTCTGAAAAGCTTTGGCAGGCCTTATCAAAAATTTGAATTCTAAAGCATGGTTAATATTTTTCGGATACAAACACAGGGAAGACGAATAATATAATGTAAATTCATTTTTGCACTGTAAGGTGCACTACAAAATCAGTGTCGCGAGACCCATTCCATGTATTTGCTCAAATCTGAGAGTTCAGTCGGACGCTATGTGTTTTTGATATACCATCGAATGCTAGCAGATAATCTTAGATTTTAAAAATAAAAAGATTACAGATGCCCGTTTTTCGATATCTGACTGCTTTAATCTTATTTTTCTTCAAAAACTGGCTACTGTTTGATTATTCTAACTAATTTTTTTAAAAAAAATTGGGCAGAATGAATACTTACCACGCTGATTGACTCGTGTCAGATATTTAAGCCTATCATCTTTCCTTTTGAAGAGCTGTTTTATTATTACAGATAAAACTATGTTCTCCCTTCGAGACGCAAACTGACGAATACAAAGAGGTATTTAGCGCAAAAATTTTTACGCCTTCGAATTTACTCCATACTTTTACCTAAACTCGTGAAACTCTACCACGCGACGTATCCGTTGGCGCCTTACTCGCTTCAATTAAACGCTACAAATTGTCAAGAACCCTTTCGATTAACCTTAGACATCGATATGTAGGGGTTTATGGCCATAACAACCTCAATCACACAGACATTATCGGAACTCGTACTACTCCTGAATAGGAAGAGCAGCATCATATCTTCGAAATCATGCACGCAATTCGTAAGATTCGTTCAACTTGATACATATGTCTTTTATGGCATCAAGTCAAAAATAACTCAGCCAACTTCGAAGATACTTCCTTATCCGCATTAATCAGTTAATTGCATCACAGGAACATTAGCAGTGCGTTTTTCAGCTCATTCATGAGTGGAGAGCCCATGAGGTTGAGCGCGGGATGGTGAGCTGTTTGATGCTGTAATGGGCGTTGATTCACAGTGCTCATAGTAGTAAATAAGCATTACATGAAAATTCACGGCGCCTTTATGGATCGATCCACGCTGTACATAATTATTTTTCGGGTCGATCCACATGGACTTCTATAGCAAACCGATCAAAAATACAAAGGATCTCATTTTTTCGATTTTTCTTCTATCACAGCAAATTTTGTTAATCGACAAAGCAAGAACGCCCTACCGACTTAAAATCTGTATCGCCTATGCGAGCAGTGTAAATGCACTCATCGAACATGTGAACTCGTGTATAAGGAGTATAACTATAGAGATTTCGCACTGAATGGTGCGATGGGGACGACGAGTCAGACAGATATAGAGGATTAAAAGTTTATCAAAGAAATTCGAGAGCTTTCTACGAACTTGAAACCAAGCAAAAGAAAAGGGGTGACATTATATTGAGTAGGTTGATTAGAAAACAATGAACTTGCACCCAGTTCTTAGCCACATATGCCAAAAAAGCAAAATCGCGATACAGCGTCATGAAATAGAGACCTAAAATTCTAAAAAAGAGTGAAGAAAATCTCATCTGCAAGATTCTCGTTAAGTACAGAAATCACCCGCGCGAATTTGGCCCATGCACTGAATATCGTTAAATACTTATGGACGTGAGAGAAGCCCATGTGTTTCATTTACGACGTCTAATTAAATTGATGATCCTCACTTCACCTAGAACCATTTGGATTCTGTAAGCGAAAACCGATTTTCTATGGTCGAAAATTGGAGCCCATTAATTCAAGTCTAGTGACGTTGTCGTATTTTGTCATCCATCACGAATCCTGGGATTTTCAGTGGACGATGTAGATGAAAATGCAGACAGATCAAATTTCAGCAACATTACAACTGATCTGATTTGAATTTGCCTTCTTTAGGTTGTTCCAAATATGATTCGTACTAGAGGATAACAGTAGGAATGCTCCAAGGTGTTTCAGTTTTAGTATAGGAAATTTAGCTGTCATAAATTCATTATTCAAAATGGATTCTTGGAGTTTATGGCTCAGTTTCCACTCTTTCAGAACATTGATGTTGATTCTGTTGATACTAAGACTATAGACAGTTTTCCAGTGCTGAGCTAACTCTGTATAAGGAATATTTTTGGCTACCATGTTCTCTAGCGAAGAATTGCGTACTATAGATCCATGCGAGGATATCAAAATTTGCGAATCGCATTCCAAGTATGCAGGATTACTGATTTTGCAACGTTTTTCCTGAATATAGGATGTATTGTTGGACTAAGGGCTTATCTAATTCATTTCCAGCTACACTCACAGTACAAGTACTTGCTACAGCACTAAATTCACATTTAATTTTTCAGTCATGTCTATATTGGCACCGTCGATCCAGATTCTGTTCCTTTGAATTAAATAAAAACATAATTCGTTTAAGAACCAAACAAATATGGTGTCGTTGAAATTTATCACGTAAAAAACATCTCTGCATCTATTATGCATGTTTAAATGCTAATGAAACGTTCAAGATTGACGCAAATAAGAATAAATTGGCAGCTGTTGCTGCATGACCCACGATAAAGCAAATCCAAGCAAGTATTGAAAGTTAGGGAAGAAAGTAATCCATTATTTTCTCAAGCTTATCACCAAGACAAAAGCTTTATATGTTACGAAAATCAACAAATGTATAGTAAAAGATATGGAAATGGTCTAGATGAGTCGGAAATTGGAGAATTCGCTTCTGTACCATGTAATCCCAGATAATTTAAAGTGACTTCGTTAGGCAGCAGATTAGCTATGGATTCTATGATATTCCCCATCCATTTCCCATGGGAATATCGAAGAACAAAGAGGATCATAGACACATGTAAATCCTTAAATTTCTTAATTAAGTCACATGGATATATCTGGAAAAGTTCCACCTTCTCTGAAAAGAACAATGTGTGCCCTATATTTCCTTGATCTATACACGGTTATTTTGTTTGTGTTATTTGGAAGTGATCTGAGCAATTGAATGCAGTTCCACACTTTAAAATTCGGGCAGATTATGAAGGAAGATCACGAAGAAATGTAGTCAAGAATATCGAAATTGATAGAACCTGCGATTATTCATCAGCAGATGGTTCGAAATTCTGCCGAAGAAATGGCATCCCCTTCCATCTTTCACCCGCTTATGGCAATGAAAGTTGCATGGTAACGGAAATTCATATATGAAACTCTAGGCTACCCTAACAGCTAGTAAGGAGTCTCAATCGAAAATTTGCATTAGTAGCAGTATGATTCTGTTTTGATTGGAACGTTGAAAAAATGTTGACTGAAAACAATAATATCTTCTGAGCGATATGCAAGCACGCTGAATCGAGGCGACACCAAATGATGTGTCTCTAGCTTACCAAAATGATGAAGTTGATCCAATTGAGTTCTTTCGGGAAAGGATTGCTCCAATGCTCAAAATTACTTAAATTCGCAGATGAAGCCGTTTGTCAGTGAAATCGAGAATTAATAAACAAAGGAGAAATGAGGCCCGCGATAAAATTCACATGCTGTACTCTATCTCACATTTATTGTCTGTTTTCGAGCGATTTGATGAAGATCATTCGAACATCAATCGTATCTTGACTCCATTCTCTAGGCTGTGAGATGATGATGGAACAAGAAAATACCTCTGTGTAGACTTTCACACAAGATTGGGCCGAGACGTTTCTGTTTTTCAGACGAAAATATCCGTCTTTTCCTTAAAATTGGGGAGCGCGAAAAGAAAAAATCTCTGAAAATGATGCAGAGCGAAAGTACAAGAAGTGTAGCCATCATGCCAACAGTACCAGCAGCACAATCATGGAGTAATTTGATTACTTATTGTTCATCATTGAACATTGGATTCATCTTTATATATTTTGATGGTCCAAAATGAGACTTAGAAGTTTCTACTTAAATGCTGAGCACTTCATTTGTATCTTAATTCTAAAACTTAATATCATAAATACTGAATCAGCCTATCAACGAATTTCTTTCTAGCTCACTGCTAAGTAAAGCGTGGAATGGAATTAAGACACACTGAAGCGTAATATTCTCAAATACTTGCCAGAAAGTGCGAACAAAAGCTATTGGATCCTCTGTGACTGACGTACAACAGTAATACTACTGGTCGACGGAAATAGCTGCACTGGATGAACGGCCGATAATTTGAGGCATTTTTATGATGTCAGAATGAACTAGTAGAACATTAATTGCTGCAGTCAAAATGCTGTGATTGGTAGAATTTGATAAAGTAAATCTTGCTGCGTTATTTTATCTACTAATATGAAATCATATATTCTCCAATCAAATCGATCCTGAACAGTAGTAAATAATATTACTGAGCATGAACTCTCCAATTATAGTTGTTCTCCGTCGATCAGTACGTCATTAATTCTCATCATTTAGTAAGGATACAATAGTTTTCTTTTGTGCTTTATTGTGAGTGGCGGCTAAGGGTTCCGCTGTCGAGTGTCTTCAGATGATATTTCATTACTTAGGACACTCTGATATAACTATTCGTGGCTTAAATTTTAGATTTTGCACTCGGATGGACTCCGATATGTTTTAGTTACTTCATCAAACGATCAAATTTAAATGCATTTTTAGGTTTCAATACTGAAAATTTTGATACACTCAAATTTCCATCTTCGATTTTATTTCAGTTAATATTTTTGGTCTGATCTTCGTGAAATACTAGATTTTCTGGCAAAAATAATCAGGGCTTAGTAACTTTTTTACTTTTCGCTGAATAAATTTTGATTGACTAGCAGCAGGCCTACTATGTCCATAGAATCATATGTAGAAACTCAAACTTCAGATCATTGGTGCTTGTACTGCAGATCAGCATGTAAAACCGCTGAACTTTGTAGACTAAAATTTAGCAGGTTTTGTCAACGGCCTGTTTACTTTCTGCGTAGTTTGACTCTAACCTCACATTCAAAAATGTTGAATCTTGTATAATCAAAATATTCGAAAATTTCTTTAATGTTACTAAATCTTAGAGCGACTTCGACAATTCAATGTCTGCGCCTTAGTGCACGGAACTCGTTGCGCCTAGTAAAAATTATAATTTATAATTTCAAGTTTCTCTAGTATTGGAGGACCTTAACTTACTCATTAAATTTCCGTTTTGTTTCGCTTCTGTTCTTTCTAACCATAAATTTACTGTGCTGCAGAAAATTATTTACTGTACTGAACGGTATTGGTCACGGCCGAACACTGTACGGATCGATACTAACAGATAGAAGTTTTGCACTGCATTTTGTCTCACAAGATTTCTAAGCAGAGGACATCTTTCTCGTGAAATATTTAGGGAGAGATTCAGCCTTGCGCAATGGAACATGTCTGATTTGCATTAACAGTACTATTGAATTCGGGTCTCGTGCGACTTGATGGTCTACACCGTCGTACGATTAGAACGAACTATTTCTCACCTTCTTTCTATACTAGAAATGAACATGTTCAAAAGCCCAGCTTTGAGGAGTATAACATAAAAATCTGCTTCATCCTGAAGTTGACGAATGAACATTGACTGGTCAGCCTAATTCGGGAGCCTCACTTAGATGTTCGGGCAGTGCATCCCATGCAGCACGCAACCGCATGCTTAGCGTACTCACGATGCGACGCGCCACTACAACCCGCACTTGCATCCCTCTATCACCTTCGATTGCGCCGTCTAACACGTCCTGCAACCGTCGTTCCGAGTACAGACTAGAGTCGACCGAGTCGTTGGGTGCGACTTGCCTTCCAACACACTTCCACTCACCCGATGCCTGAACAGCTTCTAGCAACGCTGCCCCATCTTCAATAACTGCATTTTCGAACCATGTCTCCCAGTCTGGACCGAGCGTTAAAGATAGGCAGGCATTCACAGAAGCGCTGCGGTCAACGGATACTGCGAGTTCGCTCGCTGCGTGCGGCAACGAAGCGGTATTGGAAATCACGTTGTCGCAAAGGATGCGTTCAAGTGTGGGGAACAACTCGTCGGGTTGCTCGACAATTTCGTTCCGTAGGTTGGTATTCCACCACACGAAAAACATCCAGTCGACAAGCCAACGACGCAACACGGTATAAACATGCCGTGACAATGCGGCGCGGTCTGCCCCGAAGGCTACGAGATTTGCCTGCGCCACATGAAAGATAGCCACAGCGACAGGACGGCGCCATCGATGTTCACCTCGTAATGAACCGAGCGCCCCAACAACGATTCGTGCCCACAACACCTGCCGTGGCACGGGACGGCCACGCTCGGTTGCGTTACCATTCGGCAATGTAAGAAAAATTCGCAGCTGGTCCACTCTAGATAGCGAATTTTTGAGCAGCTCGTTTCCATTGACTGCCGCGTAGTACTCGCTCATCGCATGATTACCTGGAGCGTGGGTGTGCAACCGCGTGTGCCCGCCATGACTCAAAAGTGAAGCGACGTGCAGAGCGTTGATGGTAACTCGACGCGCTTCGCGGCGCTGTGGCATAGTGATGCCAGGGTTTGGCGCAGCAGTGAAGCGTTGTATCCATGTTTGGTGGTGCTCAGGTAGTAGAACAGTGTGGCCAAGAGCTTCGACGCGGGAACCGTTCAAAAGAACGGGCGTGCGGTTTCGGTGGGGTCGATGGAAAACCACATGCCACACGGTTCCCATGAAATTCTCGACCGCTGTGCAAATAGCAAGCAGGATAGCCACGACAGCAAAGAATGGTAGCTTCAACAGGCGAGAGAAGAAACCGTCGAAAGCGTTTGGGCGCCACAATTCGACTTGTACTGAAAGCCAGTCGAGCAAAACCGAGCGTTCATCTTCCGCGGGAGTGTGTGGCATTACTTGGCGGCAATCGTTCCAGATGATAGCCGCTCCTTGAAGAGGGAATACTTCACTGTCATAAAGCAGTACATTTGGCGCTAATCGGCTTGCCCAAACCAACGAGCGCGCCAGCTGTGCGAACAACATGAACACGAGGTCCATGCGCATCAATGGCAGCAACAGCGCAAACGAGCGTTGCGGGCTCACATAAGCGATGATCGTGCCGATGATGAGAAGTGTTGCTAGTAACAGTGTTCCGACAGACCGCGTCGCGTGGCTCGTGTTGACGTCGGTGTTGCTCGAAACGCCTAACGCGACGGCCTGCATCACGGCACCGGCAACGAAGCGCGGATTCAGAAGAAAATCCATCGCAGGTGCTCGGTCGCTCCTTCGGTCAATGCAGAGACAGCGGAGATTAAACCGACAATCGAGACATTCATTGTTGATTACAGCAGCCCAGTTTTTATTTTTCCTCGATCCACATGAGTAGGCGGCCCATCCAATCGAGCTCAAACCAAGCAACGCAACCAATAGCACAGTGTAAAATTTTGAACCTGGCGGCGGCAGGCAAGGCCGTAAGCGAAGCAAGCACAGCTGTTGTTTGTCGTACAAGACGGTGGTAACGGTCTTCCACAGGTGTCCAATTGAATGCACTGCTGGCAGCCACTGTCCGTGGAAAGTCTACGGATTCTCTACGGGCACTGTTTCATCTCGGCAGCCAGAATAAGATTTAAGTTCTCGTTACCTTCTGTTGAAACTTTAGACATGAACTTCATTTACAACCTATCACACCACACTATCAGCCGCGGTGTTAGGCTCGAGCTCGATGGAGCGGCGCGCGCGCTCGGGTGGGTCAAGAAAGCGATAAGGCTGCGCCAACCAAGCGACTTTGATCTTTGTCGCTAAAGTGGAAACAATGCGGTTTGCGAAGCGGGCTCGTATCTGGTCGGAAGTCGGGGCATCGTTTTCAACATCCAACACTTTTGCGAGCTGCCTTTGCTCGTACAACTTGCTGTCCACGGTGTCGTTTTTCTCCACTGACCGTGTCATACATTTCCACTCGCCGCTCCCGAGCGCTTTCTCTCGCAACTCGCTTTCACCCACGCGCTGCTTACTGAGCCACACGCGCCAGTCAGCACCGAGCAACCGTGCAGCCATTATCTCGCTATTCGTTCCATCTGCCGCGAACGCCATCTCGCTGACTGCATGCGGGAGCGAAATCGTGTTGTGTACCAAATGGGTCTCTAACAGCTGGACGATACACTTTATCATGGCATCGGGATCTTCTGCCAGTGCATTCTTGATGTCAACCTCCCACCAAATGAACATCACCCAGTCGACCATCCAGCGCCGCGACACCGAGTGGACATGTCGGTGGATTGGCGTTTCGTCCCTGATATCGTACCACGCCTTCATGTTCTGTTCCGTAACTTGATAGATTGCGGCGACCAATGGACCGCGCCATCTTCCTTCCCCAGCCAATCCCCGCATGCTTGCTACAATCAACCGTGCCCACATTACTTGTCGTGGCACTGCACCGCCGCGCTCTAGTTTGTTCCCGTTCTCAAGATGTGCGAGTACATTCAACTCGGTTATTTTGCTTAGTGCCGTCTTTATGATTTTGTTACCGCTTGAAGCCGCGAAGTACTCGCTCATCGCGTGATCGCCCGCTGAATGCTCGTGCAGGCGCGTGTACCCGCCGAAGGATAGCAGATTAGCGATGTGGAGTGCTCGCACGAGGACGCGCCGTGCTTCTCGAATCTGCTCAGGGTCTACATTATGTCCGTCCTGCATTGTGAAATCTTGGACCCAGGTCAATTGTTCATCGGTAATTAGCGCTGTATAGCCGGGAGCGCGAATTTTTTTGCCGTGTACCGCAGTCAACGTCCGATTGCTCACTCCTTGTTCGAAGCCCCAGCGCAACATGCCAAGCAAAATACGCTCTAGGAACAAAAACAAGTAGCGCAATACAAAGACGATGAAAAACATAGGGAATTTAGCGAGACGCGCGACGAAAGTATCCTGCTTTGTGGGTCGCCACAACTGTCGCTGGTTTGTTAAAATGTCTACTATCGCACTGTGCCCATCTTCCTTGCGGTTGTGCGCAGCAACAGGCTTGCAGTCATTCCAAATGATGGACGCAGCTTGTAGCGGGTACACTTCATTGGCATACAAGATCTTGGTCGGCCGCAATTTACTAGCCCACACAAACACCAGTACCAAGCGTGAGAATAGTAAAAACATGAGATCGGCTCGCACAACTGGCACGGTCAGTGCCGATCCAATGAGTGTGTCTTTGAGTGGCGATGCGAAGGAGGCGATAAGCGATCCGACCAGAAGTAGTAAAGCGAGTATAATTAGACCGACAGCACGTGTAGTGAATGCTGCATTTTGGTCTCCTCGCTCCAGAACTCCCAATGAAATCGACTGAAGGGCCTCGCCGACGACAAGGAGTGGCTCGGGGAATCCACGTGTGCCTTCGGGCTCTTTCTGCGTCGCGTTTGCCGACATCTCAGTTCAGCTCCGCTCAACACAGAAAATCTATGAGTATTCGAGTTCTAGTCTTCTGTGCTCTACTGTACTTCATGGCTACAGTATGTAAGGAACAGGTCAGACATGGCTTTCCGACAGTAACTGGCCGTACAGGTACCGTACAGAAAAACCTATCAGTGGGTCCCGATCGCGAGACTCCAATCAAATAATCATATTTTAAGACACCACTTAATTTTGAATACTTTAGGTGGTCTCCTATCCGCATATGGAGCCAAACTCTCTAGTAAAGCGACAAATCCTGTTGGCTGTTCGTTTTCCCTGATGCTTGAATTGCGTTAGAGATACTTCTAGTTTCTATTTGTAGGCTTAAAATTAAATAATGTTATTTTTATCCGCTCGGTAGCGATTGAGTCGACCGCTCTCCGACTTGAGTACTGTACCGAACAAGACGTTGCCTGTATCGCGTACTCTAAGAGTATAATACCATCTACTTTTGTTGACCGTTGGCCTCGCTTGTTATGCCAATGCTAATTACCGCCGATTCTCTACAAGAAAAGCCGAACGTTCGGCATGGATTTTTCGGACGCGAAGGAGGTGTATCCCAAGGGCCAGCGTTCTCTTCCTTAAACTGAAGTCTCTCGCAAGACAACAGGCAAGCAGTTCTCGAAAATCGGCGGCGTGTCGCAGCCGAAATGCAAGCTTCCAAGGAAACGCTGTACATTCCGTCGCTTTGTCACAGCTCAAAGTGTGCCACGGTAACATGGGAGTCAGTGCAAAATCCAGCACCGGCAGTAGACGGGGTTGTCACAACAGAATGTGGCTTGGCGATTGGCGTATGCGGAAAACGGAGTTGTGGGCGCTGTACATGCCGGATGGCGCGGAGCGTTAGGTGGCGTTATTGAGAGCACTGTGGCAAGTATGGTAGCGTGTGGAGCAGAAAGGACGCGTATATGCGCTGCCATTGGTCCATGTATCGGTGCTTCAGTCTATGAGGTGGGACCAGAATTCGAGCAACGTTTCCTTAAAGAAGACGTCAACAACAGCCGCTTTTTTCATCTCCCACAGTCAAAGAGTCGTGTACACTTTGATTTAGCCAAGTATGTCGCATACAGGCTTTCCCTAGCTTCCGTCTCCGACGTTGATGATCTCAAGCTGTGCGCGTTTTCTGATGAACGCTTTTTCAGTTACCGCCGAAACTGTGCCAATGGCATCAAGGGTTATGGGTGCCAGGTGTCTTGCATAATGTTGGTGTAATTGTTTGGCTTCCTAACAGATTAATACTTTTGAATTTGGTTGAGCTGAACCGTGAGACAACAGCTGGAGCCGAGCGCAAATTCAGTCATTGCAAAATGTTAAAAAGATCTGCATACGTTGGGGTATCACATAGGCACACAGGCTCCAAAGAGTCTTCTCTCTCTAGCGTCAACGTATAGAATTTACCCACACGCGAATTACCGTACTTCGCTATTTTTCTAGAATGTAGTCCGGAGACTAATGATCAGGAAGTACAGTCCACGAAATAAGTATAGCCCGTTCCAAACCCCCGCCGACTGCGCAGCGCACGTTGCACTATTCCAGTAAATGAGCACACTCTGAAATACACTGTTCCGCCCTCCAACATACAGCGCACGCCAATACAGCCTGCGGATCCCCACTGCACCACACCTGACGAAAAACAAAAATAGCCCGG
>JAAUYH010039135.1_pt1 | contig 11185 bp, 5 predicted proteins | sample 7278061 | NCBI WGS metagenome assembly JAAUYH01 (sample SAMN14350203, study PRJNA611818) | marine sediment metagenome | isolation source: surface marine sediment (0.6m) | place: French Polynesia: Moorea | collected 2018-08 | reverse complement strand
TTTCTTCCATATGTTCATTTTGTCCTACTGGCAGTATTTAACTTTTTCATGCTGCTTGAGCGATAGTCGTATAGAACGACCAGTCGATATTTTGAAATTTTTGATTCCTGAATTCCTAGCCGTGTGAAGTTCGCATGCCTTCAACATGTTTGATTTCACGGAGAGGTGCCCCAGGTTATCAAACTTTATACATTCCACAATTCGTTCATCCAGTTCAGGATAATTGTAATACACATTACACCTCACATTCAACAAGACCTTTTTTGTCAGTCTGCATGATATTGGTCCTATTCTTCTGGAATAGTCCAGTAGTCCGATCGTAGGCGCCTAATCTTGTTACAATTTCAGCATTCTGCGCAGCGAGATGTACGAGCTTGTGAGCTCTCTGTTTCATGCCGATGAGTTTTGCCTTCAATTCTGCTCTGATTCAGGTGGACCTTTCAAAGATTGTTGGCGGTTCATATCCGTCTGAATGACTGAAGATTTGTCGTTGAATTCATCCCCAAGCTTTGATACATGTTCATTATTGCTGTTTCGGGTGTTTCATCTTTTAAAAATGTGAGTCAACAAATATCCATTATGACAGCTGTGCGATAATGCAAGCCAAAAATAAGCTGTGATAATACGAGCGCCGATATGCTCGATTGGTGGTCGTATCTGAGTGATCGTTCGTGCTATTGAGCTGGACCGTTTCACTATACAGGCGGACTTAAGACAGGCAGAAAATGCCATCATGACAACCGACAGCGACGAAGACACCTTGTAAGTAATTTCGGTGGCTCATTTATATTTAGGTGAGAATACAACGAAAAGAACAGTGCGTAAATTCGGCTGCGCTTTCCTTCGCCCAAAACTCTCCCAGAAAGTCAATCGCGAAATCAGGGCAGTGCGAGAACCTGCAATTGACCTCCAAATGTTGAAGTTCAGCGTAAAGGGCGCATGAATGGTTGGTGCAGATTTGTTGATCTTGGTAGACGCTCCAGTTGACTGCTGGAGCAATGAACGTGATCGCCCACTTTACACATTTGAACCTCTAATTTGTAAGAATATTTATGTCTACTTCATTCTCAATTCAACTTCTATTCGAGCACGACATCTGATTTTTCAATGATGTTGAATTTTTGAATTACTTTCAGAGTTTCAAAAATGAAGTGCAGAGCGAAAAAAATGGTTACCGCGATAGCTTTCAGCGTAGGCAAAAGCGAATTTTCATCTTAAAAAATCCCTGGCGCATCCAAAATTTCACGGATTGTGATAAAAAAGGCGCAAAAAGAAATCATAAAAGACAATTCAAGTATCCCGAAATGGAACAGAAACTGGTCAATCAGGTTTGGGAAACAATCAAAAAAAATATTTGTGTTCCTTTTTAAAATGATTGAAGCCACAACTTCAATTTTTCTACGCCAAAAACTGTCCAACCAACCGACTAAATCACAAAACGAATTGGCTAGTAAGTAATGGCTGGTTGCACAAGTTCAAAAAGTGACGCAAATTCGAATTTGAAATTTGTGACGAAAACCTCAACAGAATAGTCCAGAAATTTTCTAAACTTGTTAATAATGATATGAGGAATGCAAATGAATTTGATCTGCTTTACAAACTATATTCAACTTCTGCCATTGGTCTAGCAGAGGTTCCAGTCGGAATATATCTCAAAAATTGCATGACTTTTTTACCTGCACTAATTGTTCGTAAATTCGAGAAATTAAGGATCGTAAAGTTACTTTATTGTTGGATATTAGTCTTTCTCTGGCGTCTAGAAACAGTTCCTTCAAGTTTTAAAATCTTGAAGATTAGTATTTATTGTAGAATACTACATCCCTGCTGCAGCCTTTAAATCCCGGTATTATTTCGATCATCAAAGTAACGGTACAGAAAACGGCAAGTAATGAGGACTCTGCTATATATTGAAACTAATTCTGTTTTATTTATAATGTAAGTCAAATTTCAGCTATTTCGTGGATTCAGAATATTTGGCTTGGGTTTGAATCGACTATAATTTACAATTTTTTTCTCTAAAACAATCTGATCTGAGTGTCTAATCCGATATCGAATGATTTTCAAAACACAATTTCGAGAGAGGAAAATGAAATTCTACAATAAATTCGATCTATACTACCTGTACACTATACCGTGAGATTAGTGTGGCGATTTTGTCTACTACTCAAAATCCAACATGGTATTACTGTATGAGAATTGAAGGAAATATTTGTGATATTCAAGTTCTATTATCCATCTCCGACTTTGATATTTATTTCCGGCAGCGCGAAGAGGTACCGGTACACTCTGTCTCAGTTATACGGCACAGTTGACCATAAAACATCAAAACTTACTCTGTTACAATCATTTCACTAAAGAGAAAGCAGAAAACAAGGGCTCTGCTAAAGTTTTCATGGAAAATCGACTGACTTAAAAATCAGGCACAACTACAGGCATTTCTTCCACATTAGAAATTCAGTACTACACACCATTTACCGATTTCTCTTCCTACTGTTTCACAAAATGCTCATAATACCACTGGAAAAACCTAGTACTCAGTGTTGTCAACAGTCGGCAACATCGCGACACCAATTTCACGGTATAAAGTACAGCAAAAATTGTTACTCAAAAATTTCACATATCCGCGTGAAAAACATTTGACAACGACTGCAGAAAGTAATTTGGAATTGATGATCGATTTAAATGAAATATGCCTGGGTTTATTCCGTTTCTGAAGATTTCTCATTCTCCGAATGTGCAACCAGGGAAAAAGTGAACGGGAAAACCCTTGAGTCGAATGTCTTGCAAATTGGAGGTTATATTTACCGTCACATCACAGTTGTACGAACGAAGAGGCGCGGCATATCTATTTCCATTTGATTTCGAGGGGTACTTCGTGTGAAATACAACAGCAACGGTATTTCTATTTAGTAATGCTCTATTTAAACTATCTCACTGTTAAACAGGTCGCTCCAACTGTTTCGAGAGGCAAGAAAACAGTAGTGAACAATCGTCAATGTTAACTGATCGAAACATGGTAGGACGGAACTACATTACAACCGATGCACTATTTCGAATCCCTGCTAATCTCAATGAACTCGACCGAACTTTTACCCTGATCTTCATATTGACTCTCAACTAATTCATCCGGAACAACGAACTCTGAATCATTGTCGCTGTCCCCGGTACCATCCAGATCCTGTTCGATTACATCCGAAGTTTCTCTGCTAATTTCTATCTTTTAAGCGGCAGTGTCCACAGCCAGAAGAGCACATTTTCGAGTATTGTCACAGCGAAAAGGTAATCTTTGAATACTTTTTTTGGCAGTTCCCAATTTGTCTTTTGTGGCACTAGTATAGTTCTGAACAAGTGAAGCCAGCTCCAAGGCCTGTTCAGTCAGTACATCAACGGTGTGTTCGAGTTGTTTCATATGGTCAACTGGTTCCATTTTTGTTATCAACATTCTTCCAAACGATTTCGGTACATATAGTATTCTATACTATTTTGTCCACATAGACAAACAAATAAACATGCAAATGAGGATGAAGACATGTTGTAACACAATGCTCTCAATAATTTCATCAAATCGTTATTTTCTTTTTGTACAGCAATGAAATTGGCATTTTGCTTTACTATCACTGTAAATTTTAATAATTGAATCATTCATTATGGTAAATATATTTATTTATATTCACTTACTCGCTTTGATTTTATAATTCAGACAGTGACTATACTACATTAAATTTATGCATACAATGTGTTAATGACAGGTTTTTCGCTATTTAAAGAGAACTTAAAGAGTGAGCAGAACTTTTGAAACGAACAGGAGGCCCCAGTACAACTTGAAGAACTGCTCCTTTTGACCAAACTTTCGCTATTGGTGCTAATATTTCACCTATATCGCTACCTATACCACAACTACTGCTGCTACATCTATACTTTCTACCTCAACCTTTGTTGCTGACTTTCAACGTCTACCTCAATTACCTCTTCAATTATTGCACCTGCTACTACTACTATTACTGCTGAAATTCCTAATTGTCCTACATTATTGTTATCTGTGTGGTTCTTCTCTGCGCTACAATTGTTTCTGATTTCATTTCTAACACTACCTCTACTTCTACGCTACCTTACCAAGTCATCTAATATTTCTGTCATAACTTCAAAATTAACGCTCCACTTGATATTCTACTCTATTCCTATAACACTTTTCTTCAATCTTCAACATCGTCTGCCGTATACTACCAACAAAATATGGCAAAGGAAGATAACAAGGAGTACAAGCTCTCTGTTACACCTCTTCAAGGAGTCCCTGACTTCCCTATTTGGCGTCGCAATGCTCCGGTATATCTAACACTCCATGGCCCGCTACTTCTGTGTTTAGAGAGAGAACCTACGAACAGCACTCCTGAGGAAATATTGGAATGAAAAACCGAGCTCCAAACGAAGGCAACCCAGACTTTATTGATTAGTACAGCAGTCCAAATTCGCTCAATTACCATTTTCGATGACCCTGAAAGGACTGCTTATGGCCTGCGGAACTTTTTGGAGACCACGTACACAGCCAGTAACGAACAAGCTGTACAAAACTTGCGTGTTCAGATTGACAAGCTTGTGTACATCGAAGAGGCGGACTGGAATAAGCATCCGAACGAGTTCAATAGCCTTATAGCTCAGTTAGCTGTGTGGAATATCTCGATTGATTAACGAAAAATGAAATCCATCCCTATCCGTTCTCTTCCTAAATCCTTATCAGTCTTATCAACTGTTGCCAGTGTTCGGCAAGAAATGACTATTTAGAGCTTGGATGCTCTTATTCGAGCTGAACTGGACAGGAAGAAGAATCCGTAAAATTCACAAGGTAAGCAAGGCACTTCATCAACGATTCTATTGCCAACAAAAGTTCAACTGGCAAGAAATAATGATAAGGCTTGGATAAACGATAAGCAGATGAACCCAATTAAGAAGAAAATAAAGTCCCATTGGTGCAAAAAGCCAAGTCATTTAAAGCGTGAATCCCGAAAAGATCAAGCTTTTCGGCAGAAAAAAATCGACAAAACCTAAACCTCCGAAATGGCCAGCGAAATACTCAAAGGAACCAAAACAATATTAGTTTTGGTGACTGGCATCAATATAATTCGAGAATGAACCAGAAAATTGAAACGCAAGGTTTAGTATTCGCTCTTTAAGCCATTACGAATAAATCAAGGAACCGAACTAAAACAGTGAACCTTCATTTGGGGGTTCATGGCAAATAACAAGTTCAGAAAAAACATTGCTGAAGTTTCTGTAGAAAAATTTTCTGTTGCCTACATCAATTCAGGGGCGACTCATCACTCCTTCTGCAATCAGTCCGTATTCATGAATTATTCTACTATGAACGAAGAATCTGCTAAAGGAGCCATTAGAACAACCAAAATTGTTGGCAAAGGTATGGCACGACTACCTATCAAGAATGGCTTGATTGTTGAAGCCTATCACGCACAGGCATTCTCTTCTATCATTTTGGCTGTTCGACTTCTCTCGAAAGATTTCGAAGTTCTACTTTCGAATTCTAGTCGTGATTTCCCGCGTTTTTTCTTAATGAAGAAGAGATCATTTAACATAATTAATGAATCACCACTCAAGAATGCCTTCTATCCAGTCCAGTTCAAATTCATGAAGTAGAAATTCCAAGGTCACTAAATTAAGACTAATCTAGTTGATCAATAGCACAGAAAACTTAGGCATATTTGTACTAATTGTCTCCATCAACTTTCTCTGCAAAATCAAGAAATTCATCAATTTTCAAGGACTGAATTATCAAGTCACCAGTGTGTTCCGTGCATTACCACTAAGACACAAAGATCACCAATCGCTTTATCCACTAGATATACTACTCGTCCCCTTGAAATAATTCACCTTGACATTTCCGGGCCAGTTGAACAATCAATCCGAAATTACCGGTACACTTTTGTAATACTAGATGATGATTTTCTGCCAAATCTGATGTTTATTTCTTGGAGGAAAAATCTGAATTATCGAACATTCTTCATGAATACAAACTCGTAGCGAAAACGAACTACAATTTCAAGGATGCTGTATGACAAACATCAGAGGTGATCGTGCTCGAGAAAATTTACTGAACTCCATCAAGGAATTTTGCAGAATCCATGGAATAAATCTAGAACCATCTCCAGCTAATGCCAAATAAAGCAATGATAAAGCGAAAAGCTTGATTCAAGAACATTGGACACGTGCTCGAGTCATGCTATTTGCCTGCAATTTACCAAACAAACTTTGGCATGGAGCTGTATTTCATGGTAATTGGCTAAGAAGAAGACTGCCAGCAAGTCCATCGATGGTGAAATCCCTCGTAAATTATGGAATTCTGAAGCCAGAATCAATTATACCAAGCTACTTGAATTCGGCACTTCTAGAATCGCCTACATTCACGGAGACGATAATATCAAGGGCAATAAACCACTTTATCGATCGGTTTTTGGCTAATTTGTAGGAATGGCCAGCGATTTGGGATAATTTAAGGTCTTCATACCTCAGACTAAATACATTCTTCACGTACGCATCAATGATTTTCGAATTCAAGATAAAACTGGACTTTCTGGTGTCGAAATTCTATTGGATTGTATCGCCAAACAACTGCCCAAAGAACAAGAAGAAGCCAAATCTATCCAACAAGAAGCTCATTTGATGAACGTGTTCTTATCAACGCATACTCTAGTTCCAGAATGCCAGGTTACGAAGAAGAAATTCGATCGCAACGTACTAATAAGTTTCGAGGAACACTGTAAATATCTACGATGGAGGAAGCTATTGACAGAGAGTAATATGCATTCATCAACAGGAATATCTGTACTTACGTCAAATTTGAACCAGATAGGCAAGCTGTTCTATTTACTTGAGTTTTCAAGTTGAAGCCAAGCGATGCTGAAGGAAGGAATTTCATTGAAAAATCGCGTTGCTGCGTTTGAGACAATCGTCAAGTTGCCTATGTTGACTATGATCCGAGCAACATTTACGCACCTGTTGCTTCACACGACTCGATATGAATATTAATCGCACTCGCTGCCTCCGAAGAAATTTATCTCGAAGGGGCAGATGTGAGCAACGCTTATCCTTATGGAGACCTCGATGTTCCTATCATTATGGAACAACCCACGAACTCTAGCCAGGAGTCAGCTATGCCGGAGCGTGCTTGTAAGCTCCTAAATCTATTTATAGAGCAAAGCAAGCTGGAGAAATTTGGAGATATCTATAACATAGATCTCTTCGCAATTGGGGTTTTAACGTTTCAAAATTTGATGGATGCATCTACTTCTTTGAAGACGGCAAAGACTTCATTGTGTTGGCTATTAAGGTTGATGAACTTGCTTTTGCGTCGAACTCAACAGAACATATAAATCACTTGAAGCAGGTACTATCAGCCAACTTTGATGTCAAATTATTTGGTACCTTAACATCTTTTGTTGGGTGTATCATAAACTAATCTAAAAGAGGTATCTAAATTAATCAAAGCGGATACATCAAACAAATGCTGAAAGACCATGGCATAGAAACAGCCAATGCTGCTAAATTTCCATTCCCAAAACTCCAAATCTGTTACCAGCTCAAGAGAACGACGAAATTTTAAATCATTATTGGCTTATGAAGTACCACTGAATGATTAGAAGAATGCTTTACTTAGCTGTATGCACAAGGTTTAACATCTCATTCTCAGTTGCAGTTTTAGCAATCCATGTTCACGCCCCTACCTCCCGACATATGGCTTTGGTCAAGCAGATTATGCGTTTTGTCGCGGGGACGGTAGATGTTGGTCTCTTGTACCCGCTTTCTTGTCCAACGTTACCCCATTTTCTATTCGCTTCCGTTGATGTCGATTGGGGCGGATGCAGAGAGACTATGAAGTCAACTTTAGATTAGATAATCGCCATCAACGGTTGTTTTATTTTGGTACGTTTTCTCTCCTATCCTACTGGCTTCAAATTTTATATGAATGTTGTTAATCCTATATCAAGTTGAACAAGTGCAAATGAAATCCGCAACTGCAAGGGACAAAATGAATAAAGTTGTGATAAAAATTTAAGACTGGATTAAAACCCGCTTGTAAAAAGCGAGGAAAATTCGGAAAATTAAAACTAAAAATTTTTATTTTCCGAGGGACGGTGTGAAATACACTAGCAATGGGTATTTCTATTTTACTTTACATCTACATAACGGTAATGCTCTAGTTATACTAGCTAACTGCTAAGCTGGTCTCTCCAACTGTTTCGAGAGGTAAGAAAACAGAAACGAACAGTCGTCGATGTTCGGTAGGGGGACAAAAGTTTAGGACCATCTATCCTAGGTTTTTTTGCTTCACCTTCCGGAAAAATATTTGATTTTTAGGTTTGTACTTGTTGTTTAGGCGATGAACTCAGTGGTGTACTGATTTCCAGTATCGGGCGAACAGAACTACTAGTATTGTGAAATAATGTTCTCGAAGTGTCTACTACTCCAGTCTGGACTTGTGGATCAGTTCTCGTCTTCTGATTGATAGAGAGCAGCAGCGATACAAATTTGAGAAGTCAATAATTAAAACCTTGAGAGTATAGAAAATCAATTAAATTTTGAATGGAACACCAGCACAGAGAGTATCGATTTTTTTGTTTTTTCCGACTGTTGATCTGTTTTTACTTTGCGAGCATCAGCAGCAACTGAAGAATAGAAGATTCAGCACTCAATCTGGTGTCTATCAACAAGTCAACGCATGTTCCCTCTTCAGTATTTGAACTAAGCTATCGATTCCTCTTCGTTTTATATTCATGCTTCTCTAATTATTTTTCTCTTATTTTTTGGATCGAACATGAAAAAGCGTAGAAATTGGGTGGTCCTAAACTTTTGTCCACCCCCCTGTTCACTGATCGAAACACCTCGAAGGTTTGCCAGATGGGAAACTCTGACGCGCCCTCGCTTCGACACGCGTATCATTCAATATTGAGAGGCCCACATTGCGAAGCACGGGACACACCAGTGAGCGCATTTTGCAGCTTGGAGTCGGCATTGTCGTATTTCCCACGGCGCGATGTGAGACCTCGCGACGAAGTGAAAAGACGAGCACGACCAGAAGCTACGAAAACTGCGGCGGTCGTTGGTAGGAAGGGAACGCCAGAGAAATGAACCTAGCACTCTCCGTCGCCGTTCTAAATCGCATTATTTCGTGAACTTATGTTTATTCGATTGCAACGACGAATTGCTGATGGAGGAACACATTACTGCTCATCTTCCGAAGACATTTGGTGTTTCACCAGCGCGGCGTACTTGCCATTCTTCGCGAGTAGCTCGTCGTGAGTACCGAGCTCGACAACCTTGCCGCGCTCAAGCACGGCAATGGCATCCGCATCCTTCACAGTGCTGAGTCGATGTGCAATTACAATTGTTGTACGTCCTCGTCTCGCAGTTTCGAGTGCCTCTTGCACAACGCGCTCGCTGACCGCATCAAGCGCCGAACTAGCTTCATCCAAGAGTAGGAGTTTCGGTTGTCTCACTAGTGCTCTACTCACTGCGATACGTTGTTTCTGGCCACCGCTCAGATTTCCTCCGCGTTCACCTACTTCCGTGTCGTATCCCTTCGGCAATTTCATGATGAACTCGTGTGCATTCGCTGCCTTTGCAGCTCCGATGATAATATCATCCGTGACAATCGTACTGTCGTCCTTTGGCAATCCATACGCAATGTTTTCTTTGATTGTACGGTTGAAAAGGTCTGGTTCCTGCTGAACAAATGCCACGTGAGAACGTAGTTCCTGCAAATCCATCGTCTTCAAGTTTTCACCGTCAAAATCAATTACTCCCGTTCGCACATCGTAGAAGCGCTGGATCAAAGACACAACAGTTGATTTTCCGCAGCCCGACTCTCCTACTAATGCCAAGGTGGTACCTGGCTGCACCTTGAAGCTCATACCTCGGAGGACGGAGACATCTGGACGAGTGGGATACTCAAACTTCACATCCTTCATTTGGAACGAACCTTTAAGCGTCGATACAGGGTCACCACCATTTTCCGCATCAATCTGCGTTTCTCGGTCGAGCAGACGGAAAATGTGAGTAGCAGATACTCGCGCCGCACCAACGTCAGGGGAAAATTGGGAAGTATTTCCGAGTGTCATTCCTGCGAAGATCAGACCATTAACAGCCAGCAAAATGCCCTCAAAGTTACAAGTCACTGGATGATAGAACACAGCACCAACCCAGAACGCAACCGCCCACATGCAGAACATAAACAGCTCCGAAAATCCAAATGAGATACCAGACACAAGTGCACCCTTATCACCATTTTTCTCCGGAGTGACCAAAGTTTCGTAGTAGCGGTCAAGAAATTCGTCCTGAATTCCAAGTGGAGCAATTGTGTTGATATTGTCGACAGCTTCCGTGGCGACAGTGCCTGCATTGATGAATTCCTTCTTTGATTCGGAATCGAATCCAGTCATCACCTTCATTTGGATGTATCCGGCAAACACCATGAGCGGAAGCATAGCCAGCACTACGAGCGCCAACTTCCAGCACCCCAAGAAGGAAATCACAAGGCCGACAACAACCGCACTCAGGGTCATGGAAATAACACCCAATGTAGCGCCACACAGACCCTGCACCTGTGATGCGTCTCTCGACAACCTAGTTGTTACCGCACCAACTGCGTTTTTAACGTCATCAAAGTAGCCGATTTCCTGACGCATCAACGCACGGAACGACTGAGATCGAAGCTTTCGTGTCAACCGTTCACCGGACAATTGCAGAAATCCCAACTGGAACAAATTTCCAACAAATGCACCCACGCCAATTGCAACGAACATAAGCGCCCAGAAGGTGACCTGGGACGAATTGTTCGGCTGCGCGAGCAACACCGTGACCTTCGAGAAAGCCAACGCGGAAACTGGCCATGAGGCGCCCGCTAGAGCTGCACCAAAGCAACCAAGCAAGATGAACGGCCATTCACGAGCGTTAAGCTTGAACGTACGACCAACGATTCCTGGGTCCACGTCGGAGGCTTCCATGCCCTCCTTCGTGACATCATTTAGACTGGTACCATTAATTGAAGCATTGGCAATATAGCTGAACGACTTCGGCTTGGCTCCCATATCAACTGGAATCGCGTCCGGGTCTTTCTCCTCTTCTTCCTTCTTTGCCTTCTTTGCCGTAATCTGCTGAAGTTCAACAAGTTCTTTGTATG
>JAAUYH010119077.1_pt1 | contig 11186 bp, 7 predicted proteins | sample 7278061 | NCBI WGS metagenome assembly JAAUYH01 (sample SAMN14350203, study PRJNA611818) | marine sediment metagenome | isolation source: surface marine sediment (0.6m) | place: French Polynesia: Moorea | collected 2018-08 | reverse complement strand
TGTTTTCAATTGCGCAACTAGCCTTTTAACTTTCTCTTCATCATTTTTCTTTTCATTGACACATTCTCGCACACGTGGAAGAACTTCATGGTGCCTGCCTTGTCGTCGAACTGAAACTTGAGATCACTTTTGGACTCCATGCCCTGTTTTGGTACCCAAATTAGTGGATAGCTTTAGTTCTAGGAGTAAATAATTTCTGTCGCTGAGTGATCTGCTATCTTCAGACATGTCAAACCCCTTCTATCTAGAAACAGAATGGAAATTACCATACTAAAAATAGTCAAACCTCGGAAACTACATCTCTCATAAATCATAGCCACAACTAACTAAAATGAAATGTGCTAAAATTGTAACAGCCCCAAATACTTTCCGCGGTTATTGTAAAACAGCTAAAAGTAAAAATAATACCCTTGATTCATGTTAAATAATCTTTCTTCGCCTCCAAATCATAATCTCGCAGCTCCTTCTTCTATTTTTATCATTGTTTGTCGAATAATATTGCAGAACATTATGGAATTATTACGAGACGTCAATCGCCAAATAATCATCCCCCACATCTCTTCACCATTCTCTGTTATTCCTTGTTTCATTGTTTCACCATCATCATCGTACCAAAGTTTCACACTCTTGCACTGAAAATCCAGGGCGCTGATTACACTACCCGCTAGTGCCTGGCACTATATACTAAGTACTGGTCATTCTTTTTCGGTATCTCGATTGTTCTTTGCGGGACGCCTCTCCCATACATACATCAATACTATCCAAGGAAACTCTCATTGACACAACGGAAGTCTGCTTTTGTGATCATATTTTGGTTTTTCCTGAATCGGCCAAACTCTTTCCATTTAATAGTTTCAGTGTTAGCTTTGTCAAAATTTAGCTTCATTTTCTTCCTATTAACAAAATCATAGGAGATAGGGACAGTTTCGTTTCGGATTCTATTTTCTTTTCAGCGGAAATTTAAATTCGGGAATTTTTCATTTTATCGCCACTATTTTTTCTCTCTATCAGACAACAATCCAGTGGTAGATACAGTCATTATAGTGGGTTTCAGTACATCCTGATCTGAATCGTATATGTTTCATGACGAAAACAACTAGTTTCCTGTAGAATTCCTTCAGAATCGTGACCAAAACCGTCACTGAACGCATTGGAACCTCGGAGCAATTGTCTGTGGAAACATTTCTTCTTTCAATGACGGTGAATTATATGGTCCCGGTTCTAAAGACGGTACTGGGGTATGCTTCTGACTTCTGATATGGAACACACTATCCACCGGGAAGAAATCTCAAATAACTCACGGTATTCATTCTTAGCCTTACCGGCTAGAAATTAGTTTCTCACAACAAAGAAATGTAAGCTTAGATTATTTTGAAATCATAGATATCACAGAAAGGGTATCCACTACACTATGGAAAGGAAAAAATCCAGGCGGAAGATCGAAATCGGCTCTGAAATGCCTACGTATTCTGCAGTATAATAGGCAGACCTGGACATCGGTCCCATAATAGAGTACTCTCACTCTCACTCCAATACACAAATTGTTTCATGTAATTCTGTACCTTAGAATTGTTAAAGTTTTTTCGTGGTAAATTCAATTCTTAATATAGTACATCACATGATAGGTCATGATGGCACAATGATACAAGTTGGAAGGCGTCTCAACAATAATGCTGCCGATTCAAGTCGAACTGGACTATTTGCAGACCAGAAGCGTGAAATAACAGATTTAATTTAGATTATTCATCTGCTTTTGATCTTTTAGGAGTCTGAAAGGACCATATTGTGTCAGAACATGGACATCGCGAGCATCTTTGAACGTTTTATCGGAATATTCGAGTAGGCGCACCATAACCAAATACTCATACTGCGTCTTGTCGAAGCTACAATATTACATCATATGCAATGGTTGACTTCAGCCGGGTACTGGTCTATTCAGAGTAGCATATTCTATCTGCTGAACAGTACAGTTTAGAATGACAATGAACCATTTGATATTCGATCTCTGTCAACTAGGATGATCGATTTCGCTACTATTGTTCACATCCACGAGACTCCCCTAACTTATGCTACTGTATAAGTGTTGGAACAAAACAATAGCCAAGTTTTGAAAGTTGATTTTGCTGGCATAACCAAACTATTGCTCTAGTTTAGATCTACAATAGCTAGAGTCGGTTTATCTGACACACACAATGAGATTAATCCTGGGAATGATTAATACGCGTCATCCAGTTATGAATCGCTTCGTTGATTTCTGTATTAAGCAATGTAGTTTTCAGGAGTTATCCGTTGGGATAATTTCATTTTTAGTTCATTTGTTTTGATAGAAAGTCCGAACAGAGTTTTCAAAATATTTTCACCAGTTAGGCTTCCAAGTCGCTTGCAGCAGGTACGAAACAAATCACCATACCTGCTTTCGTTTTTTCCTTGCACTACGTTGTTTATATACTATAAATGAAATAAGTTGTATTTCTGTAGGGAATTATTTCTCTTTCAAGTATTTTTGTATAGCAGCATGTGCTGCTTTCGATTGTTCTTTGTCTCAACTTTTTCTATCGTTTGATATTTCACGTTTATTCTTCTCAATAGAAACTTTCAAAACTGCAATGGTTCAAACTCATTTTTGATTTATTTGTTAATGTATTTAAGAGATTCCAACAAAACAAAATGTTTGGTCTTCAATTGGTATGCATGTAGGATGGCTCGTACATTCCTTAGTTTGCAAAGAACGAATTATTATGCTTCTGCAATTCTTGGAACAAATCTCCTATTCTTTACAGCTCTATTCCAAACAGAATCCAGCCCGGTTACTGTTTTGGTCGGTACACTACAAATTTATGCTCCATAAGATTTTGCAAGAAGTATTATTGAACGAAACGAAGCACGTCGACTGCCAATTTACTTTTCAAAACTTCATCTGAGGAGCAGTGTTCGAAGCAATTGGATACCTGTTGCCTTATTTGGCTTCTTTTTGTTTTAGGAAACATTGTGTGAAATAGAAAATAGTTTATTGGTTAGACTTCTATCTCCTGATCTATTCTAAGCATTATTGAAGGTCCTCCTCCTATCCTGAGATACGAATATTTACAGTGTCAGTAGAGACAAAGATCTGATTGGTGGTCGTTTCCTTAAATCTACATCGAGTTGAACTCTGCACCTCACATTCAATTTATTTTCCCCAGTTCATCTATCAAGCGCAATAAGTGTAACATTACCGTTGGGAGGAAAGGGAATACAGGGAAATCCCCCAAACCACTGTTGCTGTTCCGTACCCCGTTGTACGAATCGAATCTGTAGATTGTCAACCTAGTCAAGTACCTGGCACTTCAATTTCGTCCATCATTCAAGTACTGTACCTGTTGATGTTGCCGGTAAAAAGCGGCTCCCGTTCACAACCAATCCAATGCGCTTGCAGCGCATTGGAACGCAAGCGTTTCTTATCTTTTGAACCCCCTCATGCGATAGAGGAGGGTACCCGTAGTCGTAGGTAATACTCACATCACTCAAAGCAGGACACTTTCGGAATTGCCTAATCAACTCAGCCACTTCATTTGTCATTTCCGCTTCCGTATCATGTTCCTCACCATGAACACCACCGTAATCGATATGAATACGCGACAATTGTTTGTTTCCTTCTAGGAATTCCTGGAAGTCTGTCGATTTCACGGGAATTTGTCTCACCCCATCTGCAAATAACAACGCGAAACTGCACTCAAAGTCGCGTAGAGATGTCACACTACGAGCAATAGCAGATAACAATCTTGGACCATGCATTGTGTGAATAGACAACTTGTGTAAGTTCGGCATTGCCCCCTCGAACATTGATTCCATTGGGCTCGCATAAGTTGATTCGCTATCGAGAACCTGTGGTGTGATGGTCAACTCCTCAATGTTTTCCAGGAGGTCCGACATATCACAGGGGATACTGCCTAATTCACACTGCATGTCAAGTACACGTAGTCGAGGACCAATAGTTCGAATGTATTCAACACAGGTATCGCTGTGACGAAATTCCATTTCGGAGTGAACACACATGTTTGGTGATGAAACAGCTAAAAGTGCATTCAAACTGTCGACTGTGAAAGATACCGACTGCAAAGCACGCTCACGAAGCGGGAAGATGAGGACCTGCAGGTTTCGAAGGGACTTGAACAAGTCAATGGCAGCACTTGACGACCAAGAGGTGTGCCATTTGTACAAACCCAACTTCTCCAGGTTCGTACAGTGACGCGAGATGTGAACGAATTCAGTGCTGCGACTCAAACCATACAGCTCACGCAATGAATCACCCACAGTACGCCAGACAGGCTCAAGGGTCTGTTCATACTTTACATCATTCAAATCCAGGACGGCAAGAGAGGTGCAATTACGAGCGATAATTCGAATGTGCAACTCATCCAATCTACCACAATGAAGACGTAGCTCACGTAGCGAACCACCGCACTTCTGGAATATTCGCAACACTGCTTCTTCATTATCAAAGGATTCAATGTCAAGTGCACGCACTGCCCGAAAGTCGTTACTCTTAATAGGTTCACGTATAGAACCATAGACGAAGAGGCTCTCGATAACGGGAGCCATAGTGGCTAGGAATGACGCGAACACAGGCCTGGGATATGTGCTTATGTCGTTGCCAGAGTAACTTTTGAAACGATCAATAGCGGCAGTGCCGAGCGAGCCACCCGACTGAATTGCAAGCAGCGCATCGCTTGTGTTCACTGTTGTTACCCAACGTTCGATGAACGGGTTCTCGGCGAAGTGTTGCACCACATGCCCGAGCGGGTCCAGTGGGACAGTGTCGAAGAACGACGAGCTCATCATTGTTCGACGAGCTGAGCTGCCGTGGCGGACCTATCCCGAAGCGCTGCGTGGAAAGTGCTTAAATAGGGGTGGCTCATATCGCTCTAGTAAGCGTTTCTCCCTTACGGTAGGCTGATCGATCATCGAGGATAGGCGATGATCTCGCCCAATCGTCATAGCGAAAAATACATATGTGCATACCTTGCTTTCGCAAGTCACAGTGAGCGAGGTTAGATGGTCTGAATCGTCCGATGTTGCGTTATAACGAACTCCAACCCTATCTCGTTCACAATAGACAGTTTTTAAGTCAAATCTATCGATGCCTAATGATCAGATGTCCTTTGACAGGAGCTGCGAAACCGCGGTCTAATCCTTCACCTTACACAAATGTGAAATGAGTGAGCCAGTACCACGAAAAAAAGATTAGTATAATGGTACTTACCTCGACACGGCACAATAGATTCATAAAGGCGAATAGTTTCCTTCATATCCGTGTAACATGAAGGTCAACACCTCACCCCTTACAGCTTACGATGGCAATTAGCGTACCACGTTCACTAACAGAAATAATGACTTGTTTCGCAACAGTATAATTTACATGGATCACTGATTTCTTTCGAGTTTTCGATGTTGTAAAACGGATTGTCACTGCTCAGCTTTTCCAATTACTTGCAAACCGTTAGACATGAGACGAAGCCTACAATCACATTCAGTTTGGATATCGGCTTTCGATTTCTTCCGTAATAAACGGATATAGTACTCAAACATTTGTTCACAAACAGTAGTTGAGTAAAGCACAAACTTTTCACAGCTCCTCCCGTACATTCCTCTCTGGAGAACAATAGACAAGCTAGATTATCCCACTGCACTCCAAATAAGTTCCAGTGATACAGAGTAACGTTGTGAAGTGTAGGAAATGATTCAACTGACCTGCAAAAAACAAGAATAGTTTCAACTGTTCCTTTCTTCAGAGGTTCGCCGATAATTCTCGGCTCCAACAAAGAATGGCCACATGCACGAAGAACACACTCAAGCAAATTTGAACCAACTTGTCCCAAAACACCGACAGTCAAAGCGATTGTAGCTGTTCAAAACAAAGTCTGCAGTTCGCCGTTCATGGACCTCCAAGCGCTCAAGCTGTGGAGTCCTTCACCTTGCACGAAACCTGAAACCTGTAGTCACGCAATTTCACATAGTTTAAATCATGTGTTATCATTGATTCGACCTGTTCATGTGAAACGCTGCTCGGTGCACCGCTGATACGAAGCACAGTTTCCGTGTTATTCGCTTTCACCTCTTCTAACCAATGTTCACCTTACGTCAGATGTTTGAACATTGTAATCACTGAATCCGCAAAAACAACGGTGGCGGCGTACCTGCTCGACCGTTGCGGCGTAGTAACGTTCTTGGAGCAGTATTACCCCATTCCAGAGCGAGGATAACAGACGACTAGGGAATTGAAGGAACGTTGATAATGGGCGCAATGAGATTCAGCTACGGTAAATGAATCTTTGTACTTAGGGTCGGACAATACAGCAGAGCATCTGTACTAAAACGTCAACGCACAACTATCGGTACGGTAAAAAGTACAGCATAAAATTGGTCGATGGTGCCATCTTCAAATCTCATTAGGGTAGAACTTTTCGTCGGGTCGAGCTTGTGTTTGATTAGCCCTTCAATTTACGCTCTCAATTAAATCTTGAGAGGATCTTTTCATTCTTCTTGCAATTCTTGGTAAAAACTGTAACGGAGCAAGGTACGGTACAATAATCTGTCGATTGTCGGAGAGCGAGAAGCGACTACCAGCAAGAAGAAATTTCTTTTTTTCTATTGAGATTTAGTAATGTAAAACCTACGTTCCTGGCCCTGCGCCATTCATCCTACAGATCCCACATCAATGCCATCGGTTTCAAACGATACGTCGCAGCGTGTCGCGCTACTCACCGGTTCCACCTCGGGGATTGGGTTTGCATGCGCCAGGCGGCTATGCGCAGCGGGGTACCACTGTGTAGTATCATCACGTGATGCGGGAAACGTAGCGAAAGCCGTGTCATCACTGAAGAGCGAAGGATACAGTGCATCCGGATTATCATGCCATGCAGGAGACGCAGGTGCACGACGCCGACTTGTCACGCACGCATGTTCCTACGGGGACATCAATGCTCTGATATTATGTCCGGCCGCATCGCCTGCGCTGGGGCGTGCTGTGGACGCCACCGGCGATCCTTTGGCGAAAATGCTGAAGCTCAACGTTCAGGCGGTGGCACAAATGGTGAGTGATGCGGCGCCGCACCTCGCTGTGGGTGCAGTGATTGCCGTCGTGGGCTCAATTGCGGGGTATGCGCCATTGCCACGACTCGGGCTTTACTCGGTTTCGAAAACTGCCGTTCATGCACTCGTACGCGTGCTTGCGGAGGAAATGGCGCCCAACGTTCGTGTCGTTGGCGTTGCGCCTGGTCTTATTCGAACCAAGTTCTCACAGCCACTGTGGACCGGGGACGGCGAGGCGAAAGTACTGAAACACATACCCATGCGCAGGTTAGGCGAGCCTGATGACGTTGCAGCACTGGTTGCGTTTCTTGTTTCCGATCATGCAAGTTATATCACAGGGGAAACTGTCGTCGTATCTGGAGGTATGCGCAGTAGGCTATAAATCAGCGAGTCTTATTTTTGTGTCGATACGTGTTTGGTTCAATGCTTCCGGGTTATCAATCGTATGGTTTGGAAGTGGTTACTGTCATTATTCTGTACTAGTTCTAGTACTGCACATCACCAAAGTGAAAGGAAAAGCAATGAAAGGGGGTCAGGTAAAGAGAAAGAGTTTATTAGGATGTGGCAGGTCGTGTAACCTCTGGCTTTATCTTGGATACACCCGAACAATATCCATTTGGCATTTCTCGTTGCACTACAGGTGTGGTTAGGTGAATGGATCGAATCGATGAGCACCATTAGTTGTTCATGGGATGAGCGCGTGGATACCAGGAAGGTGATGTGTCAACATTCTCCATTGGGCTTCAACCCACGGTCAGCTAACAGCGCACGAAGTCGAGAATTGTCAGCGCGTAATCGTTCGCATTCCGCCACGGCGTCGTCCCGTTCAGAGCGTAGATTTTGTAGGTAGACGAGTTTGCGTCGCCGCGAGTTTTCCGCAGTGCGACGATTCTTCAGCAGACGAGCACGCTTGCGATCTTCCTCAGTCATGCCCGGGGTTGGCTTGCGCCCTCGTTTTTTCGGTGCCGGCACATCGGGTATGTTCGTTCCTGATGCGATTACCTCGCTAGCTACTCGCAGTAGCTCAAGGCCGTGCAGTGGCGCGGCCATGTTGAGTGAGGTATCAGTTCCGCTGGGCCTATGCAGTTATTGAAGCGGCGCAACTGTTAAATGAAGACGCGCGTCCGAAATTCGGGGAGATTCATTATTCTAATCTGAAAGCCTTGCATCTATTGGCCGTTGTCCTGTTCTACTGCTAGCCACCTCGTGAACATTGGTTCGAATTGAGTGCCGATGAGTGAATAAATTTTGATGCGATGCGGAATCTCTTCTCTGCACAAGCGATTGTGGGTGGTTGACGCTCGGATCAAATTCAGAATCTCCGCACTTCTGACGTAGCTTGAATTGAACGCGATATTTTGATTTTTTTGATTTCGTAACGGGATTTTCCCGTTGTAGAAGTCGGGTAGGAGATTGCGAATCTACGCACCCATGCACCTGCAGGCGGTTTTCGTTACAGCCACTCTCAGTTCGAGAACGCTGAAGACTCATTGCGCAAGCGCCTCGATGCCTGTTTAACACCACTGAGGACAATCTTTCCGAGTTAGGTGCGACATGGCGCGACGTGCATTGTTACTCGTGTCACTCGCACTGTTGTTGCTGGCTTGGTGTGCCATTTCCACATTTGCCGTGCTCGTACTGTACCACTTGTTCGCGACACTGTTTAGTCGCTCACGCACGTACTCGCTCTCATTTCAACATGAGAATGCCAACTCGTTGTTCGCATCAACCGCTATCGCTTCATACGGACTGGTGAGTGTTACCGTGCACCTAACATTGCCAGAATCTGATGCGAATCTGGCCAATTCCGCCGCCCCTGTACGAATATGCGTGGGCAATGAATGTGTGCGCAACACTTTAGCACTACGATTTCGATCACCGGCCCATCGCACCGCCCGCGCCGTAATACTCGCCGTGCCGTTGCTTGCGGGCATCGTTGACGAGTATCAGCGCGTTCAAATCGAGTCGACAATCGACGGGACAGGTGTCGATAACAAACTGTCGGTGTTAATTGAGGCGCCGTTGCAAATATCCGAAGCGAAAGCGGTGATAATACCGACACAACCGCCATTTAGTAGTTACCTTTCAAAGCGGCTGTTGGCTGTCATTCTCGCGTATTGGTACGCCGCGCTCGCGTGCACCCTCGTCACGCTGCGTATATACTCTCGCCTACAAGCGCACGTTCTCCGGCGTCTATGGCCGTCCGGGATGCGGCCTGGAACGAGGGAACGGGGGAGTGCCGCGGCGGAGCCGTGTAAAAGTGAACCGCAGCTCGTTGGCAGCACCAAAAAGAATAAGGCTGGCACGAGTTCGAGCGCTTCCCGACCACCGATATTCGGGAAGAGCGCACCTCGATCTAGCACCTCATTGCGACGGCGCCGTATGACGGTCAAAGGTGCTCCCGATACTATCGCTCCTGCTTGCCTTCTGAATGGCACTTATGTCAAGTAATTACCCCCGTCGCCTTGCTTGCGCTTGCTCGATTTGGCCCGCTGAAGAAACCCTAATGTATTTTATCTCATTTCAGCCTCGCTTTTTCACCCCAAGTTGCTTGCGCAAGCACGAATGCCGCCGTTTCATTTCCTTGCTTATTGTCACGTACTAGATGCAACAAAACGGTTTTGTTAATAGTCACTAGTGTATGTAGCGCGCTGCAAATCTAAGGTAGTTGAGAATAGCTGTCGATCCGTAATGAGGTACGGTGCGTTCAATAGGGACGTCCTTCTGTACGTACAACAAGGGCAGATATTTTCCTAGAGTCGCCGATCAATGTGTTGTCTACCGTGCGAACGAGAAAGGGTATTGTAGTTACCTTGCAAACAATTTTTCACTGAAATCGCATGCAGAGGTGGTGTAACGGGCAGGGATGAAGTTGAAAGTGAAAGAAAGAACTGGTATCATTTATTCCCGGGAGTTCCCAACTCCCTAAATGTCAGAGATGTAATGTACAAGTGGGTAGTGTCAATCAGGTGGAGTGGGAAAGAGAGCGAGCGTTCTTACATTGCAGCTAACATCATGTTGCCCATCACGTACGAGCGGTCCTGTGCATCGAGAACAACAGGCTTCACGATGCGGGCACTGTTAGTAGAGCGGCGGCGTGGCACACGTGCGGTCCCTGCTTCGGCTTGAACGGCGCCACCACGGCGGACCTTGTCGATGAGAGAACGGAAAGCGACAGCGGCGGTGATGCTGACGCCGGCAATCATGCTAGCTTCGACTGCCATTGTGAGGAGGTAGAGAGTGCTTGGTGGTGTGTGGGTTGGGAGCTTGTTGGCTTGGAGGCTGTGGGAGTGTTTGCGCGACTGAACGACGGAAGCGGGAGTGCAAACACGCAATTTCAAGTAAGCACCGATTTTTCAAGATTTCCATTCTTCAATTTCATTCGCCATCGCATTTGCATAGAATCCAATAAGCAAATGGTTGACAGATATGCGCAACCGATCATACTCACCCAATAAGAAGCATTCTATTCAAGAATTCAACATTGCTGAATGGATTCAACGAGTCTGATCATCGTATGGAATCACTCGCTGGCGATAGGAATGAAGAAAAGACGCATTCCACTTAGTGGAAGATGCTGATTAAGAATATTTAATGAGCTGTTCGAAGGAGCACGATCATTGGACGTACACTAAGCAACACAACAGCTGCAGCACGTGTTACAACAGCCATGGTAAAAATAGCGATCTCCAACCCGTTTACAACGTTCATTTGTACTTATTTCTACAATTTATGTAATTCAAAAGCTTTACAACCAGGAAAATATCTATACGCATTCACTCAATACAACCTTGGAAAACAGCTTTTTCTCATGCTTTTAGATCGAGATTGTATGAGATTTCATTTCATTCGTGCATAAAGTATGTAACCCCATAGGTGAACCGAACTATGATCTGAACTGCTTTGGTTGTAATGCATGAAAATTATATTGTTTGCTTATACTTTTGTAAGATTTATGAGTGCACAAGTTTCTATTGCAAGAGAAATGTGCTGTCAAGAAGATGGCCTCACGATGTAAATGGTTTGATTTCTACATTTTATATCTGTTCCAAACTCTCTTACTTTTAAGGTCAAACTTTATCAAATATTCAACATACTCATGAACGAAGAACTAG
>JAAUYH010099200.1_pt1 | contig 11192 bp, 7 predicted proteins | sample 7278061 | NCBI WGS metagenome assembly JAAUYH01 (sample SAMN14350203, study PRJNA611818) | marine sediment metagenome | isolation source: surface marine sediment (0.6m) | place: French Polynesia: Moorea | collected 2018-08 | reverse complement strand
GCGACCTTCCGCAGCTGAATCCGGACAATCCGAAATATCATCTGGCAACACGGGTCTGGCGGAAGTTGCCGTTGCCTGTCGCCAATGCGCTCGGCCCGCGCATAGTCCGGAATCTCCCCTGAGGATTGTGGCATGTGCGGAATCGTTGGCATCGTGGAAGCGAACGGGCGGCGTCGTTATGGAATAGACGATGTAACTCGCATGGCGGATGCGATCGTGCACCGCGGTCCGGATGATCACGGGCTGTTCGAAGACCAGCAAGTGGTCCTGGGCATGCGACGCCTTTCCATAATCGATCTCGAGGGCGGTCACCAGCCAATTCACAACGAGGATCGCAGCGTCTGGGTCGTCAACAACGGGGAGATCTACAACTATCAGCGCCTGAGACAGATGTTGATTACCCGGGGCCACCGCTTCGAAACGAACAGTGATACCGAGGTGCTCGTGCACCTCTACGAGGAATACGGCGAGGACTTCCTGCTTCACCTCGAGGGGATGTTTGCGGTTGCCTTGTGGGACACGCGAAAGCAGAAGTTGATCCTGGCACGCGACCGGATCGGCATTAAACCCGTGTACTATTGGGCGGAAGGGGCGAGCATAGCGTTCGCCTCGGAGATCAAATCGATCGCGACGCTTCCGGGATTCTCGGTCAATGTCGATCACGGCGCGCTAGCCGAATATGCTGGCATTGGCTACGCGGTCGCCCCGCGAACGATATTCGAAGGAGTTCATAAGCTGCCCCCGGCATCTGCTCTCGTCTGGGAGGGCAACGAGTACTCAGTCAAGCGCTACTGGTCGCCGCCCGTCGACACGGAAGAGCAGTGCAGCTATGCAGAGTGGGTCGAACGCGTAAGGGCCGAACTGGAACGGGCTGTAAGCGATCATCTGGTCAGTGATGTGCCGGTCGGCGCGTTTTTGAGCGGCGGCATCGACTCCAGTGCTGTCGTATCCCTGATGGGTAAATCGGCAGGCCAGGAGCTGACAACCTACAGTATCGGCTATCGGGGCGGTCAGGTTGCCGAGTACTACAACGAGCTCCCTTACGCGCGCACGGTAGCAGAGCAACTCGGATCAGAGCACTGCGAAATCGAAGTGCAGCCGGACGTTGCCAGCTTGTTGCCACGCTTGATCTGGCATCTCGAGGAGCCGATTTCTGATAGCGCGATTATGACCACGTACCTGGTCTCTGAGCTCGCTGCAAAATCGGTAAAGGTCATACTCTCCGGCGTTGGAGGCGATGAGCTGTTTGCCGGTTACAATCGATATCTGGGTGACCACTACTACCAGCGGTACCAAAGGGTGCCGCAATGGTGCCGATCACAGGTGTTGCCCCACGTAGCCCGGCTGCTCCCCAGTGGGCGCCAGAACCGGTTCATGGATCTGGCGCGCTACGCGAAGAGGTTTATCCAGGCGGGGGAAATGGATTGGCGCGAACGCTATCGTTACTTCCTGGCAATTGCTAATGATGAGACTGTCGATTCGCTGTTGTCGCGTGCGTCCGAAACAAGCGTCAACGGATTTGCCAGCGCCGCAAATGCCGAGACTGCGGACGACGAGCTGCTTCGGCTGCTGCGAATCGACTGGCAGACACAGCTTGCCGAGAACCTGCTGCTGCTGACCGACAAAATGAGTATGGCGGTCAGTCTCGAGTGCCGCGTACCCTTCCTCGACCACAGGCTCGTGGAGCTTGCCTCGCAGATACCGGCACGGCATAAACTTCCAGACGGCCGTCTGAAAGGACTGTTGAAGGATGCGCTGATCGGGGTTCTGCCGGAGTCGATAATCAACCGGCGCAAGCGCGGTTTTGGCGCGCCCGTCGGTGCCTGGTTCAAGCAGGACCTGATGCCCCTGCGTCAGGAATTACTCAGCTCGAGCACGCTGAAACGGCGCGGACTGCTGGACCCCGATACCGTCGCGAGAATCTGCAGCGATCACGACAGAGGGCGAGAAGACTATACGGACCTGGTGTTGGTAATGATGAATCTCGAGATCTGGGCACGACTGTTCCTTGACGGAATGTCGCACGAGGATTTGTCGGCGGACCTTGCAGAACGGAAAGCAGCGGCACAGTCAGGTTGATGGGCAGCGCGACCGACGTCCGATACGGCATTTCACCGTTGACACTGGTGCTGGGAATCGCCGCATTCCTCGTATTCGTGTATTGGCAGACATTTGTCGGAATTGCTGATCTCTGGCAGAAAAGCAGTCACCAGCACGGTGTGTTGGTAATTCCGATTTCCGCCTATCTGGCGTGGAGGCTGAAGCCGCAGCTTCGCGACATTCGGCTGGAGACGGAGCCGCTCGCGGTACTCCTGGTCCTGGTCATGGTTGCGTTCTGGATCGCATCCCGTCTGACGGGCATTCAGCTCATCGAGCAAGCCACCGCGCTGTTGCTCATTCCGGCGACCGTGGCTGCCTTGGGCGGCCGGGAGCTTATTCGTAAGTTAATGTTTCCGTTAGCTTTTATCGTTCTATCGCTGCCAATAGGCGATGCATTCGTCCCGTATCTGATTTCGCTTACTGCGGATCTGTCTTCGGCAATGTTGCGCCTCAGCGGCGTGCCGGTCTTACGTGACGGTCGTTATTTCAGCCTTCCCGGCGGCGAGTTTGTGGTTGCCGAGGTCTGCAGCGGCGTGCGATACCTTATGGCCGGTACGATTGTCGCATTGCTGTTCGCCTACTTAAGCTACCGGAGCATGTTCAAGCGCCTGGCTTTCCTGTGTACAACGGCAACAGTTCTGGTGTTGGGCAATGGACTGCGCGCATTCCTCGTTATGGCAATCGCGTCAGCGACAAACATGAAATACCTTGGTGGCGCGGATCACATTTTTTTCGGCTGGGTGCTGTTCGGTGTCCTGATGGTAACGGTCATGTGGGTCGGCGGCAGGTTCGCGGATCATCCTTCCAGCCATCAGGGCGATGCGGAACCTCATCAAATCGTCGGCGGGGGGCTGCGTGGCACAACCCTGGTCGCAGTACTCGGACTTACTATGCTGGCAGCTACGCTGAATCCGCTGCAGTCTGAAGCAGCAAGTATTGGCAAGGTCGTTTTTGGACTTGTCGTCCTGTTGGCGGCTGTCCTGCTCGCGCGGCGCCAGGGTCTGAAAGCTGGAAAGAGCGCTGACGGTGGCGATGCCAATAGGTCGGCTCGTTATTTGCACTTGCGCTCGAGTGCCGTGGTGGTGGTAATAGCGCTGATTCTGGCGTCCGGCCCGCAACTGGTGGGCTTGCTCGAAAGACTGGCGCCCGCTGTGGCCGAGACGGTTTCGACTCGGAACCTGGAAAGCTGCCGTGCCGGCGGACAGTGGAATCTCGGTTGGTCACCGAGCATGCAGGATGCCGATGCTGAGTATTCAGCAACGGCGGTCTGCGACGGCAGGGAAGTCAATCTCTATTCGGCCGGATACGCCAGTGCGCTGCAGGGCAAAGAACTGGTCAGCCAGGCGAATAGCGTCATCCCGGCAGGCTGGGACCGCTACACCAGGTCGTCGACCGTCGAGGTCGTCGGCACAGGCGGCGCCGTCTGGCCGGTGATTGAATTGACGGTCAATGCGCCCACCTTCGAAGGCCTTGTGTGGTATTGGTATGACATTGACGGCAAAGTCTCGACCAGTGGCGCCGCGGTCAAAGGGCTGCAACTTCTGGCGTTACTACGCCGGCGGCCGGCAGGCGGGCATATCGTCGTACTGGCCGTCGAATCGGGCGAAGGCAACGAGAGTGCGCGCCTCACTCTCGAGCAAGTCGTTCGCGATTTCTCCGGACGCGGCGCAGGATGAGTACCCGGTCAACAATTGCCGATTTGCCTCTCGTCGTGCATATCGTGTTCAGATTCGATTATGGCGGACTGGAAAACGGCGTTGCGAACGTTGTCAACGCGCTCACCGGGCGCGACAGCCGACACGCGATTATTGCGTTGACCGAGGCTACGGAGTTCCGAAAACGTCTGCGAAGGGATGTGCAGGTATTTGCCCTGGGTAAAAAACCGGGCAAGGACCCAGCCGCCTATTTGCGCCTGTACAGGCTGCTTCGGCGCCTCAAGCCGACCATTGTGCACACCAGGAATATCGGCACGCTGGACTGCGCGTTCATTGCATTTCTCGCACGCGTGCCTGTTCGAATTCATGGTGAACACGGTTGGGATGTCTTCGATCCGGACGGAACCAGCCGGAAGTACCGTCTGCTGCGCATGGCAATGGCACCATTTGTGCAGCGTTTCATAACGGTGTCACAGGATCTGCGGGAATGGCTGGTGAACGCCGTTGGTATTCCGTCACGGAAGGTGTCACACATTTGCAACGGCGTGGATACGGACCGTTTTCGGGCAACAAGCGGAATCGACAGCGCGACACTGGCTCCGTGTTTCGGTGATCCTGACACGATCGTGATCGGCACTGTGACGAGGTTTTCGAGAATCAAGGATCCGATGAACCTCGTCGAAGCATTTATCAAAGTACAGAGAACGTCACTTCCGGGCGGTCCGAGGATCTGCCTCGCCATGCTGGGCGACGGCGAGCTCAGAACCCCAGCGCTTGAACGCCTCGCCGAGGCAGAACTCGACGATCGGGCATGGCTGCCCGGGAGCCGCGACGATATCCCGGAGCTCCTTGGCATAATGGATGTCTTCGTGCTGGCGTCGTATCGCGAGGGAATATCCAATACGATTCTCGAGGCCATGGCGTCCGGACTCCCGGTCGTCGCGACCAATACGGGCGGCAACGGTGAACTCGTCGATAACGGCGCTACAGGGGCGCTGGTGCCGCCGGCGGATTCGGATGCTCTCGCAGACACGCTGATGCGCTATGTACGCGACAGGACGCTGCGTGAAAAACACGGCGAAGCGTCGCGCGCACGCGCTGTCACCAGGTTCTCAATAGCAACCATGGTCAACAAATACTCAAGTCTGTACAGTCAGGCGCTCGCCGCATAGGGATAGGGAACATGTGTGGGATTAGTGGAATCGTCGACCTGGCAGATCGCCGCCCCGTCGACGAACAACTTCTTCGTGCGATGAACGAGACTTTGTACCACCGTGGACCGGATGGCGACGGCTTTCACTTCGAGCCCGGTGTCGGTTTCGGACATCGTCGGCTCTCGATCATTGATCTCGAAGGTGGCAAACAGCCGCTTTACAACGAGGACGAGACCGTTGTCGTGACGTATAACGGTGAGATCTACAACTTTGTCGATCTGGCGCGCGAGCTGACTGCCCTCGGGCACGTATTCAGAACTCACTGCGACACCGAGGTGATTGTTCACGCCTGGGAAGAGTGGGGCGTTGAGTGCCTTAGTCGATTCAACGGAATGTTTGCGTTCGCGCTCTGGGATCGCAACCGGCAAACGGTATTCATCGCGCGTGACCGCGTCGGCATCAAGCCATTGTATTACGCGCTGTTGGACGATGGCCGTCTCGTATTCGGCTCCGAAATGAAAGCCGTGATCCGCAACCCCGAAGTCCCGCGCCAGATTGATGCACGAGCCGTCGAAGAGTTCTTCACGTTCGGTTATATCCCGGAGCCACGCAGCATCTATCACAGTATCCGCAAACTCGAACCGGGAACCTATCTTTGCGTGCGGCGAGGAGAGAAGCCCGGACAGCCGGTACGATATTGGGACGTACCGCTCGATGCAGACACCCGGAATCCGGAGAGCCTGGACACGACGTGCGAGGACCTAAGGGAGCGGCTGAAGGCATCGGTAGACCGCCGCCTCGTTGCCGACGTTCCCCTTGGCGCGTTCCTGTCGGGCGGCATTGACTCGAGCGCAGTCGTCGCAATGATGCGGGAGCTCGAAGCGGATCGTGTGCTTACCTGTTCGATCGGCTTCAACGAGAAGAAATACGACGAATCGAAGTACGCTGACATGGTCGCGCAGGCGAAGGCCACGGACCACAAATCGGAGACCGTCGAAGCGTCCGACTACGGTCTGTTGGAAAAGCTCGTCTCGCTTTACGATGAACCGTATGCAGACAGCTCCGCGATACCCACGTACCGCGTTTGCCAACTCGCGCGAAAGCACGTAACGGTGGCGCTGTCCGGTGACGGAGGCGACGAGAATTTCATCGGGTATCGTCGCTACCGCCTGTTTGCGATGGAAGAGCGCCTGAGGTCGCTGTTTCCTGCCGGACTCCGCAAGAGCGTCTTCGGCACCCTTGGCAACTGGTATCCGAAGCTGGACTGGGCGCCGCGAGTGCTGCGGGGTAAAACCACGTTCCAGGCGCTGGGCCGCGATTCGATGGAAGCGTATCTGCACGGCGTGTCGATTTTTCCCGAAGAGGGGCGCGACTGGTTGTTCTCCGATGCAATGAAACAGGATCTTCAGGGTTATCGGTCGGCAGAGGTGTTCAAGGGCCACATTGATGGCAAGTCGTTCGAGGATCCGCTGAGAATGGTGCAGTACCTCGATTTCAAAACGTACCTGCCCGGCGACATACTCACAAAGGTCGACCGCGCCAGTATGGCTCACAGCCTCGAGGTACGTGTGCCGTTCCTCGACCACACGTTTGTGTCATGGGTCGCCGGTTTGCAGACACAACAGAAATTGAAAGGCGGAAACGGCAAACACGTGCTAAAAGAGGCTCTGCGTCCGTTGTTGCCACACGACGTCCTGTTCCGGTCGAAAATGGGATTCGCAGTGCCCCTGGGAATGTGGTTTCGCGGGTCGCTGAAGGAGCGCACCGCCGCCACGGTTCGCGGCGAGCGTCTCAGGGAATGTGGCGTATTCTCTCCGGAGGGACTTGACCGGATTGTGCAAGAGCACCAGTCCGGCAAACGGGTCTGGACGGCCGCGCTTTGGGCATTGCTGATGTTCGACGGTTTCCTGCAGGCCGACGAAGCACTCCCGGGAGGGGCGAGTCGTTCGTGAATACCGGCGTTTCTATTGCCAGCGTCTGTCGAACCTTGCCGACGCCCGACGACCCCGCCTACGGCGTGTTCGTTGCACGTCGGCTCGCCGCAGTGTCCGGAGTTTCTCGAGTGTCCGTACTGCAGCCGGTGCCGTACTGTCCCCTCGTGCGACCAAAACCGCACTGGAGTCGATCGGAAAAACACGTCGCAGAAGGTGTCGACATACATCATGCACCCATGTTTTATCTGCCCAAGGTGCTCAAGCACCTCGATGGATACTGGTTGTACCGCTCGGTCATTGAGCCGTTGGCAGCGCTCAAGCAAGAAGAGAAACTGGATATAATCGACGCCCATTTCGCGTACCCTGACGGAGCAGGGTGTTTGCGCGCCGCCAGGGTTCTCGATGTACCGGTCGTAATGACGCTTCGGGGCGTCGAAGAGGAGCAGCTGCAAGTACCTGCAATCGCGCGGCAAGTTCGCTCGGCTCTCGCGAGTGTCGACGGCTGTATCTGCGTGAGCCACTCGTTGCAGCGGCTGGCGATTGCAGCAGGCGCCAACGAGAATCAGACCCGAGTCATACACAATGCCGTGAATCGTGGCGTTTTCAGGCCCGGCGACCAGAAGGCGGCGCGATACGGGCTGCCCGTCACCGACGACGATGCCGTTGTTGTTTCGGTAGGGAACCTGCTGTCGGTGAAGCGCCACGACGTATTGATCAGGGCATTCGCGCTGCTCCGCAGGCGCATCGATCGCGCGCGACTGGTTATCGTCGGCGGTGCGATGCACGAGCCCGAGACGCCGACAACCTTGCGCAAGCTGTGCGAGGAGCTGGGTATTGCCGAGAGCGTCTCCTTCGTCGGCCGCGCATCCGAGTCGGAAGTGGCAACCTGGTTGAAAGCCGCCGACGTTTTCGCCCTTGCGTCGAGGCGTGAGGGCTGTTGCAACGCCATATTGGAAGCGCTGGCTAGCGGCCTCCCGGTTGTTGCGACAGCGGTCGGTGACAATCCGTGGTTTATTCGCGACGGCGAGAACGGTTACCTCGTCCCGGTGGGTGACTATTCGGCCTTTGGCGATGCATTGCGGACAACGATTGAGCGCGAGAACTGGGACGGAGATCGTATCTCCTCTATGCTGCCGGTGGGAGACTGGGACAGCGTCGCCGGGAACGTTTTGGAATTCCTGACCGAGCGCATCGAGGCGCGACACGCTGAGAAACGTGGCGCGTCCGCGCATGCTGGATTTAGAGCAAATAGTGCAACGGAGTAGAAAATGAAAGTTAGCGTCATCGGTCTGGGATACGTTGGCGCCGTCACGGCGGCATGTCTGGCCCGCGATGGTCACGAAGTGCTCGGAATTGACCTCGATCCCACCAAGCTCAAGCTTCTTGGCGAAGGCAGGGCGCCAATCGTCGAAGAGGGAATCGATGAGATTACCCGCGAGGCAGCCCATAGCGGCCGACTGCAGGTGACCGACAAGCTGGACGATCGAATCGCGGACTACGATCTGATCTTCGTCTGCGTCGGCACGCCGTCCGCCGCCAACGGAAGTCAGGATCTGACTGCCGTTCGACGCGTGTCGGAACAAATCGGAGCAGCGTTGAAAGGATGCAGCGGTTTTCCGGTAGTCGTTCTGCGCTCGACCGTGTATCCCGGAAGTACAGAGGGGGTGGTCAAACCAATTCTGGAGGAGCATGCGAGGGGCAAGGCCGGAAGCGACTTCGGCCTGTGTTTCCAGCCCGAGTTTCTGCGAGAGGGAAGCTCGGTCAAGGACTTCTACAATCCTCCTTTTACCGTCGTCGGAACAGACTGTCCGAAGTCTCAGGAGCGGGTGCGATCGCTTTTCGCAGACTTCCCTGGCGAGTTCGTTGCCACCGGCTTCAGTGCGGCGGAAATGCTAAAGCTAACCTGCAACGTATTCCATGCACTGAAGATTTCCTTCGCAAATGAGGTAGGTCGCCTCGGTAGAAGCCTCGGTGTCGATTCGCGCGAAGTAATGAACCTCGTGTGCAAGGACAGGAGCCTGAACATATCGCCGGCTTACCTCAAACCCGGATTTGCGTACGGCGGTTCCTGCTTGCCCAAGGACCTGAGGGCAATGCTTTACCTGGCCCGTAGCTCCGATCTCGAGTTGCCGGTAATGCAAGGCGTTCAACAGACAAATACCCTGCATATTCAGCATGCCGCGGATCTTGTCATGTCGTCGGGATCGCGCAAAATCGGCATGGTCGGTTTGAGCTTCAAGCCCGGCACCGACGACTTGCGCGAGAGCCCGTTGGTGACGCTGGCCGAGACGCTCATTGGTAAGGGGTACGAGTTGCGGATACACGACCCGGCCGTCAACGTCGCGCGCCTCATTGGCAGTAATAAACGCTTTATCGAAGAGACGATTCCACACATCGAGCAGATGCTGACCGATGATCTGGACGAAGTCCTGGAGCACGCCGACGTATTGGTTGTCGGCCAGGGTCACCCGGGATTGTCGCCTTCATTGGCCGAAATGGGTCCGGATGCGCCGCTGATTATCGATTTGACGGGTTTGAAAGAAGAAGACATCGGCGATGTCGAGTATCGCGGGGTCTGTTGGTGACCGACAAGCCAACGCTCTTCTTCGTATCGACACGATTCTTATTTCCGGTTGACTCAGGGGGCAAGATACGCACGACGCAAATCCTGCGTGGCCTCAAAGGTGGTAACTTCAGAATCGTGCTGGCGTCCCCCGCTACCGACGAGGAGTTGTCGCGTTTCGGTTCCGATCTGGAATCGCTGGCTGACGAATTCCTGCACTGGCCGCAACCCGGGCGTGGACGACTGTTCAATCTGACGCGGATGCGGTTCCTGCCCGGGCCATTGCCAATCCCTGTGCGTACCGACCGGCATACAGCGGGCGTTTCTCTGGTGCGGCGTTGCCTGGCCGACAGACCGGCCGTCGCCGTATTCGATTTTGCGCACGCCGGGGTGCTCATGCCGGCGAGACTCGATTGTGCGTCGGTGATGTTTACGCACAACGTCGAAGCAGAGATATTTCGTCGTCACAGGGATGTGGCAACGAATCCGGTTCATCGCTACATTTGGGCGAACCAATACAGGAAAATGCAGGACTTCGAACGGCGGACCTTGCGGAAATTTGACGTCGTTGTCGCCGTGGCAGATCGAGATGCTCGACAATTCGTTCAGGACTACGGAATTGACGATCCGTTTGTGATACCTACCGGCGTCGACCTGGACTATTTTGCGTATGCGGAGCCGAGCAGGGACCGCGATGTCGTGTTCTGTGGCTCCATGGACTGGATGGCGAACCAGGAGGGTGTGTCATTTTTCATGGACAAGGTATGGGACCAGGTGATCCAGCGAATGCCCGATGCCAGAATGACGGTCGTCGGGCGGTCACCCCCCGATACGCTGGTCCAGGAGGCGAGGAGGCGTAATCTGAACTGGCGGTTCACGGGGTTTGTCGATGACGTCCGGCCGCATATGCAAGGCGCAGCAGTATCCGTGATTCCGCTAAACGTCGGCGGTGGCACACGGCTTAAGGCCTACGAAGCCATGGCAATGGGCAATGCGATTGTTTCGACATCCATAGGCATGGAGGGACTGCCCGTCGAGCCGGGATGCCACTATCTGCGTGCCGACCGTCCGGACGAGTTCGCTGCCGCCGTAGTCAGCCTGCTGGCAGATCGCCGAATGCGAGTTGAGATGGCCGAAACGAGCCGTTCGTTTGTTGAAAGCAATTTTTCGTACACTGTGGCGGCTGCGGAGTTCGAGCGAGCTTGTCAGCTCGCCGTATCCCGACACGCGATTCGGTCCGAGTCATGTTAGCCCTTGAGATCCTGTTCTGGGCCTTGCTCGTACTGGTTGTCTACGTGTATGTCGGATATCCGGCATTGCTATGGCTGATGTGCGCGATTGGCCGCGGCAAGCCGGTGCAGACTGGCGATTACGAGCCGCGAGTAACTCTCGTTGTCTCGGCGTACAATGAAGCGGATGTAATCGAGTCGAAGATCTGTAACAGCCTCGAGATCGACTATCCGCCAGGTGGGCTCGAAGTACTCGTTGTTTCCGATGCATCGGATGACGGTACTGATGATATTGTAAGGCGATTTGAAGACGACGGCGTGGTCTTGTTGCGTATGAGCGAACGAGGCGGAAAAACACTGGGTCTTAACGAGGCCGTCAAGGTGGCCAATGGCGAGATTGTCGTTTTTTCCGACGCGAATGCGATGTACAGGCCCGACGCAATACCTAGGGAGCCGCATACTTCTTTTAACCCTGGTCCGGCCATGTCTATTGCTCCTGGTACCAAAAGACCTGCCTTACCTGTGGCGGTGGTAGCACAGCCTGTAACTAACACGAG
>JAAUYH010027129.1_pt1 | contig 11193 bp, 5 predicted proteins | sample 7278061 | NCBI WGS metagenome assembly JAAUYH01 (sample SAMN14350203, study PRJNA611818) | marine sediment metagenome | isolation source: surface marine sediment (0.6m) | place: French Polynesia: Moorea | collected 2018-08 | reverse complement strand
TTTCAATCCAAAGAAGGAACTCGATTCTCTAAGAGATATGTCTATTTATCAATCCAGTCTTTAAATTAGTTTTGGATACTGTTATTAAAATATTCCGTTTCATTTGTAAAATTTTCTCTGTATAAGATTACTAACCCTTGTATGGTTCGAATTCAAGATTTTTTGCCAACTACGACAATACTAGAAAGGAATATCAAACTTAACGTTTTAGTCGTCCTTTTGGGACTTGTTACCTTATTTCACATAATTTGCGAACTATTATTGCATTTCTGGAAATATATCTTGTAGCCAAAGCGACCTCTACTAAATATAAATGACTGGTTCAATGATGATGATGCTCCAAAAATATGGTAGTCTTTTGCTTTCATGGACGAATCAAGTGAAGAAGCAGTCTTAGCATTCCTATTTCCTGATTTTTCTATCATTTTACTCTGAAACCGATAAATGGCTTTTGTTAAGTCTTGTTCTTTGCCTCAAGTTTGAATGCCATAGCTTTTCTAGTCAACACAAATTCGCATTTTGCGCAGAATAGATAACTATAGTGGAATTGCAGGTGCGTGAAAGTAGTGGCAACGGTTTGCTACATTGGTTCAAGCATGGTTGTCTATAGTCATTATAACTATGTGTTTACCTTCGAAGAGCGCGTTCGAGTTTTGATAAGTTGGAAATCAAAACTTTCTTCCTGGTTCTGATTTGAAATAGTAATCCGCAATGAAGCTGGACCTACATTTCCTAATGCCATTTCATCAGAATAAAAATATTTTGGCTGGCTGTATGATTAAGTTTTAGAGCTTACCATTTTAGAAGATAGCAGTTTTGGAATTTATACTGAACTTTGCCCTGTTTCGAGAGAAATGTGAAAGTTTCAGGAATAATATTGTTTCATACTGTGTGAGGATCAAGGCAAGCTAATTTGTTAACCTTTACGACTTGAGTTAATCCTTGAATCAAAGAAATAGTCAATGAAACTGTTCAAATTCTGGCACGAATTAGCTGTCAACGTATAGTACTTTCGCGCACTCTCAATGTTTGTTCCAAAACCCTTGATTATTCTTTGAAACTCTCAGATCCACCCCGGCATCCCATTTGGCTGTATTCTTGCACTACTAATTCGAGAGAGACCTATCATAACATGATTTCAAATCCCTGCTGAAAGCAGAACGATTTTTCGAATGTTAATCAAATGGTTGTCACAGCTGAACTACATGGATGATTACTTAGCTTAAAGTCACAGTGGTAGTTCGATCAATTGGCACACAACAAGGAAGTCAACAGATCTACATCTGTGAATAACAGAAGAAAAAGATGGCTTCCAACCCTTGGATAGTATACAGCGCACTACAGCACACATAGCTGCTGATCCGACTGAAATCAGCGTTCTTCATTGTACAACTGTTGGGAAGAATTCCAACAATCAAATTTTCCACGGGCGCCAGCGACGCAGCTCAAGGGAACCGTGAATTTCATCACAATTGACTTAAGTTTCTACTAATATACAGTACAGTATTACATGCACTGAAAGCCTGCCCACTATGCGATAAATGGATTGGCATAGTATTCAGGCAATTCAGCGGGGCATTGCAATCGCTGTCCGCCTCGTCCAGCGCAGTAATAAAACACTTCCAGCACACGAAGCAACTTAACGACGGTTGGCTGTACGCCTCTACATTGTTGCGACGTTCTAAAGACATCATTACTTCTCGGGACTGTTCCTTATTATCACGTCCCTGGAAATCTATCTGAGTTCTATAAATTACTCAAGCGGATGTATCACTGAGCGACCAACCACCACAACAGCTAACCTTCAATGTCTTTACGTGGTCTCTACAACTACCTTCAACAAAACTCGCAAACCTACATGGTGCGCGATGGAAGGCATGTTTTCATTCAATGGCGTCGTGGTGATCAGGTTCATTCACGCGCAAAGGAATATTTGCGATCCAAAGCGTCAGGTAACGGCAGCTCTGATGTGAGAGCGGCGCAGGCGTGCCAAGACTTGATGGATCTCAAAATGTTACGTTGTGTTCAGAACAATGAGCCAAAGAGGTGAGTGAGATGAGACCTTTCTTATAATCAGTCTACGTTGCAGCAGGGTTTTTTCCTGAAGAAACTAACAACCGAGTTCACAGTACTTTCAGAAAGTCGCGCAATTGCCTTGTCTACTTCATGAATACTCACCCACGGGGAAGAACAAACAGGCAATTTCGTTCAGGTCTACGGTGGTAAAGGATCTATTTGTTGTATCCGGAATGACCCTGCTTCGCTTTCGAGTAATTCGGATTGGGCGTAATTTACGTAATCCTTTTCGTGTTCACCTTGTGTATTACTGAGAGGACGTGTCCCAAGTTGCAGGGAGAGGGAGCAAAGGTCTACAGACCCTAGCTCTTTCCGGTGTCTTGCAGGTGCCATTCAAGTCGACCGCTTCGTCTGCTCTCTTTTCACGTTTCCAAGTTTGTAGCAATGTTGCGCATTTCCCTTTACCCCAATCTCTTGTACCGTCAGTACTGCAGTGGCAGTAATGAGCCGTCCATATGTAAAATTTTTTTTTCTGTTTTGGAGGTCCCTTCATCTTTTGTTTGTAGGGTGTCATTTCCGTGCTCCTGATTGACAGTGAATTGAGAGAGGTACTACCTTCGTTGTGTAGAAGCAACCGACTTGAGAACCCTTAACTCCTCGTTATCTCACCGGCCCAAAGTCCACCTATGCACGTGCTCAGTCACGAGTACCTTTGTAGGTACATGTAACTAGTCAGAAAATCAAAAGCTATAACATATACTGTAAACAACTGTAAAGATCAAGATTGATGGCATCAGCAGGATAATGAAACCCACAGTGCTTTAGCTTACTTATGTGAAGTGGAACGGTGCGGAAACAGCTTTGCAGTGAATCTCGGTGCTCTCAACTAGACGCTAGATGAATAACATGCTGTGAATTCGCTTGCAAGGAGCAACGTTACATTGGCAGGATTCATGGGAGCAAGCATGGTTACACTACAAAGAGAAAGTCAGGCAGTAGATCTTAGATTCGTGTAAGTTCTCGTGCATTTCCACCTGTTAACACTTCGAGCATTCTTCCTCCTTGGTAGCATAAATTAGATCTGGCGGGGCTCGATTGGCTCTAAAATTAGCTTTGCGTTGTCATTGCTAAAGGGAAATCTATCTTTATCACCCATATTACTGTCACGTCTGATCCCTCAAACTAGTTACATCTGTGAACAATGTGGTAAAAAGTGGATCACTAAATAAATGGCACTGAACAGTTTTGCTGTCTGAAAAAAAAGAAATCGATGAAGGGAAGATTGACGACTCGTGTAATTCAGTGAAACCAATTACTCTGCGAAAATTGGAATAGGATGCTCAATTCATTTCAGCACCAAGAAAAAATGAGTGAATACATGTTGCAATACCCCGGAAAATGTTTTCTTAAATTTGTACTGGGTAATTTTCCCGCACCGAAGTCCAAGACTGTGCATCTGAAAATTTTGTTTGAATGAAAACCACCAGCACAAGAAAAAAGATGTGCTATGAAGTCTGTTTGCCGCTGAATTCATGCGATGGTCATCCCTTGTTTTTTTAGAATTTTCTGGTGCTTAATTAAACTCCCTTTCGAGTAATATGTCCTCTGTCGTACTGGATTTCGATCAGTCGTGAATGAGCCACCAAGGAATTTTTGTAAACCGTAGAAGCTATTTGATAGTTCTGTAGATTATTGTTCTGAAGAAAAGCGTTGAAATAAAGAGCGGTAAAAAGTAAGCAGATTACACTGAAGAGATCAAAGAGATTCTAAATTTTACTAAATTTTTTTGATGCATTGTGGTGTTCGTATGTCGATGGAGTAGCGTTTTCGCAATCTCAATCAAATTCTACTCCAACATGTGATGTTTTTGAAAAAAATTAGATCTTATCAATTACGTGTTCCCCATTTTCGAACATTAAACTAGCCGCAGAATTATGCTTGAAAGGATCTTTATGCAATTTTCGAAACAAATTATGAACTTGAAAAATTTGTCATGAACATCTGCTTCCAAATACTAACGGTCTAGATGAAGCATTCACAGATGATGTGTTCAAGGTTCATGCCTACTTAAAGAGGTGACAAACTACTCCCGAACCAGATAAAATTCTCAAAAATTTTATTCCGAATCCTAGGACGAGTTGTCAAGAGGCACAGTGTGAACTTTGCCCAACCGCTTTCTCGATATAATTGCGGAGAAGAAAGTCTTAAAAAGATGAACTACATATATGACATGGGATGACGAACACTGCTACGAAAGAAGGTTAGTCTCACAGGCTGGCTGCCATGCCGAAAAATAGGCTTTGCGATATTGACGAATCACTTACAAGGCCTATTACTGCTGAAGCGCCACCCAAAACTGTGATGACCTTACGTGTGAAGTGAAGCTGAAACTAAAACTGAAGCATGTACCCCTCGAATGGCCATGAAAGATGACTTAGCTAACTATATCAGATTTCTTACGCGCACATGAAAGATTTGCGCTCTTTACAAACGAGAATTCATCTTACTTGATCGAAAGAGCAGCTCAAGAAGAGTTCATGAATGAAACTAGGTAATTTATTGGAATTGTTCCCGCAAAATGGAAACTTGCCAACTAACAAAATCTAAACCTTCTATGTTCAAGGATCACTGCCTGAAAAGATTCAGCGCTACAATGAAATCATTACTCACTTTGCGGCACTTTGAAGATATAGCCGTAGGTGTCGACATCTGGAAAAGCCTGTAAATTTCTCAAAGAAGACAAGAAAACCAATTCACGGAGAATCAGATGACTACACCGCGCTACCGATAAAAGTAGTTAGAGTTGAACAAACGATAGGACTCTTTTTCCACATGTGGGCAAGTATTAAAATGTCAGAATTGCTTCGCACAATAGAGAAAATTATAGAGACTCAAGCCTACTATTATGAAAATGACCGGGAGAAACTGAATACCGCGATCGAAAAGAAGCAATCCTTTCCCAGTACTGCTGTACCGTGGAACTCTGCTTACATGATTACCGAAAAAGCTGGCCTTATTCATGAATTGTAGTTTGTAATGGTCGATAAGTACAAGAAGCAGGTTCTGAGAGTCAACCAAACCCAAAATTTCGGTTTACCTGGAACAGAATTCTGACGAAATCATCTTAAAATCTGAAATACTGAGAGAGCCGCGATATCGAACTAACGAGTGCTGTATTTGATTTAAAATAATCAGCACGGGAATGAGGAGTGTAAGTCAAGAATTTTCATACAAGGTACAAGCATATAATGAAATGGACTACCGTTCCTCAAGCCCAACAATTTCTAGAATATCAAAAAATCTTGTATGCACTCTTTTGAACTCATATGCCTTTAACGAATGCCCAAGGAATGTGAAACAAACTATTTCTAAATCTAAGTACGCACTGAGATGACCGGTTATATCAAAGCTTCTACATAACTCAATTTAGTAGGATGATGAATCATTCGAGCGATTTGTATATGCACACTTCGAAACCTATTTGTGGAACCACTGAGTCACCTTGCTACTTGAATCACTATTTTCACCCTTTTCTTCCCTTTTAGGCAATTACTCTTAATTGCCTTCTTTTCCCTTTTCAATCATTTTACTTAGGCCTTCTTTCATGTTTTCCTTTCGATTTTTTTCTTGTATTCCAACGATATATTATAGAGACGAATCGTTCCTGCAGATGTATTTGAACCAGAACTTTCCATGATTCGTCTTCAATCTGGGATATTTTACGAATTGCTCTTAGACACGATTGTCCACGTGTAGCAGCTGTAATTTTACAGTTGTGTAGGCTCTATTTACACTGTAATTAATCCAGAAGCAAACACTCGATCTTTGCCATTGTTATCTACAGACGGCTAAAATCAACAAAACATTATATATATAGGCTCTCAACGGTCTTGAATGACACTTGTGTTGTCAACGAGCGAAATAATTCAAGCAATGAAAGCAATAATAGACGATCTACGATACAGAAAATAGAATTCCACTTTACAAGTTAGATGGCAACAGTTAGCGAGTCCGAGATTACCCGAATGCGGAATTTACTACAAAGATAAATCAAAGTTCGCTGCATGGAATAATTCTGTGACTTAATGAATGGTCTGTGTAATGTTTCGATATGGTATTGTGCTTCATTCAGGAGTAAAAGAGACACAAAACTGACCTTAGGTGCTAAATTCTATGCCGTATCTGCATTTTCAGCTATTTTGATTAGTAATCCCGTAATTTACACAACATTGCTGACAATCAAAGCCAGTCTACACGTAAATTTGTATGCTACTAAACAGCAGATCAAAATTCGCGAAAATCGATCGAAGATTAGCATTTTTCTTCTACGTGAACCTGGCTATACAAAGAAATCGTAGCATAAATCAGATCATGGCGAAATATTGTTTTGCTGAGTTACTCTCGACGAAGATGAATTCCTAAATTCTGCAGGGACTTGTGACTTCCAAAAACTTTCTCATCTGGTCCATACATTTATCCTACACTGAATTAGCATGATAAACCGAAAAAGGTGTGTGGAAGGGATTCATATAGTTAAGTGGCATAGTTTGTGACGAGGTTCTGTACGAAGTTCAAACTTTGACTGTAGGTACTTCAGTTCAACTGTACTTTTCTTATGCACGGTATTGAAAGCCGAACTATAGTAATAGTCCGAAAATAGCTAATTGAAGGATTGTGCTTTGTAATTTAGATGTTAGTTATAGCGAAAGATTTACGAATCCACCCCAAAAATATGGCTGAAGTTCTGTAAAATGGAGTATTGTTTATGATTTGTAGTAATTCGGAAAAGATGAAGTACGCTAATCATTTGCAAGAAGAAAATGCGGAACCTCCGAAATTATCGCCTTCTCCAAGTCAACCCTGTATTCCAAACCGATGAGCATCGTGGAATATTGATGTAATCGTCCAGAAGCAGAGGTGAAAAGGAAAGCATGATAAGGCTACATTTAGAAGATGAAAAGGTGAACAATAGAACGTTAGATTCTAGATTTGCTTCAGATGAGAGGGAGAGAGAATAGCAGTTTGATAGCACTGCTACGTTTGCGCTGCTCTTTGTGTCGCACAGAACAGTTTTTTCTTTGGTTAGCAATGATATATCGTAGCAAAAAGTGATGCGAAAAAACATGAAATCGGCATGAATGTTCAGTTCTAGTTTCATGCGAAATTTTCAGCTCTTTCAATTCGGTGGGTTTGAACTGAGGAACAGCTCAAGCAGTGGGCATGGTAGTCAATTCAAAATACAGATTTATTTTCGTTCGGTCGTACTAACACTATTACTAATAACTTTTTTGAGTGACGGTAAAAGATAATACATGAATATAAATCACCTGTGCGGGAATAAAACCTGTTATCGCTGTAATACATGCATCAAATACTCGAAAACAGGCCGTAGTGACATATGTTACATGTATCAGCTCATTTATTGAGATTTTTCGATTCAAACAGCTCTCCATCGGCCGAAAAAAGCATTTGCCGAATTTGGCATGTCGAGAGTTTTAAATTATTTTTGAATAATTGACTCTGCATAGCTAAAATTGGAAGCTAATGCAAAGGCATGTCGCGATATTTACGACAAGGAAGGATAGAAAGGCTATGAGTGCAGCATAGAGCCGATTTGAGGGAGATTTCACGCTCTAGTCTGCCAATATCCTTCTGGAAAAGGACTTTGGGCATAATATGTTGCTTCTTGAATGCGAAAACACTGCTCGTTGTATACAAGAGATGTGGTTCAGATGAGACAAACCAAACTATCGAACAGATCGTTTAGCGTTGTAGAATACCACACGAAAGGTAACAGGATATAGCTGGAAACGAGCCGAGTTATCGAACAGATCTTTCTGCTTTCTACAGTACTACACGACAGGTGCCTGTTCATAGATGGTGCTTTGACTTGATGTGATAAGCTGAGTAAGGATCGTACGAGGGGCTATTGGCAGGCAAAAGCCCGACCTGTGCTTTCACACTCAATAATCTATTTGGATTAACTATTTACGAATCAGCATTTCAATTCAGTACAATGTACTATTAGTCTTATATTTACGTCTCATACGTGCTACATTCGTCCCTACTGTTTTTTACTAAAATGAAACCGATCGTTTGTATTTCCATTCGTTTGCACAGAATAGACTTGCTAAGATAAGCTCATTTACATTTCAAAAGTCGAAAAAACGAAGCTATTGAACTATGTGAGAGCACTGCAATCGCTTATTGCCAATATCAGGTCGGGTCCATCTTAGTCCAGAACATCAAAAATATGTGAGCTCAGTCTTCGTTGCAAGATTCGAAATACCAATGTCTTAGTGTGGTATGATCATCAGAACTTGAAATTGCTTATGCAAAGAAATAGGAGATAGTTCTTGTGATGCTGATATTACTTACTGTGAAGCTCCGCAGCAAAGCGTATTAAGGTTCTTTACATAGATATAATCCAAGAAGGCTATAACTCTCACAGGAGCATGAACAAGCTAGGGCGGCGGCTGGGTGGCAGCCGCCAGCAGACCAAATGCATGGGAAAGCGGCAAATCGCCCTATCGAGAGGATCTGCAACCCAAATCATTAATTTTTGACTCGTCTGTGTCGCTCCGATAGCAACATTGTTGATTCCAGAAATTTTGGTTTGGGCATAACGCATGAATTCATCAGCACGATCGTAGTGAATGAAGAAGAGCCTTCAGCTGCAAACTTTGTAAGTTGATGAAATATGAGGCTCAAGAAATTGAGGTTCATCGGGAGCTTGTCTGCAAAACAGTCGTGTCACAAAAATTACGAAACGACGGAAGTACATAATCCAACACTAGTAGATTATTGGGCATCCTCTCAAGTTAAACTACGAATTTATTTTCTCTTTACTTCTACCGTTAATGATAGCAATGAACCGTTCCTTACAAATGTAATTGAAACTGAACTTTCCATGATTTGCCTTCAATCTGAGACATTTCACTATTTCTCCGTGGGCACGATTTTCGCGTGTACCACTTGTACTTTTACAGTTGTGTAAGTTCTACGTGTACTGTAAGCAATCCAGAAACGATTCCTAGTGGATGGTCCGGTGCAACATTCCGGGGGGAGCCACAGGTGTTCTGCCTACCAGATTGTTCTCTTAGCGGAGTAACACTGTCGACTATCCGTTGCCTGTGTTTCTAGCAAAATATATCTTAACACTGCCTTTGATTTCTCGGTCACCGGTATACCATTCCGTGGCACCCCCTCCAGGTTTCTCTGATAAGCAACCTTTACATTGAGATTGCATTGTAGAAAGATTTGGGTCCACCTCCACCTGGATTACGCCCTAGACTGCATTTAGAGCAACAGCATTTAATTTATATGATCATGATCCTGAACTATGTTCTAGATTCCCATAAAATGAGAGTGTTACGGAGAAAAATGGAGGTGGGAGAAAAAGGTCGCGACACATGTTAGATGATAGGGACTGGAGACTCAAAAAATATGCACCTCAATGAAATAAAGTCGTGCGCTGAGTATTCACACTGGTGCAGACTCACGGAAAATAGTAGTTGCGCTTTATTCGTGTCCAAATATTGATAGAAATATTTTGCACTTTAGATGCTGATAAAATAAGAAACGTATTTGAAACTGAAATATGATGTTTTACGTAGAAATTTACGCTGTGCAACCCTCGTTTAAATGAAGATAGACTTCAAATAAATGTCGTTACAAATCAAAAACTATAAAGCAGAATTGCTTTCGAAACAGCTCCGTGAAACAGAAAACCGCAAAGATTTCTACATTTGGGAGTTTCATTTCTGCTTGTTGCTATTTGCTTCACGAAAACACATACATATGACACTGCGGAACAGCTCTTCGCGAAGCTATGTTAAATAATCGGACACTAAACAATGAGTCACAAATAAAGAAAAACATGTCTTATTTAACTATTGGCAAGTAACTTTGGCATCTATTTTCGTATTGGATTATTTGAAAGACTCTCGATTCTTCAAAAATCAATTTTCTAAAAATTTATATAGCAATTTATTGATCTATTTCAGCACACTGAAGGAGAATTTCAATTTTCAAATATTTGGATTTGTTTAGTTTATATATTTATATCTTTTTCACAATAATGCTCATGTATTCGAATGACAAATATTTAAACTTTCAAGGCAATCAATTGCATGACTACTGTTTTTGAATAGCTCCTTTTTTGATTACAGCTACAGAATTATTGAGTGTCCGAAGGCTAATCAGGCTCGACATAAGGAAAAATTCCATTTCGAGTCTCGGTATGCAATTCAAGAAGCAATGTTTACTTATTTTTCAGAAATAACGCTCAGCTCAGCAGCTACATCTCTTCTCATTATCTATTACTATGTTTTATGCTTCAAACTTCCAGATGTGTTATAGTTTTGAGGTTCACCACTCCTCCAGAAACAACAGGATCCCAAGCTCCTGCCTGGCTGTGGGTGTGATGTGTTAGTAGGTGGATTTCGTCACGCCGAGACGATGCTATCAACAGTGTTGAGTCGTAGATGTTGATAGTTGTGCGAGTCGAACTGGCTCCGGCTATCGTCTTCGCGCCTCTGCGTCCGGCTAGTGTAGCTACACAAGGAATGTTCCAAATTCGAATTACTTTGACATCTCGCCGACGGTATAATTTACGGCAAGGACAGACTGGCGAGTACAGTAATGACAGAGTTCGATAATTAAGTAATCAGTATCTTGATTAGCTATACAATAGACTAGATGAATAAACTAGAGTGAGGTAGTTTGTTTTATCGTACATAACGATTACTTCATTTGCATTGATGTAATTGAGAATTGTTTTATTTCGCTGAATACACAACAAGCCCTATTTGTTTTTTTTCCACTCTAAGCAGAAAGATATAAATATTACTTTATTCGGCTGATTTAAACGCAACTGAAATAAATCTATCCTGATTTTTGTTTCCGGTGGAACAAGTACAGCATGCTGAAATCCCACTGTAATATTTTCTTGCAGTATTGTGCAAATTGTGCTGTATCACAGCTTTTTGACGACGTCTTTAGGTTGCAACAGTCATTTATGTGCGTTATTTCTGAGTATGCCATATGTTTTTTATTGCTAGAGTAGTAAGCGATTGTTTTTTCGAACGGACACAAAGCACAACCCTTTTGAAGATTGGATTTCAGTTGCGTTTAAATCAGCCGAATAAAGTAATATTTATATCTTTCTGCTTAGAG
>JAAUYH010202813.1_pt1 | contig 11195 bp, 5 predicted proteins | sample 7278061 | NCBI WGS metagenome assembly JAAUYH01 (sample SAMN14350203, study PRJNA611818) | marine sediment metagenome | isolation source: surface marine sediment (0.6m) | place: French Polynesia: Moorea | collected 2018-08 | reverse complement strand
GACCTATTCCTCCAAACGTTTTGGTACATTTCTCAAGTCAGTTAGCTTCAAAAATTGCCATTCAGGAACTGTAAAACTAGTTACCGCTCTGGCAGCAACTTCTTTACTAATCTCCCAAAGCAGTTCCCCCGTAACAGCGGCATTAGAAGACAGTCCCAAAACCCTGGTTGATGAGGTATGGCAAATTGTTCATAGCGAATTTGTTGATCGCGGATTCAATCATACTGATTGGCAGGTGAAGCGGCAGGAATTACTTCAGCAAGAATATCCCAATCAAAAATCAGCCTATAAAGCCATCCGTGAGTCTCTAGAAAGCTTGGGGGATCCCTATACGAGATTTCTTGATCCAGGAGAATATGCAGATCTAACCAGCCAAACTTCAGGGGAACTGTCAGGAATTGGCATTCAACTGGGAATCGACCAAAAAACCAGTAAATTAACAGTAATAGAACCAATACCCAACTCTCCAGCCATCGAAGCGGGATTACTAGCAGGAGACCATATTGTGCGTATTGACGGTAAGCCCACTCAGTCAATGACTTTAGAGCAAGCTTCGGCACAAATCAAAGGAGAAGTCGGTACAGAAGTCAAATTGACAATTTCCCGCCCAGCCAAGCCAAATTTTGAAGTTGCGATCTCCAGAGCACAGATTGAACTTCCTTCCGTTAGCTATACCCTCAATCAGGAGCAAGATTCTAGGATAGGCTACATCAAGCTGGATGAATTTAGCTCCCATGCAGCAGAACAGATGCAGAAAGCAATCAAAGAATTGAGTAGGAAACAAGCTTCTGGCTTTATTTTAGACCTGCGGGGCAATCCAGGGGGACTACTGTTTTCTAGTGTGGAAATTGCACGGATGTGGATGACTAATGGGGAGATCGTTCACACCATTGATCGCAAAGGTGGTAACGAAAAATTCTCTGCTAACGGGAAGGCATTAACTGACTTACCCTTAGTAGTTTTGGTCGATGGTTATTCTGCCAGTGCCAGTGAAATTTTAGCAGGAGCTTTGAAAGAAAATCAGCGAGCTAAAGTGGTTGGCAGCCAAACTTACGGCAAAGGCACCGTACAGTCAGTTCATCCCCTTTCCGATGGCTCTGGTTTAGCGGTTACTATTGCCCGTTACTATCCTCCTAGCGGTCTTGACATCAATCAAAAGGGTATTGCCCCTGATATCAAGGTTGACCTCAGTCGGGAAGATCAAACAAATCTCAGCATTAATCCTGAGTTAGTCGGCACTAATGCCGATCCTCAATACGCCAGAGCAGTTTCCATTCTAAAAAATGAGTCCGTTCGGGTTAATAAAGTTGCTCCCCAGCCTTTGACTAATAGTCGTCCCTCACCCCGCAGAGCTAATGTCAACTAGAGCAAGGCAAGGCATCGGTGATTTAAGGTGTTACACAGACAATAATATTGTTCATATCTGGTTTAGCGATCGCATCTGGTCAAGTTAGCTCATGCGATCGCTTTGGGGAATATGAAATATCATGAATAAACAAATATAGCTAAAAATCAAAAGAGCTGATCTCTATCGGCAAATATTTATTCTTGCCAAAGATTATAGGTTGTCACAGCTAGGACTTAAAGCGCTTGAATCAGTAATTTACAATTGATTCGTTCTAGTTTAAGGGTCTCATGACCTAAATATAATTGAAATAATTGAAGTTTTGATCTTAACTGAAAGATTAAAGTTTCCGCTTGAATACTTATTAAACTGATAACATCCTCAACAGACTGCTAATCAGATTGGTGATATCTTAAAGCAAATCTCGAATTTTGCACATAACACATATTAGGAGCTATCTATGCAAACTGAAATTAACACTCCTGAGTGGGTTAAACATTCAATATTCTACCAGATTTTTCCTGATCGGTTTGCGAGAAGCTTACGCAACCAACAACAGTTTCTGCAATCGGCAGTCTTAGAAGCCTGGGATGATCCACCGACTCTTCGTGGATACAAAGGAGGAAATTTGTGGGGTGTAATTGAGCGATTGGATTATTTACAAGACCTAGGCATTAACGCAATCTATCTCAATCCTATTTTTCAGTCTGCCAGTAATCATCGCTATCACACCCTTGATTATTACCAGGTTGACCCACTATTGGGTGGGAATGAAGCCTTTAGTGAACTATTGGATGCAGCCCATCAAAGAAAAATCAAGATTGTGCTTGATGGTGTGTTTAACCATGCCAGTCGTGGTTTCTACTTTTTCAATGACATTTTGGAGAATGGTCCAAATTCTCCCTGGATAGATTGGTTCAAAATCAATGATTGGCCACTATGCCCCTACCCCCGCAATGAGGAAGATCGTAAAAAACATCCATCCAACTACGCAGGTTGGCATAATCATCGGGCATTGCCGCAGTTTAATCACGATAACCTAGATGTTCAGGAATATTTGCTTCAGGTTGCAGAATACTGGACGAAAAAGGGCATTGATGGCTGGCGATTAGATGCGCCTGAATGTATTCAAACACCTGGCTTTTGGCAAAGGTTTCGGGAAAGGGTTAAGGCTATAAACCCTGATGTTTACATTGTGGGAGAAATTTTATCTAATGGAAGTCAATGGTTAGATGGAACTCAATTTGATGGAATTACAAACTATGAGTTTAGGAATCACGTACTACCTTTCATCATAGGCGATCGCATCGTTCCAGAGCATATTAGAAAGCGGGATAGTGAACCTATCACTCCTTTTAATGCGGTTGCGTATGCTGACAAAATCGAGCAACTGCTAAAAACCTATTCTTCAGAAATTCAATTCACCCAATTGAATTTTCTTTCATGCCACGATACAGCACGTTTAATTACGCTTTCTGGAGGAGATCGCGCCAGTGTTGAGTTGGGAACTCTGTTGCTGTTTACCTTTCCGGGTGCCCCCTGTATCTATTATGGGGATGAGATTGGGATGGCTGGAGGTTTAGATCCTGATTGTCGCAGGGGGTTTCCAACCAATAAAGGGGAATCGGCTCGGGACATTTTGGCGTATCATCGGAAGTTGATCGATCTTCGTCGTACTTATACAGCCCTTCGCATCGGTGATTACAAACAACTTCTAGCAAAAGGAGATATCTATGTCTTTGCAAGAATTTGGCAAGATCAAGAAATCATTGTTGCTGTCAATGTCAGTAATCAACCAGTAGAGGAACGGGTTGAGCTAAAAAATACCGATCCAGAAACAGGCTACATCTATGAGCTAAGGACTCAATCCAACGAAATCTTGTATGGTTCTGGGGAGGCCAGTTGGGTAAGTGAGGGAGAATTAAGCTATCTAATACTGACCTTGCCACCTCGAAGTGGGCTGGTTCTCGGTTCAAAGATCGGTTAGAGGAAGAGCGTTCTTTAGCCAATCTTCGGATGATTGAGCATTAGGCGGCGCATCTTCTCCCGATGGCAAGTTAGGGCATGTTCTCAGATATTCGATGCCAAAGTCTACAAACCGATTCCACTCATCCTGTGTCAAATTGCGTTGAACCCTTTCACAAATCAGGTTAGCTAGGCTCTCAACATCCATATTCCAGATCCGAACCGTTCCATCGTGACTTCCTGAAACAAGTTTTTGACCATTTGGACTAAAAGATACTGAGCTTACTCCTGCATTGTGCCGTCTTGGTAAAACAATCGGAGTAGCGTAGGGATAATTGACATCCCACAGCCAGATTGTACCGTCAAAGCAGCCTACAGCCAGAAGGTCGCCTTCTGGACTGAATGAGATCGAACTAAAACCAGAATTTGCACCATAAAGAACATAAAGTTTTTCCTCTCGCCGATGCCATAGTTGGACAGTTCGGTCGGCACTCGCTGATGCTAACCACCGTCCGTATGGACTGAATGCTACCACCCTGACTTCCTGCTGATGATGATTATGACCGTTCACTATTTCCTGTTTAATAGAATGTTGGCTTACACGCCACAGTCGCACAGTTCCATCACCATGACCAGAAGCTAGCATTTCGCTGTCTGGGCTGAAAGCAACAGAGCAGACCCAATATATTTCACGCTGGTCATGAGGGACAGAGGAAGGGAAAGTTAAAGATTCCTTGAAAGGAGCAGAACCAGGTTGGCTTAGATTCCATAACCATACTGTTCGATTTCGATCTCCTGCTGCCAACCATTGTCCGTTTTTACTGAAGACAACCGACTGAAAGCCTTGCTCACAATAGCCTAAATCTAAACCTAACTTTGTAAGCTTGCTATTTAAAGTGTTTAATTGCCATAGCTGAACAGTCCCGTCCAAGCTACCTGAAGCTAACATCTGTTTATCTGGACTAAATGCTACAGATCTAACTGTTTTTTTGTGCGAACCAAGGATGGTAGGGTGATGGTAAACCAAGTCTTGTTTCCAGCCGTTGATATTTCCCGCCTCGTCCCCCCAAAACACCCACTCCTCATCTGAACTAACTGTAACTGAGTAAATCAGACTTGTACCAGAAAAAACAGTTACTGGTCGGCGCAAATCCCATAGCTCTAATTTCCGATTCCAAGAGCTAGCCGCAAGAAACTCTCCATTTGCACTAAATGCTACTGAACTAACTCCGGTATCTTGACAATCCAGAACAGTGGGAGAAGTAACAATGGAACTCTTAGAAGTTAAGGAACGTAAGTCCCATAAACGTACAGTCTGATCGTTACTCCCTGAAGCTAGCAACTTGGTATCAGGATCTGGATGAAATGCAACCGACCGGACTTCCTTGTAATGACTGGTCAGTACAACAGGGGAATCAGACACGATCCAGTTATTAGCAGAGGGCTTGAGACTCCAAAGCCTAACAACATGATCGCGACATCCAGAGGCTAGCATTGTTCCATCTGGACTAAATGCTACTGAGAAGACTTCGTAATCATGATTAATCTCCTCTTGATGAACGCTGAGACGCTGAGGTTGAGCTTTATGTTGATTCAGATCCCACAGTAATACAGTCCCATCACGACTTCCTGAAGCTAGCATTGTTCCATCTGGACTAAATGCGACAGACCAAATGAAATCATTGTGACCTTCTAGAGGACGGAGAAGTTTTTGTTTTTGGAAATCCCATAGTAGAATAGTACAATCCCAACTGCCAGAAGCAAGAAGAGTTCCATCAGAGTTGAAAGCCAATGCCCAAACTTCGGGCTTATTGTTCTCAGGTGGGCGACCTTTATGACGATACAGTGTACTTGGCTTGGGGACTGTTTGACTCAGATCCCAGAGTTGCACTCTACCATCTGTAGTACCCGACACTAACCATTGACTATTTTTCGGGTGGAAGACCAATGACTTAATTTCAATTTTATTCTTCTGAGTATCCAAGGTTTCTCTACGTCCACTTGGAATATCCCATAGCAATATTGTCCCATCTGAACTTCCTGAAGCTAGTGTTTTTCCATCAGAGCTAAATGCGATCGCTGGTATGTCTCCCTCATGTCCTTTCAAAACTCGGCTGAAGTAGCTAACATTAAGAATTTCGCTGAGCAACGCCCCTAGATAGGCATCACTAAAGTTTCTATATCTTTTATTAAAAATGTAGGCTTGGTAAGCAAGTAAAGCACCCCGTTGGTTCTCTTTATATCTTTCTTGTTGCAGTCTGGCATGGGCAACTAAGGCTTGAATGATTGACCTGAATTTAAGGCGATTTTTTTCCTCTTGTTCTTGTTTAATATGAGCTTTACTTGCGTCAATATATGCTTGTTCTTTGGTATTTAGCGTTATCTTACAATTTTTAACATAGTCTTCTAACGTTTCAATTTTTTTTTGCGATAATAGCATCAAGTTGCGTGAGTCTTTGTCTAAGTGTTCCCACCTATAAATATCCTCGTCAATATTGCTTAAATAACGTTGAGCTTCTCGATAACCCTCAATCCAATTGTTGAGGCGAGGCCAATCGTATGGTAGAGATTTGTGGACAATTTCAACTTGATTATTATCACGGGTAATTCCATAGATTGGTCGGAGTAAGTTTTCCTTAATAAACTTCTCCAATACTGTATCAATGTGAGATTGCTGTTTGTTATTCTGATAGAGGATTTTAGTCTCGATACGTCCACCTGTGATATCAAGTAAAGCAATGGGTTTGAACATCAGTTTCAAAATATTTTCAGCAACACTTTGTTCTTCTTTAGTCAGTGTTGTGAAAAATTTCTCTGCATTACCTGCTAAGATTTTATGGGTGCGTTTTTCATAATCTTTTAGAGGACGATTGAGAACTTTACAAGCTTTCTCACAGAGTTCCTCATAAGCAGCCAAAGAAATTCGATTGTGCTCTCGTTTTTCCCAGAGCTTCAGCATAATAAACTGCAATAGTGGCAAAGCTTCTCTGTCTCCTAAAAGATCTGAGAGTAAAGCATTAACTAATTCTGGCTCTAATTCTAAACCAATGAATTCAGCAGGTCCTTCAATTGCTTTACTTAGTCCTTGAAGATCAAGGGGGGGGACATCAAATCTAGACTCTTCAAAATAAGAGTTGAATGGTTCAAAAGAGAGTATTTCAGATACTTTTTCAACCTGTATAATGAGGATAACAATGTTTCTGGTATCCTGTGATTGAACAAGTTCCAAAACTTTATTGATAAATTGCTCACGAATATTCTTGTCTTGACAAAGCGTAAATATCTCCTCAAAATGATCGATAACTAGAACTTTGGGGAGGCTTTCATCCTTAACATCTGCAGATTTGATGATGTTATCAAGACTCAGTAATGGGTTTGCTCCTGGTAACATTCGGTCATAATAGTGCCAGTTTTTACTATCTGATAATGCACGAGCTGATAATGCACCAGCTTCGAGTTTGGGTAAAAGTCCACCGAATACTGTCGATGATTTGCCAATACCAAATGAACCCACAACTGCTAATAAGTTATGATGATTAATATGTTTTATTAAGCGATCTACAAAACGGTCACGTCCAAAAAACAAGTCTTGTTCTTTTTCTAAAAACGGATTTAATCCAACATAAGGACACTGGTTATCGTTCAAAGATGGTAATGATTGTGGATCAAATTCAACTAAAGTGGTATCAATAATTTCAGTCTCAGAATCATAAAGTTCATTAGCCCAATAATCTAATTGACTTTGAATAAGCCGTCGATCTTGATAGTGTTCTATTATTTTTCCACTCTCTCGGACTTTTTCTATAAATTCCTTAACCTCAGAAAAATTAAATTGATCTCCTTTCTCAAGACTTCGTGTAAGTAGATCTTTGTGAGTAGTTCTTACCCAATCGACTAACTTCATAGGATTTGAGAAATGATCATTATCTAAGCAATTATTGATAGGATTCATGAATATCCTCCGACTAATTCTTGCAATGGATCATGGATTACTTTTTTTAAAACTGCAATCAAAGCCAACAAATCACTGTCAATTTGTTTTAAACCTTCCCTACATTCACGGTAGCAGCTATCTATCGCATTATTAATTGTGTCAGGTTCATTAGTGGAGTCAAAGACTTCAGTTAAAGCATCACTACTATTTTTAATTAAAATTGTCCAATCTGTTATGATGCTATCACGATCAAGATCATCAATTAGTTTTTTAATCTCTTTTTCCCAGATTTCTTTCAACTTAGAATGTTGACTTGAATAACTGGCAAATAATGCTAAACTATGTAACTTATTATCAATTCTTTGCCAAAGTCTGTGAGTATTAATAAGCGAAGTCAACTTCTTACTCATCACGTTTAAGGCAGTAATACCTTCTTCCAATTCGTCCATTTCCTCTGTTGTTATAAATTTTCTTGAAACATCAAGTATATTTTTAAATGTTCCTATGAAAACACTAAAAGGTAAAACACCCAAGTTTTTGATCAAATCTTCACTGATTTGATTAGGAATTGTAGCCAGTCTTGTTCTAAGATTGTTTAGTGTATCAAGTGCTTTATTGAGCAGATTTTGTGTTACTAAATTTTCAGTATTCAAATGTGCCAAAACTTTAAGTGTTGCACAATCTAGTCTGTCAACATCCTCAATCTCTCTGATCCAATCAGGATTATGAGGATAGGCTAGACGAGCAGCTTCTAATACACTTGGAATGACCTTTCGCAGCTTTGAATGATAAACTTCGATAATATCCCAATCTATTTGTTGATGTCCATCCCCAATTTCTTTGTCAATTAAATTAAATTTTGGTTGCAATTTTTCTTGCAGTAGCTCATGTAAAGATTTATAATTCTCAAGAGTTTCAATTTGTTTACAAACATTTTGAAAAGTATATCTATTAATAAATATAGCCTCTTTGACTTTTGGCGTTGCTTCCCTTATTACTTTTAGAGCAGTTAATCCTTTATATGCATCATCATATATTACTTTATCCTTTATAAAAACGGGTTTTTGACTTTCTGGGATACTCGACAAATCAAGAGCATTGCGACCGAATAAAAAAGCATCTTCAAAACTTCTTCCATTACCCAAGGCATCATAAAAACCGCAACTGAATTTAATCGCTGCTTCATCTCCAATCCCTTGACGCATTCCGATTACATAGTCAATATAGGGACTAATAGCCTTTGCCTGTATATCTGAAAAACAGGCATTCAAAATAACGCACTTTACCTCATTTTGAAAGAGTTCAAATAGGTTAGCCAAAGCTTCCGTACTCACTAGTTTAGTTTCGCCTTTTTCATTTACCAATATTAGTCCACCAAGACCCGCTCCATGTCCACAAAAATGTACAATTTCTGGCTTAATCTTTAAAAGATCCGTTCGTAGATCATCGGGACTAATTGAACCGTAATTCACAACCTGAAATCGATCATGATACTCATTTAAACTATTATTAATAGTGCGAATTTCTTGATCTAATCTTAATCTTGGTTGATCAACTGGGTTGGCCGCTTCTATCAATATAGTTCTTACCATCGTGTTTCTTTCTTTTTGCTCTTCAGAGTCATCTGCCGTTTCTTTCTCAACGCATGGCATCGCTTCTAACAAAGCACGGGTATAAGCAGCAGCAACGGCAGCAGCATAAGCTTGCCACTGATCCCCTTTATTTGAATCACAATAATCACAAATACCCCGTACAACTAAATAACCAATTTCGTAATTCCAAGTGGCATCAGCTATACCTGAACCTTCCATTTCAATAGCTTTTACTCCAAATTTATCTCGTAACTGATCTCGCTTGATTGGATTTTTCAAAAGTTTATTAGCCGATGCTATAGGATCGATAAACACTCTTGGTTCACCATTTTTTCGTTTGGGATCTTGAGGATGTTGAACTATTTGGTTAGAGTTAGTCGAACTTACAAGAATATCAGTTTCAATTGAAGGGCGTTGTTCTCCGACTGGAAGAAGTGCTTGGTCAATAAACTTAAACCAAGGTTTTTTCCCCAGCAGTTCATTTGCTTCAAGAAGTCTAACCCCTTCTATTAAAGAAGCACTAGGGGGTCTAGGCGGATGTCTGTCGATATTTTCTGTGATTGTTTCTTTATCAAAGTCGTATTGAATCACCCCTTTTTCACTAGAAATAACGATATCGCCAAGACGAACATGGTCATCGGGTTTTTCGGCATAGGGGATACCCCCCGCAATTCCTACCATAATGATTGACTTAATATCTGGAAAATGATTAAGAAGAAGTGAAGCCCTAATGCCTGCTATATTGTTTCCCATTGATGCTAAACAAAGGACGACACGATGTTTTCCTTGATCCTTGGTCGGTATTTCTCCACAAAGATAGCGATGACCTGCACCTTGTCCCGCAAAATTAATCTCTGTTGTATTTTCAAGTATTCGGGATACTGCTGCATATTCTTTTGACAGAGCTGTAATAATGCCAATGCTAGGTTTTTTGTCTTTGTTGTTTGGAGAATTCATAAGCTGTACATATTTTTGCTCTAAGGAAGGATTGAAAAAAATAATTCTAAATAGATGGGGAAAAGAGCCTCAAACAACTGAAAAATCGATATCTATCGACCCTTCGCCAAGTCTGCATAGAGAATAATCTCTATACCCAAAACCACTAACAAAACAAACTCTATCCAGCCTAATACTTGAGCTAACCAATGTATCTGAGGCACCAGAATCCAAAAAGCTACCAAAGCTACAAACCCCGACATGACAAAAGCAATCTCATCAATAATCAACTGTTCAATCTTGCGCCGCTTGCGCCTTTGATCGCTCCTGTGAACGATTTCCCAATCAAAGATCGATTGAACTTCTTCAACCCCTTCATTTGCTTGATCTGTCAGTTCACTGACTTTTTCAACAAGCTTATAGCGAATATATCGACCGATCGCCGTAATCTTCTGGTCATTTACCAGATAAGTCCATCCCAACACCAAACTTACCCAAGGAAGCACCAACAGCGCATAGGGATTCGCCTTCTCACCCCAAGCAAACGCTAGAACCGTTCCGAATAAAGCTAGCGTCACATATAGCAGATTGTCGCGAAAGCCAATCCGTTGTGCCTGCTCATCCTTTAACTTAACGTATTCCTGAAGATAGATATCCAATAGCTGCCTTTGCTCATCAGCCATAGAAGCCCCCTTCAAGCAAGCTTGAGTGTTAAATAGACTACTAAAATTTCTCCTCGCACCCAGGTATGCTGTTGGTACTCACAATAGATTTATATTTCAATTATCCTCCTTCCAGAACAGCTGCAAGCAAGTTTATACTTTTATCTTAATAATTGCTGTTTATATGAAAAAGACCTAGCATTTCAGGAGTCAGATTCTCAATTCTAGATTAAAATTACCGGTAGTCCTGTAGAAGTAATGATCTAAAATAAGCGATGACATCAAGTAACTTCTACCAATGCCCACTTGCCCAAGCTGTTCTTCCGAAAAAACTGTAAAAAATGGTCATATTCACAACGGAAAACAACGCTTTAAATATTGTGACTGTAGTAGACAATTTGTTGAAAACCCAGAGAAGATAACGATAGATCGCCAAAAGCGAGAGCTAATTGACAGATTGTCGGCTATACGCCAAGTTCCCTTTCATCCCTCAATAAATTGAGGGTCTTCCCGCTCACAAAGATAAATCTTGTGTAACATTTTGAAAAAATAATTCACACATTATTACCTGAATCAAATCCCTCAAATTGTTGGGGAATTTATTTGTATAACTGAAATAACAGTGATACCAAATCTTGTTTGTGATGATGAATTTGTTTACAAATCGAATTAGAAGCTTACATAAAATATATTTATACATATAATAATGAAGAGTTATTAGAGTGTTCGATTCTGCATGCAACTATATCTAAAATTAAATT